>Ga0134103_1000296_pt1 | contig 62068 bp, 57 predicted proteins | sample 14_taG_2_FD_94445 | JGI IMG/M metagenome (GOLD analysis project Ga0134103, IMG submission 94445) | Switchgrass degrading microbial communities from high solid loading bioreactors in New Hampshire, USA - 14_58_20_212_A1 metaG | ecosystem: Engineered > Bioreactor > Semi-continuous > Anaerobic >...
ATCATCCAAGGTCACTTCCGCCTTTGCGGGCAGATCCAGTTCGTCAAATGCCGGAGCTTCCCCGAGGAAGTATTCCTTGTCATCGAAAGACTGAACGGCCGCGATCTTCTTGTCGGTTTCCTGATCCGGGATAGCCATGAAGTTGTAGGCTCCACTTGAGGTTACCTTAGCCTCTGCAGGGTCGAAAGAGTATCCGTCCTTAACAGGGACAATGATGGTACCCTCTTTGAGCTTCTTCAGCTCAGCCATACCGCTCTCGTTGGTTTCCGCAAGGAGAGTTCCGGTCTGCGATCCCTCGCGGATCTCCACACCGGCCACTTTTGGGTCGATTTGGACTGTGATGTCGAAGGTCTTCGGGCCAAAGCAGCCGGACAGGAGGGACACAACGAGCAGCAACGCAACTACCGCCATGCGTTTGTTAAGCTTTAACAACACTCTTCACCTCCATAGTTTTGGCCAGCGCATCCTGCGCTGCGACTGTTTCCACCCCTACGAACGCATGAAGCATTTACCGCAGGCGCGGTTCTACAGCTACTGGTCCTTGAGAACTGTGCTGTATTATGCTGTCCTTCTCCCCCCTTCTGTCGGGTGCGCAACCCCCAGTAGTAGGACGCAGTGCACGCCCTTTATGCACACGTATCCGCAGGGTGTTTCCGTGTTCCCACCGCGTGGATACGCTTGCGCCAAAACTACGAACCCCCTCACTGGGCATCCCCGTCCAGATCAACCGGTTAGCTTCGCTTGCAGCGCACTTCTCAACCACAAATCAAAAAGGACAATCCACCTCTGCTGAGCCGCTGCTGTGTCCTACAGCCGCAAGCAAAGCCACATGGATCGTCCTTGGGTATTCATCTTTTGCCAAGCTAAGGGCGTATGCCCGAACAACTTTTCCTTGTTTTTTCGACGTACCGGGCGCAACTCCTTCTGCCCTTCCGCGTATGCACGCAAGAACTTCCCTCTACTCTAACCCCGCCGTATCGTGTTCTTCGTCAACGGACCGGTTGCCGTTGTTCTGTTCGTAAACCTCTCCCCGGGTTATACTCACATGCTTCGGCGCCTTGATCGCCAGGCGCAGGTCCCCCCTGCTGCTGCGCACCACCTTTACCATAATGTCATCGCCGATCATCACGTATTCCCCCGGTTTGCGTCCCAAAACGAGCAATGACGTTCCACCCCCTGTGCAGCTCACACCAGTAGGTCAGCAGATCACGAGCAGCTGCCTGCTGCGGTCTCAACTGAGCCATAGTCTGCGACCTTGGGCACACCGCGATCGCCATCCGTGGTCCGTCCATTGCCTCGATTTCGAGCACCGTCGGAAATCGTCTGTTTACTGTTTTGAGGAGGTTTTCGCCATTTTGACACAAATTCCTGCTCGGGGGAACAATTTTGCTAGCACTGAAAAATGTGCTGACCCGGGATAGCCGGCTGACTCTGTCGGGGCCACTTAAGCACTGCTCCCGGCACCTAATAGGAAGCTCCTACCTGCGCAGGAGCTTCTTCGCCATGCCGCTTCTTTAACTCAGGTCCTGTCTGGGATCGAAGGCATCCCGCAGTCCATCGCCCACGAAGTTGATAGCAAGAACCACAACGAAGATGGCTGTGCCTGGCGGAAGCCACATCCAGGGCATGTTGGCCAAGATGTGGAGGGGCCTTGCCCTGTTCAGCATGTTTCCCCAGGAAGGTGCCGGTGGGGGCACACCCAGACCCAGGAAGCTCAGCCCCGCTTCAGACAGGATCGCCGAGGCCACCTCAAGCGTGGCCGAAACGAGAAGGGGCGACAGTGCATTGGGAAGGACATGCCGGAACATGATCCTGGCTGGGCTTGCCCCGATCCCTTCGGCCGCGGTGACGAAGTCTGTCGTCTTGAGTTTGAGGAATTCTGCCCGCAGCAGTCTCGCCGGTCCCGGCCAGGAAAGGATGCCGAGGATGACCATGGTGTTGTAAATGGATGGTCCGAAGATGGCAGCAATGGTGATGGCCACGATCAGGAAGGGAAAGCTGTAGAAGATGTCCGCCAGCCGCATGATCACCGTATCCACAGCGCCGCCGAAGAAGCCAGCCAGAGATCCGAGGATCAAGCCGATGCTCATGGAGATGCCCACGGCCACTAGGCCCACTGTCAGAGAGATCCTGCCCCCGTAAAGAGTCCGGGCGAGTATATCCCTTCCCATATCATCGGTGCCTAAGGGGTGTTCCCGGGAGGGCGGTTTGTTGCGATCCCGCAGGTTGTTGCGGTTCGGATCGTAGTCCGTGAGCCAGGGTGCAAAGATGGCGCTGAGTACGAACAGAACCAAGACCACCAGCCCGGCTAAGGCCAGCCTGTTCCGGCAGAAACGTCTCCAGACTTTTTTCCCTGTTGTGAGCTGCTCTTGATGCAGTGCTGCGTCCATCTCTGTCCCCCCTACTCATAGCGGATGCGCGGATCGGCCAGGGCGTAAGAAATGTCTGCGACGATGCTTCCCAAGAAGATGAGCACGGCAAACATCATGTCGATCCCCATGATCACCGGATAATTCCGCTCATTGACCGCCTGGATGGCCAGTGAACCTAGACCGGGCCAAGCAAAGATGCTTTCCACGATGACTGCTCCCGAAAAGATGCCCGGGATCATGAACCCGAGCAGGGTGAGGATTGGCAGAAGAGCGTTGCGCAGCGCGTGTTTGTAGACAACCAGGCGCTCCGGAAGTCCCTTTGCCCGGGCGGTGCGCAGGTAATCCTGGTTGATCACCTCCAGGAGGCTCGCCCGCATGTACCGTGCCACCCCGGCGATGCTTGCCAGACCCAAGGTGAGCGACGGCAGGAGAAGGTAAGACACGTATCCCGCCAGAGTGCGGGCCTCACCCGCCATGAAGAACCCGCCCGCCGGCAGAACATTCAGCTTCAAGGCAAATACATAAAGCAGGATGAGTCCGAAAAAGAAACTGGGAATGGAAATCCCCACAAAGGCAAAGAAGGTGATGGCATAGTCGAAAACCGAGTACTGGTAGCGGGCCGACAGGATTCCGATGGGAATGCCGATCCCCCAGCCGAGAACGATGGAAGCTAGGGAAAGGGTGATCGTCGCCGGCATCCTCTCCTTGATCAGATCCGCCACGGGCCGGCGGGCTGAATCAAAGGATAGGCCCAGGTCAAAACGCAGTACCCGCCCCAACCAGTTCAGGTATTGCACAATAAACGGTTGGTCCAGGCCAAGCTGCGCTTTGCGCTGCTCGATCACGGAACTGTCCAGATTTGGCACACCCCGCAGATGGGTTACCGGGCTTCCTGGGGCGATGGTGATCACCAGGTAGAGCAAAAAGCTGAATCCCAGGAGCACTGGGATTCCCTGCAAGAAAATCCGGCGCATAATATACCGCCACATAAAAGCACCTCCCAGAAAGGGAACAGCAGGAAACCTGCTGCTCCCTTCTCTTCCCTCTAGGTTCGACCTAGTCTTCCAGCCAAATCGTGCTCAGCAGTTCCAGATCTACCAGGGGACCAAGCGGTCCAGGATTGGTGTCGATGCCCTTAACCCGCTGGTTGATGGCACCGATGGTCACACCGTAGCTGAGGAACATGGTGGGCAGTTCCTTGTTGATCAGCTTCTGCCATTCGGCGTAGATCTCCTTACGCTTTTCCGGATCGGTTTCCGTGCGCCCGGCCTCGATCAAAGCATCGGACTCTTCATTGTAGAAGCCTGGATCGTTCCACAGCGATGTGGAGTGCCAGATAGAATGCGGATCAGGATCCACGCTCAGGCTCCAGCCCATGGTGAAGGTGTCGAACTGGCGGGCGTCCACCCGGTCTACGGCAGCGCTGAACTCCATGAACACCAGGTTCACCTTGATACCCAAATCTTCCATGTTCTGCTGGAAGAGGAGAGCCATCTGCTCATTCTGGCGGCTGCCCTCAGGAACGAGGAACTCGAACTCAAGCTTCATGCCGTCCTTCTGCAGGATGCCGTCGGGCCCCTTGGTCCACCCCGCTTCAGCCAGCAGCTGTGCAGCTTTTTCGGGGTTGTAATCGTAGGTGTCGATCCCCTCAGTTGTGAAGGCCCACGATGCGGTGGGAACGGGGGCGTTGGCCACGATGCCGAAACCTTCCCTGATCACATCGACATAGGTCTGGCGGTCAAACCCATAGGTGATGGCCTGACGCACAGCGGCATCGGCAAACCTCTCCTGGCGCATGTTGAAGCAGATGTAGTTGTAGCTCAGCTCTTCATAGACATATACGTCGATGCCGGGCATCGCCTTGACCTGCTCGTATTGCTCAGGCGAAATGGCGATGAAGTCTACCCGGTTCTGCTGAAGGTATATGGGGATCGCGTCCTGGGCGACCTTCTGGAAGACGAGTGTGTCGATGTTTGGGGCGCCAAAGAAGTAATCCTTGTTGGCCTCCAAGATCACGTGCTGATCAGTCTGGAACTCCACGAACTTGAAGGGGCCGCTTCCGATGGGATGGAGGTTAAACGGAGCCTGCTCCAGCTCGCCCACGGGGATATCCTCCAGCAGATGCGATGGGAGGATGCCGTAGGTAAAGGTGGAGAGAAGCGGGGCATAGGCCTCTTCAACAGAGAACTTGATGGTGTAGTCATCGATGACCTCAATGCCTGGCACGGTGTCGGTCTTGCCTTCTTTGTAATCCTTGGCACCCACCAGCTTGTTGAACTGACCGTAGCGCACGCCAGTGTAATCAGGGTGCAGGATGGTCATGTAGGTGTAGGCAACATCCTTGGCTGTGAGTTCCACTCCATCGTGGAACTTGATGCCTTGATGCAGGTAGAAGGTGATTTCCTTCCCGTCCTCCGAGATGTCCCATGCCTTGGCGATCATCGGCTGGGGTTGAAGGCTGGCATCGATGTAGATCAAGCCATCGTAGACAACGTCAATGATCAGTCCGTCGTAGACTTCCGTGTTGAGAATTGGGTTGAACATGCCCCGGGGATTGGTCGTGATCCCGTAGCGGAACGTCCCACCTTGTTTTGGGGCATCGGCGGCCGACACGATAACCGAAAGACTCAAGAGCAGAAACAGCGCAACAACCAGCGGTCTCTTCAAGAACATACCCTCCTCGTGCATAATCTTGCACTGTTAGTTCTACCTCATTTCCCCCATTCCTTCTGAATGATCCCATTTTCCGGCTTTTTCCCATGATATTAGGAAACGCAACATTTTCGATCGGCCTCCTTAACTGCAAGAAGTCTCATCGGGAACTCGCCTGAGGCGCCAAACAGCTTGGCACCACCAGGTACAGGAATCTTTTTCGCCGTGGCTCGCCGTCAGTAGGAAAATGGAAAAACCTGGAGAAATGTGTAACGGAAGGTTCTAGTTCGAGAAGGAAAACCAGAAGGGGGCAGGAATATGAAGCGATCGGTGCTTGTGTTCATCCTATTGATACTGTTGACTGGCAGCGCTCTGGCCAGCGGATCGCTGGACCCGACGATGGCAGTCAGGGAGATGCTGAAACTGTACTGGTCAGGTCAGATCGACGAGGGTCTGAAGCTCTGGCATCCAGGAGTCGATCAACAGCTGGCCCGCACCTTTGCAGAGGAGATGCATGCCGCGGGGCAGCAGCACGGTTCGCATATCCTTGCAGACAGCCTGGACTTAGTCAAGTTGGCCGCAACTTCTATCGGATATGATCGCTTCATCGTGCAGCCTGAGGCCGGCGGAACTCTCTTCGATATCTCCCTCTGCTTCATGGTGCAGCGGCACGAAGACGGGTTCGTCGTCCTCCTTCCGGAAAAAGGCTTCGCCGAGGACGGGACAGTGCTTCCCGTTGGCGAAGGTTTTTCGGGATCGCAAAGAAGCCAAGTCCCATGGTCGGCTACAGAACGGCAGGTCTTTCCCTGATGAGAAAGGACTCCGCGGCGTTTCGGGCCAGTGTGAGCAAGCTGATCCCCGATGAAGTGCTTGAGGCCCAGCTTGCCGACATGCCCGATTACGATCCAGAGGATCCGATGAACGCTTTCATCCTCGCCTACATGGCCTCTCTCGAGCTGCCGATCGAAGTCATCGACCCCAACACGGTGATCCTCACCATTCCCGATGGCACCATCACAGGGATGCGCTGGGAGGATGGCACCTGGAAGCTCCTTCCGCCCGAAGGACTAGCCCTGGCCTACCAGGACTTTGAGTACAAGGGCACCACCGTCATCCCCTAAAACCCCAAAAAAAACTCGAGGCCTCCAGCTGGAGGCCTCGTTTCTTTCAGCACCTAGACGTTTCTTGTGGCCAGGACTTCCCGCGCCGGAGTGCGGTTTCCGTCACAGGATATCCGGCGGGGACCCGGGAGGAAGTGCAGCTTGAACCCCAAACTGCGGTAAAGTTCGACGACTCTTTCCGTCGCCTGGTTCGACAGCACCACTGGGCCTCGGTGCTCAGCCAGCCATTGGGCCAGCCGCACCTGGTCTTCCCAGCGGAAATCGTCCTTGGCATACTGGGTGAATTCAACGTCGTAGGGCGGATCGGCGTAGATGACATCGTCCCGCTCCAGTTCCATGTCGGCAAAATCGAGGCAGGTAAACTCCCACCGTGCGAAGGCGCGGGCATACTCCGTGAAATCCGTCAGGTAGTTGATGGCCTTGTACCTGCCGAAGGGCACGTTGAACTCGCCGTTCTTGTTGAAGCGGCAGAGGCCGTTGTACCCGGTCCTGTTCAGGTAGTAAAAGAGCTGGGCAGCCTCGGGCGTGTTGTGCTGTCCGTTTTTTGCGAGCTCGTTGAAGCGAGAACGGTAGCGATAATAGAGATCCCTGTCATTTGCCATGGGAAGGGTGACGATCAGGCCGCTCTTGAGCTGGCTGTAAAAGTTGATCAGATGGGGGTTCACATCGTTGGCCCAGACCTTTTCCGGCCCAAGGGCCAGGGCTACGGCAAGGCCGCCGCAGAAGGGCTCAACGAGCCGCCCGCGCCCGCAGCGCTCCCAGATGGGTGCGATATGGGGAACCAGCCAGCGCTTGCCGCCGGCCCATTTCAACGGCGGCCTGAGAACTGCCTGCTTCTGGGGATCACGCTGCCGCTCAACCATGTCATCGACTCCTTTGCCACCCTCTTCATTCTCCGCGGAGGCCCCATTTCCCTTGCCCCAGCGCAGCAGTAAGAAACCCCCGCCCAGGGGCGGAGGTTCCTGCTCACGTCTCTCTTATCCTCTTTCCAGATCCCGGCTGGCAACTAGGTTCACGCCCAGACCTAGGAAGTTCTCAACTATCACTGTGCCCATCTTCACTGGTGCTTCTACCTCAAGCTGTGCGGTTGCCAGCATAGCCTCCTTAAGCTTGCCTTTGGGGATGGGCTGATCCGTGCGCACCGGCAGGAGGGGATGGACCCCTCCTCTGACCCGCACGGTGGTGGTCAGGGTGCGCTCCGGCGCAGTGTGTTCTTTGGTAGCGTAGACTTTGCCCCGGTTGCACCTGTTCCCTGTGAGGGAGATAATCTCGTTGTTCTCCCCAATCTCCAGGGTGATTTCGCAGCTCAAGGGGCATACGGTACAGGTGATGTGCTTAATCATTGGCGCCCAGCCTCCTTTGGGGACACGATCCTCACCGTCAAGGTGTCGCCGGACAGTTGGCTCAAGACTTCTGGTGTCAGGGTGATGTTCAGCATCTCACTTGGTTTAACAAACTGCTTCTTCACGCTGCGCAGCCCGCCCACATCCAGGACCACATCTTCCTGAGGCTTCTGTACCCGCATGAAGAACTCCACAGGTTTGTCCAGGGATACCTCATGGGGCACAACGTAACGGATGTTCTCGCCGGCTGTTACCTTAACACGCCTTGCGGCGGCCGGAAGCTGCTGAAGAGCATACTGAGCGGCGAAGCTTCCCGCCCGCTCTGCCTCCTTGGAGACGTTATCCACCAAGTCATGCACATGGAGTACATTGCCGCAGGCAAAGATGCCCGGGATGCTGGTCATCATGGTGTCATCGACCTTGGGCCCATTGGTGATGGGATCGAGCTGTACGCCGGCACCGTTTGAGAGCTCGTTTTCGGGGATCAGGCCCACGGAAAGCAGCAGGGTGTCGCATTCGATGGTGCGCTCTGTGCCGGGGATGGGCTTCCACTGCTCATCCACCTGTGCGATGGTAACTGCCTCAAGCCGTTCGTCCCCGTGAACCTCGATCACGGTGAACTGCAGGATGAGGGGGATGCCAAAGTCTTCGAGGCACTGCACCACGTTGCGCGCCAGGCCGGCGGCGTAGGGCAGGATCTCCACCACCGCTTCTACCTTGGCGCCCTCCAAGGTTAGGCGCCGGGCCATGATCAGCCCGATATCTCCTGATCCCAGGATCACTGCTTTCTTTCCAGGGATGTAACCGTCAATATTGATATACCTCTGGGCCGTTCCCGCCGAGAAGATGCCCGCCGGGCGCCTGCCGGGGATGCGCAGGGCGCCTCTGGTCCGCTCGCGGCAGCCCATGGCCAGGACGATGGCTTTGGCCGAGATCTCCAGCATCCCTTCCCTGCTGTTCACGGCGTAGATGGTGCGCTGGTTGCTCACCTCAAGAACCATGGTCTCCAGAAGCACGTCAATGTCCGTCTCCCGCACCTCGTTGATGAAGCGCTGGGCGTACTCTGGCCCGGTCAGCTCAGCCTTGAAGCGGTGCAGGCCGAACCCGTGGTGTATGCACTGCTGGAGGATGCCCCCCAGCTCATGATTGCGCTCAATGATCAAAACCTTGGCGGCTCCCCCGCGGCGTGCTGCCAGGGCCGCAGCCAAGCCAGCCGGGCCGCCACCGATTACTGCTACATCAACATCCATCTTCCTCATTCAGCACACCCCTTTCCCCAGCAGTTCCTTGGCCTTGAAGTTCACCTGTTCCGTGCCGGCGCCGCGCTTGGAGACCTGCTCCATGGGGATGCCCAGTTCCCTGCTGAGAATGCTCATGATCACCGGCTGGCAGAATCCGCTCTGGCAGCGGCCAGCACCGGCCCGGGTTCTGAACTTGACGCCATCAAGCGTCCGGGCTCCCCTTTTGATCGCATCCACGATCTCGGCCTCGGTGACGGTCTCGCACCGGCAGACCATCCGTCCGTAGGCTGGATTTTGGCGGATGAGTTCGTCCTGCTCCTCACGGGAAAGCAAGCGGAACCGGACAACCTTCTCCCTCCGGGGTTCGAAGCCGCTCTTGGGGACGAGGTTGAGGCCGTATTCCTGCAGCATCTTGGGCACATCAGCAGCGATGGCCGGAGCAGCGGTGAGGCCAGGTGACTCGATGCCCGCAAGGTGCAGCAGCCCGGGCACCTTGGGCGAGAACTCGATCACGAAATCGCCCCGATCGCTCGCCGCCCGTACACCCGCAAACTGGGTGATGATCTTCCTGGGGTCAAGCCCAGGTACCATGCGCCGGCTCTCAGAGAAGATCCGCTCAAAGGCTTCGGCTGTAGTGCCAATGTCATCTTTTACGGGCATGTCATCGCTGGTTGGGCCGATCATCAGGTTGCCGTCAGCGGTGGGGATGACCAAGATGCCCTTGCTCGTCTTGCTGCGGGGCACCGGGAAGAGGGTGCTGTGCACCATGCCTTCCAGCTGGGCGTCAAAAAGGTACTCCTCACCCTTGCGGGGCAGAATCGAGAAGGAATCATCGCCGAACATCCGGGCGATATCATCGGCAAAGAGGCCCGCGGCGTTGATCACCACATCCGCTTCGATCACGTGGGTCGGGGTCTCCAGATACTTCTGCTCCCCTTCAGCCCAAGCGTTGATCACTGGGCTGTCCACCATGAGCTGTACCCCGTTGGCGACGGCGTTTTCCATAGCCGCTGCCGCCAGCTCAAAGGGCATGACCGCGCCGCCCTCCGGCGCGAACACTGCTCCCACCACCTCGGGGTTCAGGTTCGGCTCCTGGGCCAGTACTTCTTCCCGAGTCAGGAGGCGTACCGGTACACCCCGCTTCAGACCCCGCTGATAATACATCCTCACCGTATCCATTTCCTCTTCGCTGAGGGCAACTACTAGTATGCCGTTCTGCCTGAAGCTGACATCCAGCTCCTCGCAGAGTTTCGGGTACATCTGGTTGCCGGGGAAGCAGTACTTGGCCTTGAGGGTACCCGGCTCTTCATGGATCCCAGCGTGCACGATGCCGCTGTTAGCCTTGGTGGTTCCCCAGCCCACTTCCGCCTCCTTTTCCAGCAGGAGGACATCCAGCTCGTACCTGGCAAGCTCCCTGGCTGTCAGGGTACCCACGATCCCTCCGCCGACGATGGCGACCTGCACCCTCTTCTTGGTTTTTGCTTCGCGCTCCATGTGCTGACCTCCAAACTGTGCTCATCTTGCAATATCTGCGCTGAGACGCTGCAGCGCCACCCGTCCTGTTATGCTTTCAGGCTTGGTTCTGCCACAAGGACTGGGCGACTTCATCCAGCAGGCCCAGATCCCAAAGGAGCCAGCTGGCATTGTACTTGTTCCTGATATCCTTGGAAACCATAAGTGCTTTCCGGGTATCCTCGTAGGAAATCCCGATCTGGGTTGGAGCAGTCGGGGCCCCCACGATCTCCAAGTAGCGGCGTACCTCAGAGACTTCGGGCAGTTCTTCAGAGACTATCTGCAGGATCTGGTCCCAGTTGTTCACGAGAACCTCAAGCCGCTTTTGATGCCCTTCCCTGCTGTACTTGTTCTCCTTCTTCTCCTGTTCCACCAAGCCTTCGCCGCTCTTCCCCAGATAGCTGCGGACAAACTGGTGCCAGCTTGGTAGATCAAAAGCGTCAACGTAGGCAAGGGCCTTCTCCCGATCGGGCCTCAGCTGCTTGATCTTGTCGTAGATCTCCACGGTGAGTACGGTACCGATGCCGCACTGGATGCCGTGGAAATCCTTGGGCGTGTGGAACTCCAGATAACGCATGTCCCAGGTATGGGAGAAGTAATGCTCAACTCCGGACGCGGGCCTGGTAAAGCCGGCAAAGCTCATGGCGATCCCCGAGAGGATCAGGCTCTCCATCACATAGCGCACCGCCTCTTTGTCCCGCCTCGCCAGTCCTTCCACGTTGGCAACGCAGTTTCGCACAGCCATGCGCATCAACTCGGCGATCTCCTCGCAGTAATACTCGCCCGTGACCAGGTGCGAAATGCGCCATTCACAGATACTCGTGTATTTGGCCAAAATGTCGCCAAAGCCGGCTTGGAGCAGCCTTTCTGGGGCAGCAGCCAGAATGTCCAGGTCGCCGATGACCGCTAAAGGAACAGTGCTGTCCACCGACACTTTGACGCCCTTCATAACCATGGACGAAGTGTTGGAAACGAAACCGTCCATGGAAGGGGCTGTGGCCACGTTGATGTACTTAACGCCCAGCTCTTTCGAGGACAGTTTGCCGATATCGTTGATGGTCCCGCTCCCTACGCCGAGGATCATGTCGCAGCTCGCGTCAAAGCCCGCCAGAACCTTTTCCACGGAATGATCCGTGGGCTGGACATAGTCGTCACCGAACACGAACACACTGTATTCCAGCCCGGCGCGGCTGAGGAGGTTCGCCACTTCTGCGCCCGCCACGGCGTAGGTGTTCTTATCTGCAAGGATAAAGACCCGCGAGCCTCCGTACCTTTTCACAACCTCGGGTGTCTCCTGCAGAGCTCCCGATTTGATAACCAGTTCCCTGAGATCTGTTCTGTGCGTTCTGCCGCAGCTGCAGGGCAGGCCTTCAGCCCTCAGCAGCCCGCCAAGGCCCTGCTTGGCGATTTCTACGATGCTGCTCACTTCTGTTCTCCTTCCAGCTTAGTCTTCTTGAGTGCTCCGCTACTTCAGCCCATCGGGAAAGGAGATGGGTGTCCCCCGCCTTGATGCTTCATACATGGCCAGCACCAGCAGAGTGGGAATCTTGCCCACCTCTCCGTCAATGCTGTGACTGCGTCCCGCCAAGAGGTCTTGGTAGAACTCGCGGATCTGCCGCATATGGCTGAATCCCCAGTAACCAACGCCTGTGGACTTGATATAGTCGATCCCGGCCGCATCAGTGCCGCCTTCTTCGACAACCGTCACCTGATTGCCAGTCCTGATCGTGGCTTTGGTACCCTCGATCTGGATAAGTCCCTTACTTCCATAGATCTCCAGGAAATTCGGGGGATCGTAGGCATAGACGGTGTTGGCGTAGATGCTCCCTAGAACCCCGTTCTTAAAGGTAAGCATCGCCATGGCCGTATCCTCAACTTCAATGGCCTTATGGGCCCAAGTTGCACAGTGCGCTGCGACCTCGATCACCGGCTCACCGACCAGCCACTGCAGAAGGTCGATGGTGTGGATGGCCTGGTTGATGAGAGCCCCTCCGCCTTCCGTCGCCCAGAAGCCCTTCCAATCACTGCGGGCGTAATAGGCATCGTCGCGGTTCCAGGTGACGACGGCCCGAGCGGCTTTGATCTCACCGATCTGCCCGCTCTCGACAGCCTTTTTCGCAGCCTGGGAAGTGTCGTTGTAGCGGTTCTGCAAAACGACGCCCAGGGTAACACCATGTTCCCGGGCGGTCCTGATCATCTCTTCAACATCACTAACGTTGATGGCCATGGGTTTTTCCGTCAGTACGTGTTTTCCCGCTTTTGCTGCATCGATGGCGATGTTGGCGTGCTGATGATGGGGTGTGGCCAGCTCCAAGACATCGATATCGGAACGTTTCAGGAGCTCGCGATAATCGGCCACAGGAGTGCCGCCGTACTTCCGGCAGAACTCTTGGGCCCGCTCCAATTTTACATCACAGCAGGCAACAAGTTCAACCTCTTCCAGAGACGCCAAGATTTCCCCATGTACTGTGCCAACCCGGCCGCACCCGACTAAGGCTGCACGAATCTTGTCCATTTGCCTCGTTCCACCTCGTTTTCTTCGGTGTTGTGTTCAGTGTGTACAAAAGTTCAGCCTCTCCACAGCCGCCAGTCGCAAAAAAACAAACCCCTCACCCGGTCGGATCGAGGAATAGGTACTGGAAAATGCTCCCCAGTGCACATCCAGCGGGCTGTGCACATTCCCCTTGATTCCTTCACACATTTGATCTCTCTCTGCACTTTTGTGCACCCATATTATTCGAGAACGGTTGCGAGATCCCTTCCGTGCTGGCGCCAAGAATTTTCTTCCGCACGTGAAAAACCATCGGCCGTGCTTTCGGTGCCGATGGTCGGTGATGCATACCAGGGAGCTCAGATCATTTCTTCCCCCACAGCTGGAGAGCGGCAGCCAGTTCTGGCGCTGTTTGAGCTGCGTCCTCAAGATCGATTCCCGAAGCGGTCGCTGCGATGGCCTGGCGCATAGCCCCAACTCCTGCTGCGGGTCCCATGGGGTGCCCCTGGATGCTTCCGCCAGCAGCGAGAACGAGGTCACTGCCCAACTCCCTTACCAAGGTGGGTACCAGACCGGGAATTACCGCCCCACCCACCGAGGGCAGGCTTGGTTTTACATGGTAGAACTCCTGGCGCAGGGCATGAGCCATGAGCATGTACTTATGCTTGAGATAGGGGTAACCACCATATGGGGTGTTGTACATGACGATGTCCGCACCGGCCAGGCGCGCCAGCTTGCCGAGGTACAGGATGGAATCCATACCGCTCGCTGTGGATTCGATCCACGGGCCCGAACCGGCGTAGTGGGCCAGGATCGGCAGGTTCACCTGCTTGTCTTCAGCCACGGCCTTGAGCACATCGAGCCCAGTGAAGACGAAGTTGATCATCACGCCATCGGCTCCCAGTTCGGCTGCGAGCCGCGCGTTGTCCAGGATCTTCGGCACCTCATCTGTGATGTTTGGGAAATAAGCGACGCGCTTGCCGGTAACGGCCTGGGCCCTATCCCTCGCGTCCAAGTAGGCCTTGATCCTCTCAGGTAGCGGCAGATATTGGGGGTTTGTGAGCAGCTCATCATCCTTGATCATATCAACCTGCCCAAGAGCCACGTCGAAGAAGATCTTCGCCCCAACCTCGCCCGGAAAGCCCACGCAGGGCTTGATCATGTTCAGCAGCAGCGGCCTTTCGGTCACGCCCAGACGCTCACGCACGCCTGCGATGCCGAACTTCGGTCCAGGAAAGAGCTCAGCGTACTCCCTGGGAAACTGCAGATCGACCAGCTTGGCACGGATCGAGGTGGAAGCGTCGTTACCGAGGAGTGCGGTGAGGAGTGCAGCGAAGGAGCGCCCGAAGTTCACATGGGGAAAAGCGATCTTAAGAAGGAAATATGAATCATGACCATCATCGGCCGCGGCAATGTCCCGAGGCGGGACTTCTTGGACGCTCACCACCTTCCCCTGGTACAGCTGGCGCATGCGAGGCGTGATATCGGGCAGATCAACCCAGGTGCCGATGGTCTGGCCAACTGCGAAACTGCCAGCGATCTTCAGGATATCTGCGTCTGCCGGGGCCTTCAGGCAGTAGGTGGCCAGGACATAGCGCCCGGTGGCAACTGCTTGTTCCTCGGCGGCAAAGAGAGAATCGTACATGAGCTATCTACTCCTGTCTTGTTACATCTTCCATCGTGTGTTTGGGGGTCGTGTTTGATAGCTGTCTCCGCTGCAGGTCCAAGCTAGCCGCCTGGTCCCAGCTCTCCCAGAGCGAACGGCAGAGCTGCACATACAGCTGGTAGAGTCCATCATACACAGCCATCTCCCCTGGATCGGGCTCCAGGCATTCCCGTACCCTGACCATCTGCGCCTGAGCCGATTCAAGGGAGCTGAACACACCCACAGCTGTGCCCGCTGCGATGGCGGCGCCCAAAGCCCCGCACTCCTCCGCCTCCATCAGGTAGAGGCGTTTACCGGTCGCATTGGCCCAGATCTGCATCCATGCTCTGCTTCTACTGCCCCCGCCAACCACGCGCACTGCCGGGAAAGGCCTGGGCATGTGGGCGTAGTTATCCCGAGCGCTGAGTGCCACACCCTCGTACACAGCCCTCAGCATATGGGCTGTATCAAGCCCAGAATGCAGACCGAAAAAGACCGCTCGGGCTGTGGGCTTGACAAAAGGAGCTCTTTCCCCAGCAGCATCGATGAAGGGCAGGTACAGAACGCCCCCGGAGCCTGCAGGAACCTCCGATACTTTGGCCTCCACTGCCTTGAAGTCAGCGGCCGCGAGGGGCCGCTGGCTTCCCCCATGGAGCGCAGCGATGGCCCAGTCGAGGTTGAGAGTGCCGCTCATGGAGCCGAACATGCGCAGAAGCTTTCCTGAAAAGCCCATATCCACCGTATGCCCGCAGTAATCCGCGGGCGGCTGCCAGCTGTCCACGACCTGGTTGTGGATGCTCGAACTGCCCACGATGGACACCACATCGCCCTCTGCAAAGCCTCCCGCACCCAAAGTGGAGCAGATCACATCAAAGGGGCCCTTCACCACAGGAACGTCCCTGCTCAACCCAAGCTCCTCAGCAAGCTCAGGTCGGAGCGGTGCCGTCGACTCATGCACTCCCCCCATGGGGGGCAGCTTGTCTTCCCAGCCGCCCAGCTCCAGCAGCCGGAAGACCTCAGGACTGAAGACGCCCTGGTTGCGGTCGAAGTAGGTGTGCGTGGTTTCCGATGGGTCGATGCTGATCAGCCCGGTCAGCTGGTAGAAGATCCAGTCCTTGGCATGGAAGACGGCCGTGGTTTCCGCCAGCAGTTCCGGACGGTGCTGCTTCAGCCAGCGCAGCTGACCGCTCTGCAGCGAGGTGGAAAGAACGGTTCCGGTGCGGCTGAAGACTTCAGCCGCAATGCCCGACCTCTCCCAGTCGGCGATGATCTCGGCCGTGCGAGCATCGAGCCAGGAGATTGCAGGGCAGACAGGCCGGCCATCTCTTCCCAGGAGCCAAGTTCCATCGCCCTGGGCTGTGAGTCCGATGGCTGCGATCTCTCCCGCGGGCACTGGACTCGCGGCAAGCAGTTCCGCCAGCGTCTCCTTGACGCTCAGCCAGACCTCCCACATATCGTGCTCGGTCCTGCCGCCCTCCAGCTTTCTGGGCTTGGTGCGCTTCTGCCGCACCAAGAGCTGCTCTCCGCAGTTGGAGAAGAGCACGCTCTTGGTCACAGAAGTTCCCGCATCGATCCCGATCAAGTACTGCGCCACTCAGCATCCCTCCGCTGCTCGGCGCGGTTTGGCGCCTTTACCGACCATTGTCCCCCAGCGTGAGCATGAACTCGCCAAGCTCGTAACTGAAGCGGACCACCTTTTCATGCAGTCCAGGGGCCAAACCAGCCGTGAAGTTGTGGATCTCGAAAGTGAAGTCACCCTGGTACTCGATCTCTTTCAAAGCCCGCATGATCGGTTCCCATTCGATGGTGCCGAAGTACGGAGCGACGTGATCGTCCTTTTCGCCTTTGTTGTCGGCGATGTGCAGTGCCGTTAGCCGCCTTCCGATTTTCCTCAGCGCTTGGTACTGGTTGATCTTCTGAATGTGGGCATGGCCCGTATCCCAGCAGATACCGAAAGTCTTGGGATCGTTGAGCCGCTCATACAGTTCCAGGAGATCATCCGCGGATACCCCAAAGCGGCGGTAGCCCTGTCCCTCAAACATGTTCTCGATCGCGATGCCGACGCCGTAACGGCTGGCCAGCTCGGCGTAGCGCTGGTAGGCCTCCAGGTTCGCCTGAAGGGACTTCTCCCGTGAGTACCAGGTCTCATCATAGACCGTGCCCGGATGGATGACGAGCCACTTAACACCCAGGATGCCTGCACCGATGATCGAACGGCGGATGAGTTCTTCATGCCAGACCTTTTCCTCGGGAGAAGCCTTGGTCCAGCGGTAAAAATGGGCGTGGCCCTGCATCCATTCCACTCCCAGGTTCTCGGCATGCTCTTTGATCTCGTTCACCCAGTGTTCCCAGTTGGGTTGGGTCATGGGCAGAGTTCCCCGGGAGTAGCTCGCGAAGTTCATGTCCAAAACCCGGTACCCGGCATTGGCGCATGTCTCGATGCTGTCCCTGCAGGTATAGACTAGTTCACTGCTCCACAGTGCTCTTTCGTGAATACAGGTTGATGTTGATACGCGCATATTGGACCCCCCAAAGTGCATCGCCTGCAGGCAAGAAAGGCTACCCGCTTGGGTAGCCTTCCTGCTGCGGTTATCTTTACCGGAAAATGAGTCTGGCTTCGATCTTCAGAGCTTCGATCGCTTCTTCAGGTGTGATGGTGCGGTCGATAATCAGCTGCGAGCAGATCACTTTGAGCTGCTCGATGAACTCGGAGTTGTACGGCGACCAGGGCAGTTCCTGGGCGATCTCGAGCTGATCGAAGGCCACTTTGTACTCAGGACGCTTAGCCCAGAGCTCTTGGATCACAGGCTGCTGTGCCGAACCATAGGTAGCCGGCAGGTAACCAGTGTCAGCAGCGTTGCCAGCAGCTTCAGCGTCGGACATGACGAACTTCATGAACTCCCAAGCAGCAGCCAGCTGCTGGTCATTCTTGCCCTGCTTGATGATGGCCAGGTTGCCGCCGCCGGTAGGTGCGGACGGACGGGCCGCATCCCAAGTGGGCAGGAAGGCAACGCCGACTTCGATGCCGACCGCTTCAGCGTTGTTGAGGATGTTGGTCATACCGCCGGAGCTCGCGAAGTAGCTGGCGATTTTGCCCTGGTTAAAGAGATCCTTCATGGTGGCTTCGCCGCGGGTCACGGTCGGCGGCCAGCACCAGCCCTCATCTACCCACTCACGCCAAGCCTTGAGGGCCGCGAGCATCGTTCCATCTTCAAGGCAGATCACCTTCTGGCCATCTTCGCTGACCAGGTTGCTGCCCATCTGGTAGATCATGTTCTGGATGAACCAGCCGGGGTCGTTGAGCAGTGCGAAGCCCCAAACCTCGGTTTCGCCGTTGGCGTTCTTCTTGTGCAGGGCACGGCCTACCTGAATCAGCTCCTCAATGGTCTTGGGAGCTTCGGTGAAACCAGCCTCAGCAAACATCTGCTTGTTGTAGTAGAACAGAGGGGTGGAACGGATGTAAGGCATGGCAACAAGCTGGCCGTCATAGTAGGAGTACTTGAGCAGTACGGGCGGGACGTTGTCCAGCTGGAAACCATCGCGTTCAGCATAGGGTGCCATATCCAGCAGAACGCCCTGCGTAGCCAGGACGGGAACGCCAGCGGCCCTCTCCAGCAGCACGATCTCAGGAGCAGTACCGGCAGCGATCGACTGCATGGTCTTGGCCAGGGTCTCAGGGTAACCGCCCTGGTAGACTTCCTCAACGACAATGCCGTACGGGTTGGTTGCGTTGAAGCGGGCTACGGCGTTAGCGATCTGGTCGCCGTTAGCGCCAGCAGCGCGGGTGTGCCAGACGGTGATGGTGATGGGTCCTTCCACCTTTGCAGGCTCTGCAGCAAAAGCGCCCAGGGAAACCGTCAAGAGCAGGCAGAGAACCAGGGTCATCGTTTTTGAAAGCTTCAAATATATCCTCTCCTTTTCCAGATTTGATGCGAAAATGCGCCGTACAGCTTGAGCCGATCTAGCCTAGCACCCCCCCTTTCCTAGGGCTCGCTCTCATTTGACTCCGCGATACGCGAAGGCTTCCATGATCTTGCGGCTGGCGAAGAAGAACACCACAACGATCGGGGCGACCAGGAGTACGTTGCCAGCCATGAGGACGCTCCAGTTGATGCCGTACTCCAAGTCCTTCAGGCGTTCGATGGCGATGGTCAGAGGACGGATCCTCTCCACATCGGTCATGATCAGCGGCCAGAAATAGGCGTTCCAGCGGCCGATAAAGCTGAACATGCAGATTGTGATCACGGTGGGCTTGGCCATGGGAAGCATAATCTGCGTCATTGTCTGCAGCTCGCTGGCGTTATCTAGCTTGGCCGACTCGATCACCTCTTCCGGGATCTGAAGGAAGCTCTGCCTGAGCAGGAAGATGCCGAAGGCGTTCGTGCCGAAGGGGATGATCTGCGGAAGCAGCGTGCCCAGGAGCTTCCACTTCGCCATGAGCAGATACACAGTGATAAACGTTACCTGAACGGGGATCATCAGGGCCACCAGCACCATGCCGAACATCAGGCCTTTACCGACGAAGTTGTACCGGGCAAAGGCATAGGCTGCCGGGATCATCACCAGCAGCTGCAGCACGATCTCGGAGACTGTAACGATGATGCTGTTTTTCACATACACCAGGAGGTTCATCTTCCCGATGATGCTGATGTACGCATCAAGGGTGAAATTCTGCGGCCACAGCGTGGGTGGAAACTGGATAGTCTCAGCATAGGGCTTAAAGGAAGTGATCACCATCCAGTAAAACGGAAACAGAAAGATGAAGGCAACGAACAGTTTTCCGAGGATTCCGGGCAGACGGGCGGCGCCTCTTCTCAGTTTCGGACCCCAAATACTCTCAGAATGCATGGCTGACACTCCCTTATTGGTAATGGACCCGCCTGGACAGGCCTCTGAAGTAGACGGCTGTGAGCAGCATGAGGATGACCATCAGCACAGTGCCGGCCGCTGAGGCGTATCCGATCCGGAAATGCCGGAAAGCATAACGGTAGATGTAGAAGGAGATTACGTCGGTCGCATTGCCTGGTCCGCCTTCAGTCATAACGCGCACGGTGTCAAACACCTTGAAAGAGTTGATAGTGATGGTCACCAGCAGGAAGAACAGCTGCGGCGACAGCAGAGGCAGGATGATGCGGAAGAACAGCCTGTACCGCGGGGTGTTATCCAGTTCAGCCGCCTCATAGATCTCCGCCGGGATTGCCTTCAAGGCAGACACGATGATCAGGCAGTAATACCCGATGCTCTTCCAGACAGACACGATCACCACCGAAAGCATCGCCGTTGCCGAACTGTTCAGCCAGCGCAGAGGAGGCAGGTTGAAGAAGGAAAGCACCGTGTTGAACAGACCGTAGCGGTTAGCGTCCATGATCCACGCCCAGATCATGGCACAGGAGAGCATGGCCACCAGATGGGGCGTGAAGGCGCAGGTCTGGACGAAGTGGTTGAACTTGCTGTCCTTGCGGATCCACAGGGCCAGCAGCAGGGCGAGAAGGATGACGAAAAACACTACTGCCCCGGTGTAGACCGCCGTGTTCTGCAGGGCGTTGAGGAAGTCTTTGCGCACAAAAAACAGCTCATAGTAGTTGCGCCAACCCACAAACCTCTTGTTGGGGTTGATCAGGTTGTAGTCAAAGAAGCTCAGGTAAATCAAGTTGGCCATGGGGTAGAAGGTGAAAACGAGCAGGAAAGCCATGGCCGGAGCGGTCATGATGTATGGAAGGATCTTCTCTTTAGTGAAAGACTTACGTCGAGGTTCTTGCTGCTGCTTCATCACCTGGTACCCCCCACGACTGCCAGCAGTCCGTCGAGCCCGGTGCGGATACGCTGGCCGCCTTCATCGAAGAAGCACAGATCTTCTCTGCTCGCCGATACCCAGACCTGTTCATCCACGCCGAAACTCTCCTGCAGGCTCTTCACCATGACGCTGATCCCATCCGGGAAGTCGATCTTGTACAGGGTCTCCGAACCGAGCATTTCCCGGGTGGCGATGGTCCCCCGGCGTCTGAAGAAGGCCGAGGGTTCTTCGTAGGAAAGCCCCGCCTTTTCCGGGCGGAAGCCTACCTGAACGTCAGCGCGCTCACCCAGGGAAAAGATGTTCATGGGCGGTGTGCCGAGGAACTGGGCGGTGAATATGTTGTTGGGATCGCGGTAGATCTCCGCCGGGGACCCTTCCTGCTGGATCACGCCGTCGTTCATCAGGATGATCGTGTCTGCCATCGCCATGGCCTCCACCTGATCGTGCGTTACATAGACAAAGGTTGTCTTCAGTTTTCTGTGCAGCTCGATCAGCTCGACGCGCATGGCAGCCCGCAGTTTGGCATCAAGGTTGGAAAGGGGCTCGTCCATCAAAAAGACCTTGGGATTCTTGACCATTGCCCGCGCGAGGGCGACCCTTTGGCGCTGACCGCCGGACAATGTGGAAGGTTTGCGGTCCAGGAAGGCAGTGAGGCCCACAACCTCCGATACCTCCCTGATCAGCCGGTCACGTTCGGCCTTGGGTACCTTGTTGTTCTTCAGGCCGAACTCAATGTTCCCCCGCACCGTCATTGTTGGGTAAATGGCGTAGTTCTGGAAAACCATCGCCACGCCGCGCTTGCCGGGCGGCGTAAAGGTGATATCCCTGCCATCGAGAAAAATGCGGCCCGAGGTTGCGGGGCCGATCCCGGCGATCATGCGCAGCAGGGTGGTTTTCCCGCAGCCGGAGGGGCCGAGAAGGACGGTGAACGTGCCGTCTTTGATCGTGAGGTTTAGGTTTTCGATCACCCGGGTCTCACCGAAGTACTTGCACACATTGCTGAACTCTATTTGAGCCACAGTCGATCACTCCCAATTGCCAGCGGGCTAAAATTAGTATAATTGTTGAACAGTTGCGTCGGTTTTTTGACACGATCACGGCGGCTGGCCAACTGCCGAGAACCACCTCAACAGTCGGCCAGAACACCCTTTTCACGGTCAGCTAATAGATTCTACCTCTTCCCCTAATCTCCTGCGTTTCCTCTGAACTTTTGTTTTGGATCCTTACACTATTATGCTCTGCAGGGTAAAGGAGGCTCCCCGAGCAGCGCTGATCAGTGCTCGATGAAAACCGGGTTGGAGAAAGCGTAGATCGCTTCGGCATTCGACCAGAGCTCAACTCGGAAGAATTTCGCGGACGAGGTGCTCAGCTGCAGGGTGTAGCCGCCTCCCACTTCGTGCACATCTTCCAGGTACAGGCCGCGGTCGGTGTAGACCCGCAGGATCATACCCGGCTCCACAGACGTGATCCGGATCTGGACTGTCTGCCCTGGCCGATACGGAACGGTTCCGCCCATGATTTCGCCATCGCACTCCATCCAGATCTGGGCTCCATCTGGACGGCCCGAAATGAAGTTGCGCCCGGCCTTCAGGGCCGCCAGGATCGCCTCTTCGCTCCGCTCTGTGACGTAGACGTTGTTGAAGGATCTGCGCTTCAGGTGGTTGGCATGTGCGTCGGTGCCGGTTGTAGCCGGTATGTACCTGCCCTCCACCATCATCTGGTGCCAGTCCTGCAGGGTCTTGTGATCGTCTTCCCGCCAAACTCCGTTCCACACTTCCAGCAGGTCCATCTCCAGGTCGTAGCCAAACCGCGAGTAGTACAGCGGATCATTTGGATGGTTGAGCTGGATCACTGCCCCTTGCTCACGCAGGGGCGCCAGGTAGTCTTCCATTTCCTCGAGAGTGTAGATGGCGCTCTTGCGGGGTATGAAACGCAGTCCGAAGATATTCACATGAGCTGCCGGAGTCGTATGTTCGTAGCCGGAGATGACGAGCACTTCATCGGTGCTCCAGTCCTTGTTCATCTGCCGCGTGGTGTTGTGCTCAGTTAGGGATATGAAATCGTAACCAGCTATACCCGACTCCCGGACCACCTGGTCGGTGGGAACATCGCTGTCATGGCTGAATTCGCTGTGGACATGCAGGTCTCCAGTCACGAGGAAATACTCCCCGGTTTCGGCCAAAGCCGAACTGCTGAGGGCGCCCAGCAGCACCACACAGATAGTGAGAAGGGTCACAAATCGTTTCATACTTCACTCTCTCCTCCCTTGAGACGGCTGTTCTGCTAACCCAATTTCCGGTACTTCTCGTCCAGCTGCTCGATCTTCGCCACTTTGGCGGCCGATCCGCCGCCCTGGAATTCCGCAGGCAGCCAGGCTTCCACCACCTTGCGGGCGGTTTCCCGGCCGATCACGAGGGCTCCCATGGCCAGCACCTGGGCATCGTTGCTCTTGCGGGCCCGCTCGGCCGAGTAAGTGTCATGGGCCACAGCGGCGCGCACACCCGGCACTTTGTTGGCCACGATGGCCATACCGATGCCCGTGCCGCAGATCAGGATACCTCGGTCAAAGGCGCCGCCAGCCAACGCTTCTGCCACCTTCGCTCCAATGTCAGGATAGTCCACGGCTTCGTCACTATAGCTCCCAAAATCCTCGTACTCAACGCCGTGCTCCCGGAGCACGTCCATGACGAAGCGTTTCAAGGACAATCCCAGGTGATCAGAACCGATCGCTATTTTCATCTCTGTACCTCCCAGCTTGTGCAGCTCCGTGTTACTTTGTTGCCCCAATATCACAAATGTTCAACAAGAAAGACCAAGAAAAAACAGCTCCCCGCTGCGGCTGCGCAGAGGGTGGCTGATCCAAATTACCATAAACACCCATGATACGGCCACTTCCCGGTCCAGCGCCTATCTGTTCCATCAACCTGGCGCCTAAATACATAAAACCAATTCGTTGCAAGTTGGAAAATCCCTTCCCATCGCGCAACATTTTTTCAACGCGAGATCAGAATCTCTGGAGAATCGTCTCCCGAAGTTGAGCATCAAAAAGGACCCCACCCTTGCCAGGTGAGGCCCCTCCCCATCTTCACATTTTCAGAAAGGCTAGAGAGCTCTATTTAGCTGCAGAACCTGCTCAGCGGTTGCTGCGTCGGTGATCAGGGTGTTGACGCAGCCGGACCGCAGGGTGGCCGAGATCGCCTGAGCCTTGCGCAGACCGCCTGCCACCAAGAAGACATTTTCGATGGCCGCCAGATCGTCCAGGCTGGCCCCCACTACCCTCCGGTTCAGTTCCACATCGACCAAGCGCCCGTTGAGATCGATGAAGTTCCCGAGGACGTCGGCCACAGCACCGGCCTTCATGAGCTCCTCCACTTCCGCAGCGGTGATCACTCCACTCTTGACGAAGGTGCTCTCCGATGAGACCTCGCCGGCACCGATCACTGCCACCGAAGCCTTGCGGGCAAGCTGCTGGACTGCCTGGATATGCCGCAGCCGCTGGATGGCCTCCCGGTCTTCCGGGGTGTCAACAAACATGGGTGCCATGTAGTTGTAGCACACCGCGTTCAAGGCCTCGGCCACCTGCAGGGCTACTTCGTAAGAGTTGTTCCCCGCACTCTTGATCATGCCGCCCAAGAGCGACACAACAGTCACATTGTCATAGTTCTTCCGTTCAAAATGGCGGGCAGTCTCTGCCATGGTGGAACCCCAGCCCACTCCAATGGTACTTCCGTTGGTGACGTACCGTCCGACAAGGCGCGCCGAGACCGTCCCCAAATTCCGTTTCAAAACATTGGGATCGCCGGAACTTGGGATGACGAGCGCGTTCCGAAGGCCGAAGACCGTCTCCAACTGCGAACCCAATGTGGTACAGTACACCTGGGGATGGTTGATCACCACATGCACCAGACCCTCCTGCAGGCATTTCTGCAGGATGCGGTGGACGGCAAGCCTGGTGAGTCCCAAGCGGTCAGCGATCTCCGACTGGGTCAGGTTCTCCATGTAGTACAGCCAGGCGATATGCACCTTTTCGTAGAGTTCCACATTGTGCTCCACGCTCAACAACTCCTCTGCTGTGCCACCGGCGTCCCTGCGCCTATCCTTTACCTTCGCAGGAGTACCACTCGGCGCTTGCGAAATAATGTTCCGACGAGGGCCTTTGTTTCAACTTTTTCAGTGTCAAGGACCAGAGCCCAACCTGCTTCGCTGAGCGCAGGCTGATTGACTTTCCTCTGCCTCCATTCTATAATGACTGTGTTCCCTGCCCTTTTCGGCCGATTGTGCTTACTATTATGACACATTTCAGTTGCTGTTGTAAAGGAAAACAAGACTTGCACGGAGGGAGAACCTTGAACAGGCTGCAGAACATCGACACCTATCTTTTGGATCTAGACGGAACTTTTTATCTGGGCAGCAAGCTTTTCCCCTGGTCGCTGCCCTTTGTGGAGACCATGCGCAGGCTTAACAAGCGTTTCATCTTTGTCACCAACAACTCCTCGCAGAACCCCAAGTACTACCTGGAGAAGATCCGGCGCATGGGAGTAGATATCACCGGTGATCAGGTGTTCACCTCCGGGCAGGCCACCATCTACTACCTCAAAAAGCACAACTACCCGCGCCAGCTTTACCTGGTGGGAACTCCAGCCCTGGAAGAGGAGTTCCAGGAGGCCGGTTTCATCCTCACCGATAAAGACCCGCAGACGGTGGTGCTCGGGTTCGACCTCACGCTCACCTATGAGAAGCTGAGAAAAGCCTGCGATCTGATCAGGGCAGGCGTGCCTTTCATCGCCACCCATCCCGACTTCAACTGCCCCACTCCGGAGGGCCCCATCCCCGACTGCGGCGCGATGATCGCACTGATCACAGCCTCCACCGGCGTCAAGCCAAAGATCATCGGCAAGCCCTATCCGGAGATGATCGAGGCCTTGAGGGCTAAGTACGGTTTGGAGAACCCCCAGACCATCGCCATGGTGGGCGACCGCCTGTACACTGACATGGCCATGGCCAAAGCCGCAGGCATCGTCGGCCTCCTGGTCTTGAGCGGAGAAACCCAGCGGGAAGATCTCGCCCACTCCGAGGTCCAGCCGGACCTGGTTCTGGAGAACCTGGGGGATATTGTGGAAGCTTTGAGCTGAAGTCAGCAGAAAAAAATGGGCTTGCCCGGTGCGAAAGCACCATCGGGGCAGGCCCCTTTTCCTATGCAGCAGCGATGCGGTAGTACGCCTTGGTCGTTGCCAGATAGACACATGCGTAGAACACGGCAAACACGGCGAAAGTGACTGCAGTGCAGGCAGCAAACAGAGCAGTGTTGGTCAGGTTGAAGAGGATCAGCAGCTTGGTGATCATGGGGAAGGCGAAGATGATGTGGACTCCCGCAGCCGCCAGCGGCAGGAAGAACACCGAGAGCACCTGGCCTCTGATAGCGCTTCTGACTTCCGATCCAGCCATGCCAACCTGCTGCATGATGGAAAAGCGCCGCCTGTCTTCATACCCTTCCGTAATCTGTTTGTAGTAGATGATCAGCACTGTGCCGAGGAGGAAGAGCGTTCCCAGGAAGAGGCCCAGGAAGAACAGGCCGCCGTACATCGCGAGGAACTCCTGCCTCGCCTCGTCCCGCGATTCCACCCAAATCAGATCCTTACGGGGCAGGGACTCCTGCAGATCTCGGTAGACGGCAGCGGCTTCTTCCGCCGAGGTGTCGAGGTCAAACCCCCGTATGTAGCTGGTTTGAGCTGAACGTCCCTCGGTTTCCGTCAGATTCCGGCGCAGTTCCTCGAGGACCTGCATATCCCGGACCACCACATAGTAGCTGGCGAAAGTCTGTGTTCTGCTGAAGCCGTCTCCAGGCAGGCTGGCCAGCTTTTCTTTTACGGCGAAGCTTCTTCCCAAGAACTCCAGAGTGGAGTGTTCGTAGATGCCTCGGTTGGAGTACACGAGGACCTCGTTTTCCTGCAGAGACACGGGTTCCTGCACCATGCGGTTGTAATCTTCCAGGGGAGTGAAGTGCAGGCTGGTGCGCACCCCCGTAAGTCCCGGCTCCACCTCCTTCTCGGTCAGCAGTCTCTCGCCAGACCGGAACGCGGTGAGGGAAAGGAAGCGGTACTCCGCCTTTTCCGCTGCCTCCAGCCCGTGACGGGAGAGGACTGCTTCGGTTCCGGCCTGCACCGCGGCTACCGCTTCCGGTTCATAGCTGTCCAGCCGAATCACAATCTCCCGCGAGTACCTGGTGCGCAGCACATCCTCCAGCCCGACATAGAGCGAGACCGTTGTAGATATGGTGACCAAGACCATGGTGGAAAGGATGCAGATGTTAGCAAGCCCCACCCCGTTCTGCTTCATCCGGTGAAGCATACCAGAGATTGCGATAAAGGGCTTGGGACGGTAGTACAAGGGCTTACTGCGGCGCAGCAGCTTGAGCAGGGCGATACTGCCTGTCGTAAAAAGAAGGTAGGTGCCGATGATGACCAGTATCACCGCTACAAAGAAAGAGAACAGAGCGACCAAAGGATCGGCCACAACCACAGCGATATAGTACCCCGCACCGAGAGTCACACACCCCAAGAGCGCCAGGAGCCAGCGGGCCTTTGGCTCACGCTCACCCAACGCCTCAGCTTTGAGCAGTTCCACAGCCTGCGCTGAACGCACCTGCCAGACGCTGAAGGCAAAGAGCACAAGATACAGGGCGGAAAAGAGCTTGACAGTGATCAGCACTGCTTCGAGCCGAACCTCGAAGCCGAAGGGGATCGGCGCTTCCAGGATGCGGAACAGCAGCAGAAGCATGAGCTTGGAGAAGAGGATGCCCGACCCCAGTCCCGCTGCGATGCTGAAAAGGGCGATGAAGAACGTTTCCCAGCCCAAAATCCTGGCGATATGGCGTTTCTCCATCCCGAAGGCGTTGTACAGGCCGAGCTCTCTCTTCCGCCGGCGGACCAGGAAGCTGTTAGTGTAGAACAGGAAGATCACGGCGAACAGCCCGACGACAACCACACCAAATCTCAACAGCTGTCCTAAGACGTCGCTGCCGCGCATCTTTGACAGCCCGCTGTTCTCGGCCACGAAGAGGATCATGTAGAACATGCTGACCATAGTCGTACTGGCGCAGAGGTAGGGACCGTAGAGCTGAAGGTGGCGTTTGATGCTGCTCAGAGCCAGTTTTGGGTAGAAGAACTTAGGCACGGACATCACCGCCAGTCGCCAGCAAGGTGAGGGTGTCGGCAATCCTCTCATACATCTCTGTTACGGACAGCTCGCCGCGGTAGAGCTGATGGAAGATCTCCCCATCCTTGATGAACAGCACCCGCTTTGCATGGCTCGCCGCCTTAACGCTGTGGGTGACCATGAGGATGGTCTGGCCGGCCTCGTTGATTTCCCCAAAGAGCCGCAGCAGGCTGTCGCTGGTCTTGGAGTCCAGGGCTCCCGTTGGTTCATCGGCCAGGATAAGCTGGGGATCGGTGATCAGGGCGCGGGCGATGGCGGCGCGCTGCTGCTCTCCCCCAGAGACTTCGTAGGGAAACTTGGCCAGCAGCCCGCTGATGCCCAGCCTGCGTGCGAGCGGCTGCAGGCGTTTTTCCATCTCCCGGTAGCTCTCCCCGGCCAGAACCAGGGGCAGCAGGATGTTATCCCGCAGAGAGAATGTGGGAAGCAGGTTGAAGTCCTGGAAGACAAAGCCCAGGTTGTTTCGGCGAAAGGCCGCCAATTCCTGGTCTTTCAGGCCGGAAAGGCTCCGCCCACCCAGGATCACTTCGCCGCTGGTCGGGCGATCGAGGGCAGCCAAGATGTTTAGCAGGGTGGTTTTCCCGGAGCCCGATTCGCCCATCACCGCAGTGTACTCCCCCTTCTCCAGGCCAAAGGACACACTGCGCAGTGCCTCAACTTGGGTGCCGCCAAAGCGTGTGGTATAGACTTTCCGCAGATTCTTTACTTCTAACAAGTTCATGTGTGGACCTCCTTACCGCTTGTGGTCACCCTGAGTATAGCAAAGCGGAGAAACGCCCAGCCATGGAACTGGCTTACATTTCCCCGCTCAACCTTACATCGCTGTAAGGTCCTTATTCCAGGAAGGCCTCCGCAGGAGGAAAACCGATCAGAACCCGCGTCCCCTCGCCCACCTTGGACTCGACGGTGATCGTGTGGCCGAGACGGGACAGGATCCTGCGGCAGAGATAGAGGCCGATCCCCGTTGAATGCCTGTCAGTCCGGCCCGTACCGCCCGTATACCCTTTTTCAAAGATGCGGGGCAGGTCCTCCGGTGCGATCCCGATCCCGGTGTCTTCGACGACCAAGGTCGGCAGATCTCTGCGCTCGAGATAGATGGATATCTTCCCCTCAAGCGTGTACTTGAGAGCATTGGTCAAAAGCTGTTCGATGACGAACCCCAGCCACTTCGCATCCGTGAGTACCTCAAGATCAACGCCCTGGTAATCCAAGGTGATGCGCTTGCGGATAAAGAGGGGCGCGTAACGGCGGACTGCCTGGCGCACGATCCCGTCAAGGCTGCTGTGGCGGATCACCAGATCAGAAGAGGGGCTTTCCACCCTGAGATACTGCAGCACCATCTCCACGTAGCGCTCGATCTTAAAGAGCTCCAGCTCAAGGTCGGAGGCGTTCTCGCCCCCCTCCCCGGTCTGGAGAAGGAGGCGCGCTGCGGCGATGGGCGTCTTCACCTCATGCACCCAGAGAGTGTAGTATTCTTCCAGCTCCTGCTGGGTCTGCCGCGCCTGCGCCTCCTGCCTGGCGTTCTCCCGGCGCAGTTCATCGACTAAGGCCTGGTAATCGGCTTCCAAAAGGTAGACTGGCTCCGGCAGCTGATCCAATGCAGCAGTTATGTTGCGGCGCAGCTGCTGAAGGGCCCTGCGGCGCCGGGCGAAGCGCCGGAGATCGCCGCCAAGCAAGAAGAGCAGCAGCAACCCGCTGAGCGTGGCGGCATAGAGCACGGGTTCCAAGTCGGTGCCGTAGAGAGCGAAGACCCCCGCAAAGATGAGAACCACCGCTAGGCATGCCAGCAACTCCGTCCGCCGTCTGCGAACATATTCCCAGAACAGCGCTAAAACCGTCTCCCGTTTCAACTTACTCCACCAGGTAACCCATGGATTTCTTGGTCACGATGAAATCTGTCAGACCGACCGCCTCCAGCTTGCGCCTAAGCCTTGTTACATTCACCGTGAGGGTATTGTCATCCACATAGCTGTCGGTCGCCCACAGGTAGTTCATAAGAGCCTCGCGGGTTACCACCCTTCCGTTGTTCTCCATAAGCAGCTGAAGAATCCTGTGCTCGTTCCTCGTGAGCTGCACCTTCTGCCCCTGGTAAGTCAGTGCCGCTTCGCCGACATTAAGGATCGCCCCCCGGTGTTCCAGAAGGTTTGTCTGACCAGCGAAGTCATAGGTGCGGCGGATCAAAGCCCGGATCTTGGCCGCAAGCACGGTGAGGTCAAAGGGCTTAGTGATGTAGTCATCGGCGCCCATGTTCATGGCCAGCACGATGTTGAGGTTGTCGGAGGCGGAAGATATGAAGATGATCGGCACTTTGGAGAGCTTACGGATCTCGCTGCACCAATGATAGCCGTTGTAAAAAGGAAGGGAGATGTCGAGCAGCACCAGTTGGGGTTCAAAGCGCGCAAAACAGCCAAGGACATCCTGGAAGTCCCAAGCGCACTGCACTTCATACCCCCACTGGGTCACCGACTTTTCGATGGCGCCGGCGATGACCGGATCATCTTCCACCACAAGGATGCGGTACAACATGGATCCCCCCATCAATGCCAGAGGTCTTTCGCACTTCTTCTACGCAGCTCTGCGTTTTCCTCTGCCTGGACGATCGGCTGCCGCCCTCTGCTGCTTGGGTTGTGCCTGCTCTCTCTTCGAGTTACAATACTCTTGAGCAGAGGCGACAGGCCACTTCAGGGAGGGCTCAGCATGCACCAGCATATTCAGCCACCGGAACTGCCTAAGGGTTTGCGTGAGATTACCGGCGGTGCGGACTTCGTTCAGGATAGGATCGGGTGCTCCAAGGCCCTGGTGTACCACCTGCCTCAGCTGAGAAGTTACCTCAAGATCGGCCCCAGCATCCTCCCAGAACCGCTGGCCTACGAGGTGGAAGTTCTGAACTGGCTCCGCGGCAAGCTTCCCGTGCCGGAAGTCCTCCACTATGAGAAGCAGGGCCATTGGGAGTTTCTCCTGATCTCGGAAGTTCCGGGCCTGGATTTGAGCCGCGATGAACACAGAAATGACCCAGAGCTCCTGGTCAGAACTCTGGCTTCGGGGCTGAGGCAGATACACAGCGTGGATATTTCTCACTGTCCCTTCGACCAGACCGTTACCGTGAAGATCGAAAAAGCCCGCGCCAACTTGAAACGGGGCTTGATCGATGAAACCCTTTTTGAGCCAAGGAATCGGGGCTGGAGAGCAGACGATCTTTTCAACCTGCTGCTGGCCAAAAAACCTTCCTCCCAGGATCTCTGCTTCACCCACGGCGACTACTGCCTGCCCAACGTCCTGATGAAAGATTCGGCCTTGAGCGGATTTATCGATCTGGGGCGGGCAGGAATCGGTGACCGCTGCGTCGACGTTGCCCTCGCGGTGCGCTCCCTGGAGCACAATGGTTACGGCTCTCCCGAACTGGTGGAGCTGTTCTTCGCTGTCTACGGCCTCACAGACGTGGATGAAACCAAGATGGAGTTCTACACCCTTCTTGATGAGTTTCTCTAGAAGGTGCAGATCTCTAGCCCAATTCCAGCTCAAACCAGAAGGTGCTGCCCTTTCCTTCCTCCGACTCCACACCGCACCTTCCGCCGTGCAGATCGATCACTTTCTTCACGATGGACAGTCCGAGGCCCGTGCCAAGCATGGGCCTTTTGTGTTTGTGATCGACTTTGAAGTAGCGCTCCCAGATGTGGGGCAGATCGCTCGACTTGATACCTGGCCCCCTGTCTGTCACCTCGATGCGTACGCAACCCGCTTGCTTGATCTGCCGGACGAGAACGCCCTTGTCCACACCGCTGTGGTTGATGGCATTGAGAAGGAGGTTGTAAACCGCCTGCGTGATCTTCACTTCATCGGCCAGTACCAAGACATCTTCAGCGTACTCGAACTCCACACGGTAGCCTTCCTTCTTGAAGAGCTCGTTCATCCTGTTGATGGTGTCGCGAAGGCTTTCCGTGAGGTTGTACCATTCCTTATTCAGCTTAACCGCGCCAGCCTCCAGGAGCGAGATGTCCAGCATATCACTGACCAGGGCGTTGAGGCGTTTGGCCTCATCCATGATGATCTGGCTCTGCTCAGGGGTCACCTCGTCTGGAAAATCGTGCATCATCTCTGCGTAACTGTAAATGAAGGTCAAAGGTGTGCGCAGATCGTGGGATACGTTCGCGATGAGTTCGCGGCGCAGCCGTTCCACCTTGGACAGCTCTTCAGCCGCGGTGTTCAGGGTATCAGAAAGCTCCTCAATCTCAAGATATCCCGTGCCCCGGAAATCGGTGTCGTAGTCGCCTCTAGCTAGGGCCTTGGCGCTCTGGTTGATCTGCTCGATGGGCTTGGCGATCCGTTTCGAAATGATCACGGCCAGCAGAACAGCGGCAAGTACGATGATCACGGTGATGATCACCAGCTGCAGCTGCAGGGTTGTCACCGTGGATTCCACCGGGGTGATCAGGGCGTAAAAGGTGAGGGAGATCGTGCGCCCGTCCTTCAGGGTGTACTCGTGCACCCTGGTGATCGCCTCAGGCCTCCGGCCCCATCCCCCGGGAGCGGGCGGTGAAGGAAGCGGAGGAGGCGCAAAACTCTGTGTCGGCCGGACCGTGATCTCTTTCGCCCTCTCCAGCTCGAGCAGGATGCTTTCCAGGTCTGGGCTATCGATGTTCTTCTCAACCAGGGAAATGGCTCGGGCGATTTCCAGCTTCCGGACGAACTTGTACATGTCACTGAGAAACACCGTCTGGAACATCCACAAAAAGCCCAGAAGCAGAACGCAGAAACCCAGGAGGTAAAGGAAGATCTTCCACTGCAGTTTTGGCCTACGCATCGAAACGGTACCCCAATCCCCGCAGGGTCTTGATCAGATTGGCATAGGGCCCAAGGGATCTCCTCAGCAGCTTGATGTGGGTATCCAGCGTGCGGTCATCGCCGCTGTAGTCGAAACCCCAGACCTCGCTCATGATCCGCTCCCGGGGGACAGCGATGTTCTTATTGCGGATCAAAAAGAACAGGAGATCATACTCTTTCGGGGCCAGATGCACCTCCACCCCATCGATGAATACTTGGTAAGCGGTCAGGTCCGCCTTGAAGCCGTCTTTTTCAAACACAACGTGCCCTTCTGCATCAGTCCGGCTCGGTTTGCTCTTCCCCACCCGGCGCAGGATCGCGCTGATCCTGAGCATGATTTCCTTGGAAGAAAAGGGCTTGACGACGTAATCGTCGATGCCCAGTTCAAAACCGAGGACTTTGTCGTATTCCTCGCCCCGCGCCGAAAGCATGATGATGGGCGTATCTGAGAACTTGCGGATCTCCTTCACCGCGGCGAAGCCGTCAACCTCCGGCATCATGATGTCCATGATGATGATATCAAAGTCGTGTTCCCGGCAGAGCTGCACCGCCTCCAGGCCGTCACCGGCCTCAAATACCTCGTGCCCTTCGAAGGTGGCATAGCGCTTGATCACCGTCCTCAGCCCAGCTTCATCATCGCAGATGAGGATCTTTGCCATTTCTTCGCTTCCCTTCTGAATCAATACGTCCTCCTGTACCGCGCTGCAAACACGATGGCAGCAAGCAGAACGAGGAAGAGCCCTCCGTACAGCCTCAAGTTGTCCAGCCAGAGGCTGCTTCCCGTCGGAGAAATCCCACCTGGCCCGAACACCCTTCTGCTCTGCTGAGTCTGCCTCTGAACCTGTATCTCAGGGCCTTGGATCCAGGCATCCTGCCTGCCGACCCTTCCCCCACCCATGCTGCCCATCTGGCTGCCGAGGACCGACAGGTTGAGGCTTCCAGGAGAAATGAGTTTGGCCGGTTCTGCCCTCTGGCCTTCGGTAGTCGATGGGATGGTGCCGTCCAGCTGGCCCTGTACGCTCTCTGCCCGCAGGCTGCCGAGAGTGATGAAAGCCTCCACAGCCCGCTGGTACTGCTCGAAGGTGCATAAGGCCGCCGGGTCATTTTTGACGTAGTCCCCAATCAGAGCATCGAGCTCCCTGATCTTGGCTTCGAACTTCCCGTCAGCGAAATAGCTTTCCACGAGGTGCTGCAGGTAGCCGTGATAGCGCTCCAGGTATTCGGGAACGGCAAAGAGCTGGGCGATGAGCGGCCGGCTGGCCATGTCCACTCCAGACACGGGCGTATCGATGGGGAAGTTGATCACCGAACTGGCGCCTCCACCCTGGAAACCGCCCCACGCGAGATTGTAGTCCCAGGGCAGGATGGTCAGCCTGCCATGGCGCTCGTAGATATAGTAGTTCTGGGCCATGCCGGAGCTGTAGCTGTCCAGGTTCACAACAAAGGTGTGTGCCGCCAGGTAGCGGAGGATCTGGTCCACATCGAAGTAGGTCTCCAGATCGCGGCCCTCGGAGAGAGCCTTGAGAGCCTTGATCACCCGTTTGAAATCGCTTTCGGTTCCCCGGCCCACCACGTTGTTGAAGATGGACGGGTAGCTGCTCACTTCGCCATCGATGTACTCGAGGCTGCCACCTCCCCTACCGCCGAAACCGCGCGCTCCAGCGAAGAAATCCGCTCCACCCTGCCCTGGAAAGCCCGGGAAGGTGAACTCCTGCCCCTGAGGAAACCCCTGGAACCACTGTCCCCGCGGAAGAGCCTCCAAGTTGGGCGGCGAAGGGGCATCTTGGGGGGCACTGCCATCTACCGGCGCGGAAAACCGCGGCGGAGAGCTGGCATCTTGGGGCGCGGCTGGATTCGGACGGCTGCCGCCAGCCTGAGGTGCTGCCGGCATCTGCGGGAATCCCTGGCGCATCATGCCTGCTCCAGGCCCTCCTGGAGCACCAGCCCCGAAGTCTCCGCCCATGTCCATATCCATCGTCTTCACGTTGTACAGCATGCCCGCGGTATCGCCGAAGACGCGCTGCTCGTAGCTGTCGTTGTACAGCTCCACAGCCAGGTACAAGCCCCAGTCTTCGCCGTTGACCTTGATCTGGGCGTAACCGAAATAGGGTGCTGCCACACCAACCTCACGCATGAGGTCGTAAGACACATACTCTTTCATGTAGCTGAAGTCGCCCAGCATGTTGTTGAGGACAAAACTCTGGAGTCCGAAGCAGGTCTGTCCGTCGATGTACTTATCAAGCTGAAGGCGGAAACTGTAGCGGTCGCTCCCCGAGCTCGCCACCTGCATGAGGCTGGAGTTCCCCTTGGGCCTGATGCCCACGTTGTTGAACCTCCTGCCGTTCACCACCACATCAACCATGATAAACTGCTCGCTCAGAGCATTGTCAAGCATCGCCTGCCAATCATCCTCATCGGCGATGATCTCGACGGAGATGATGTCTGCTCCGAAGACCTTTTCTGCGTATTCCGGCTCCTTTCTCAACTGGCCGTTGGCAGCCTGCTGCCGGCCGATCACCACCAGAGCCATGCTGACCACCACAGCGAACACCACGGCACAGGCCACAAGCACATCGATTCGCTTGCTCTGGATCATGCTTTCACCTCGATCCTCAGCGCCTAGCTTACGTAGTCGCCGTTATAGCTGACCAGGCAGGCGCTGTTCACTCCTTCCACCGCGAGGAGCTCGTTGAGAAGCTTGGCGGACATGTCCTTCAGGCGTACTTCCACCGTGAGCTCAATACCGCTCGGTGAGACTGTCTTGGACTTGAGCAGGCTCTTCTTCGTCTTCTCCCTGATCAGTGCCATGGACTTCTCCTCAGCCTCATCACCCGCAAGGGTCAGCACCACGATGTAGGGTGTGTCGGTGCTCTTTCGGTTCGCGAAGAGGAGAAGCATGATGCCGATAAACACCGAACCGATGATGCCCATGGGGATCAGTCCCGCACCGATAACGATGCCAGCTGAGATTGCCCAGAAGATGAAGGCCGTGTCCAGAGGCTCCTTGATCGCCGTGCGGAAGCGGACGATGGACAGGGCGCCAACCATACCGAGGGAGAGAACAAGGTTGGAGGTTACCGCTAGGATGATCAGCGTGGTGATCATGGTCATGGCCATGATAGAAACACCGAAGGAAGCGGAGTACATCACTCCGGAAAAGGTCTTTTTGTACACGTAGAAGATGAACAGGGCGATGGCAAAGGCGAGGACCATAGCAAGGGCGATGTCCATGAGGGAAAATTCTGCTGCTTTTTCCAGGAAACTCGATTTGAACACATCTCTAAAGGTCATAGTTTTTCACCTCCAAGGAAGTCGTTCAGAACAGGCGTGATGCCGCATACTTCGAAAAGGCCGTACTTCTCCTGCTGGAAAGGAACACCAAGCCGCGGATGATCTCCGGCAGGAAGGAATCGTACTTCACTTCCAGGATGTAGATGCCGGGGATGGGCAGAGGGATGGGCTCCGGGCTTAGGAAGTCATCGATGCTGCAGCTTGTGCGCAGGTCGTAGTCGAGGGTCACCCGCACGTTGCCGGCAGGATAGACATAGGCCTCCCGCCAGTAGTCCACGATGCTCTTGGGCCGAAGCTGCTGGTAGTGCATCTTGGCATAGAGTTCCAGACAGAGCGGGCTGCCGTTTTCCTTGAGGGCCGAAGGGTCTCCGGCCAAAAGGCGCCTGCATTCCTCCGCAGTGATGGCTGTGCTCTCCTTAAAGCTCAGGCCATTTCGTCTGCTTTTTTTCTCGAGGCGGATGAGAGAGGCGGAACTGTTGTACAGGCGCAGACGGAACTTCTCTCGCCGGTCGACTCCGTCCACTTTTTCCCGCAGAGCTCTGTCATTGTAGTTGTCGAAGTAGAGGCTGCGGACGCGGTAACCCCCGGCGCCGCTGGCGTTCTTGTCCGATCTGGCCACGCAGGGCAGCCGCGACCGGATTTCCAGCACATCCGCGTAGTTGATATAGTGCTTCAGTTCGTGTCTGCCGTTCGGCTCATCCACTCTTCCCACTCCCTTCTCGGCACGTCTTCAGCTTAACTCCCGAAACTGAACTGCTCTTGTTGGTTATCTGAACATTATCTGAAAACCCCCGCCTCATCAGCTGACGAGTGCGGGGGCTGCCCTGCGGCATCTGCCGCTTAACGAGCGAGTCTCACAAGCTCCTTGGCGGAAATGCCTTCTTCGGGGAACGGGAGAACGACCTGTTCACCAGGACCCCTGAACTTTTCGATCGTGCCTTCCTTGAGTGAGACCCGCCACATCGTTGTGAAGTCTCCCCGCAGCGCAAGGTAGACGCTGTTCTCGCTGGGCACGAACACCAGTGAACAGCGGGTGAGCCCGGGCTGGACGGTCTTCCGCAGAACATGCAGCGCGGCATTTAGATCAAATTCGCTCCGGTTTTCCTGGATGTGTTCGTAGGCTGTTATGTAGCGCCCGTCTCCGACGCCCCGCACCTGATCGTAGGGTAGGCCGCGGAAGTCCGAGTGCTTGAAATTGGTCATAACCAGAAAGCCATCCTCTGCAGGCAGGACCTCGTTCTGTTCTGCTCCCTCCTCCAAGATCGCGGCGCTTCCATCCCCGTCGGCCAGCAACATGTGGATGCTCGATCCCGGCGTCTGGACAATGCGCTTCCCTTCCAGTTCCTTGAGGAGATCCTCAAGGTTCGGTGCCTCAAAGAACATGCCCATCACTTCATGGAAGAAGACCCCATTCGGTTCTTGGGCGTGCGTGCTGTCTCTCAGCGGGTGCTGTTCCTGCAGCACTGCAAACCGCCCTTCTGTTGTCATACACGCTGTGGTGACGAAAAACTCTCCGTAATCGAAGACCACCGCGAAAAAGGTCCGGTTCGGTTCAGGCACTACCACGAAGCGGATCTCCCTATCGGCCAAGTAGTCGAAGTTGAAGCCAAAAACGGGTTCAGCGAAGTAAGTTGCAAAGCTCGTGCAGGCAGAGGCCGTCTCTGCTCTCACCAGTACCAGTACCGCCAGCAGGATCAGCGGGATCACCATTCTCATTCAGCCCATCTCCTTAGACTTGGTTTTCTGTCGCCGCGGGTCATGGTTCGTTGGCCTTGGTCGCACCTGAACGCCGCTTTGATCACGGTCGCGATCATCGTAGACGTGGTCGCCCTCTCAGCGATCGTATTCCGGCTGTCCGAGTACGGGCTGAGCCCCAACAAACTGGCCGCCCTGGGGGAGAATGTGCTCCTGCTCGTGAACCTCGCTGCCCTGCTGGTGATGTACATCCGCTACTTCCGCGGCCGCAGCCAGTTCCAGGCCATCGAAAAGTGGCAGACCAGATACCTTGGAGTCTATGCCCTGTGGATGGCCGTTGTGGTCTTTCTCTTCCCCCTGTTCTTCAGGTTCAAGTAGTGTTGAAAGCGGCCCTGGTCACCGGGGCCGCTTCTTCTTTTTCTAGCTGATCGCCTGTCCTTCTTCCTGCCACTCCGCCGATTCGATGCAGTTTCGCCCGGCGGCCTTGGCTCGATAGAGCATCCGGTCCGCCAGGTTAACGATATCCGCTGGCGAGAGGTTTGGCGAGTGGTGCACGGTGATCACTCCAAAACTGGCGGTGACATAGGGTGCCACAGGCGACTTGGAGTGTTCGATGTTGAGCCCGGCGATGCGTCTTCTGATCTTCTCGGCCATCTCCACACTGGCCTGCAGGCCCGTATCCGGCAGGATGCAGGCGAACTCTTCACCGCCGTAGCGCGCGGCCAGGTCCAATGAGCGGCCGACGCATTCGGCCAGCACAGCCCCGATCTGGCGCAGGCAGGCATCCCCCATCACGTGGCCGTATTCATCGTTGTAATCCTTGAAGTGGTCCAGATCGAGGAGGATCACAGATAACTGCGACTTAGTGCGCAGAAGCCTGGCGTATTCCCGTTCCAGCACTCGATCGAAGAGCCGGCGGTTAGCTATGCCCGTCAGGCTGTCTGTGTGGCTCATCTCTGTGAGCCGGCGGTTGGACTCGGCCAGGGCCAGTTCCATCTCCCGCCTTTCCGTAATGTCCGAAAGCATGGCAAAGGACCCTTCAAAGAGCCCCGAATCACCCACTATGGCTGTGGCGGAGATGATGAACCAGCGTTCCTTCCCATCCTTGCCCACGAGGGGGCACTCGTAGATGGAGTCATTTCCGAGCCGGCGCTGCATCTCCTGGTAACGGACAAGCTGGATGTGGCTTTCTGGGATGAGGGACTCGTAAGGCCGGCCGACCATTTCCCCGATCGCATAACCGAGAACTGATGCCATCTTCTCATTGGCAAAGGTTATCCTGAAGTCCTCGTCAAACATGAGGATGCCCTCCGTGGCCGTCTCTACCACTCGCTGGAACCGGGTCTGGCTCTGCCGCAGGCTCTTCCGCATCTCCGCCACTATCCGGTCACTGCGCTCCTTGGCCAGCGTTAACAGGATGAACCCGCCGATCAGGAAGATGGAGAAGCTGGCGAGTGGAACAACAGCAAACACAGGCCTGCCGGCTGCACTCACGGCGAAGGATGGAAAGGCCAGGCAGATGAGGGACGCGCCGAGGAACACTCCGCTGGCCGCCAGGTAGCAGAAACCCAAGATCCGCTGCAGAAGAGATCTGCCGCTGGGCCCGTGCAGAAGAAACGCCCCTGGCAGGAGGTAGAAGACGCTTTGGAGCAGGAAAACCACCCCGCCCCGGTAGGGAGAACCCAGAGGAAGTGCGGCCAGGATCGCGGCGGCAATCCCTGCTGCGACCGGAAGGTGCAGCCGCCGCTTGACCTCTGCACCCGTAAGGATGCGCACCGCCCACGCTTCATAGGCGCAGCCAAGGATCAGGGTGATGTTGGCCAAGACAGACAGGGCGTCATAGCCGTTTACCCGCAGATACAGCAGAAAATAACCCACGGCCTGGCTGAACTTGGCCATGATCCAGAAGGGAACCTCCTGGGGATGATTTACGTTGAACTTGAGCACCAACAGGAACAGGCCGAATAGAAAGGAACCCACGGCCAGCAGCATCATGACAGTCCTTAAGTCCATGGTCACCACTCCCGCCAGCACGTCTTTGGTTGCCGGAAAAGCTTACCATTACTGTATATATTTTCCATGTTCTGTGGACAACTCCTGTTGGAACCCCCCTTTTTGACAAAAAAAGGCGGGCAGCTCGGCGCTTCCCGCCATCGTTCCCTTTATACTCTAAACTTCCCAATAACCTCCTGGAGCTCGCCAACCATGCCGGCAACGGTTTCGGCCATGTTGGCCACCTCGCTCATGGCTGCTGCCTGTTCCTCCGTGGCCGCCGCCAGCCCGTCGCCGGTGGCGTCCATCTGGCTGGATGACTGGGCCACATCTTGGATCAGCTGAACCAGCTGCTCAAGGTGGACCAGTATGGCGTCAAACCCTTTCCTGGTTCGGTCGAGGGCCCTATGCCCATCTGTTACCTCTCCTTGCGTCTGGCCGATGGTGGAAACTGCCCTGTTGACCTGTTCCATGAGGGTGCTGTTCAGTTCGGCGATCTGCGTCACCGACTCCTGCGTCTCGCCAGCGAGCTTGCGCACTTCCTCGGCCACCACGGCAAAGCCTCTACCCTGTTCTCCAGCCCTGGCAGCCTCAATGGCCGCGTTGAGGGCAAGGAGATTGGTCTGCTCGGCAACATCAGAGATCAGCTCCAGCACCACACCCATGCTCTTGGCAGCCTCAGCAACCAGCAGGACAGCCTGCTGCGTCTCCCGGGAACTCTCCACGATGCGGTCCATGGCCGAAACAGTCGTCTCCATCTCCTGCTGGCCGCTGGCGGCCAGTTCCTTCATCTTTCCGGCGCTGCCGGCCATGGCCTCTGCCTGTCCGCTCACGTGGGAGATGGTCTCACTGAACTCTCCCAAAGACGAAGCTACCTGCTCGATCGTCGCGGAGTTCTCTTCGCTGGCCGCCAGGAGGCTCTGCCCTGTGGAGGCCGCTTTGGTGCTTAGTTCCTGGAGAGAGGTGATGATCCGCCGCAGGTTGGCCGTTAGATCCTGGACCGAGCGGGCCAGGACGCCGAGCTCATCACCGCGCCTCGCATCCCGAGCGAAGATGTCTTCCCTGAGATCCCCGTCTGCGATGAGGGCTGCCTGGGCAGCGGTCCGGGCAAGGGGCTTCAGGATGCGCCTTGAGAGGTAGGCGTAGAGCGCAGCGCACAGGACAGAACTGGCCGAGACTGTGATGATCAGGACGTTGCGGCGGAAGGAAGAAACGATCTGGTCGATGACCTCAGGTGCAGCCCCTGTATAGAGCATGCCGATGGCCCGTCCCGAGGAGTCGAGCAGGGGCCTGTAGCCCGTCTGGTAGAGGTGTCCGGCCACTTCAGCCTGGCCGAAATAGTGCTGCTTGGCCTTTAGAACGGCGTCAACCACGTAATCTGCGGCCTGGGTGCCGATGGCACGCTTCCCATCTGTGATCACGGTGGTGGCGATCCGAGTGTCGCCCCGGAAAATGGTGACCGTATTCCCCGTCAGGCTGGCCAACCAGTCCACGAGTGCGTTATCACCGTTGAAGGCATGGTCTCCTTTGTAAAGGATGTCGCCCTCCACACGCCAATCCCCGGGGTACTTGGCATCGACCACTTCATACATTAAGGCCAGGTCGGAACGGACCTTTGTAAGGGCCATGTTATCCGCCTGGACATCGATGCTCTGCTCGGACACGAGAAAGATGACACCGGCCAGGATCAGCACAGCTCCCAATACTGGAATAAGCAGCTTCCACCTCAAAGACAGTCTTCTCAACAAAGACCGCACTCCCTTCTCCCTCTGCAGCTCCCGGCCAGATTTACCGCTTCTTGTGCCACAATTCACTTTCTTCACGCCGCCGTCGGGTAAAAATCGCGAACTTGACTGGTTGTATTCGGTTCTCCGGGTTATTCTCCTGCTTATCGCTAATCGTTCTCAAAAAAACAGACTGGCGCAAAGCCAGTCAGCACAGCGATCTCAGAGTTCCCTTTCCATTTTGTCCAGGCGGGCCAGCACCTGCCGAACCTCTCCCTTGACGTACTCAACTTCCCGCAGGCTCTCGTGGATCCTGCTTTGGGTGATCCAGTCGGAGATCAGGTTGTCGAAGGCAATATCCAGGAAGGCCTGGAACCCGCCCACGTTGAGCGACTCTCTGATGGATAGGTTGATATCCCCCAGCTCCTTCTGGAGCCTCCTAAGCGCAGACTGCACCTGGCGCAGCTGGCCTTCAGCCTTATCGATCTTGCCGTACTTGATCAGGCTGGAGAACAGGCTCCGCTTGGAAAACATATCGAAGAAACCCCAGTTGCGCGCCCCCCGCAGCGTCCTTTCCACCTCATCGAGCAGGCGCAGAACCTCCTGGGCTGCCGCTCTTGCTTCCTGGATTTCCTTTCTGTCAACCATGGATCACCCTCCTGACCTCTTCTCTTACCCTATGGTTCGCTTCGCCGCAGCTGTTTCCTCTGTCTTTTCCCCATTCACTCTTTAAATTGTGAAACTGTTCCCGAAGCAGAGGAAAAGCCTTTCTGCTGGCGAATAGATGGACCACAATGCCAACATCAGGAAGGAATGAGCACATGTCAGGAAAAGATGGCCTGGAACGCACCTCTCCCGAGAGCCAGGGGATCGGTTCGGCTGCCTTGAGCCGGCTTATCGACTATTTTGCTGAGCACGATCTCGAGATCCACAGCCTTATGGTGCTCCGCCGCGGCAGGGTGGTTGCGGAAGGCTGGTGGTATCCCTACAGCGCCGACCGTCCCCACAGTCTCTACTCCTTGAGCAAGAGCTTCACCTCAACGGCGATCGGTTTTGCCGTGCAGGAAGGGCTCCTCACCGTGGAAGATCTGGTCTGCGATTTCTTCCCGGACAAGCTTCCGGAAAAGGTCAGCCCCAACCTTGCCAAGATGCGGGTCAAACACCTGCTCTCCATGTCCACAGGCCATGAGGAGGATCCCACCGGCAGGGTCATGTCCACCGATGATTGGGTTAAGGCTTTCCTGTCCCTGGATGTGGAGCAGGAACCGGGCACCCTCTTCGTGTACAACACCGCCGGCACCTACATGCTTTCCGCCATCCTGCACAAGCTGACCGGCGAGAGCCTGATCGACTACCTCACGCCCCGTCTCTTTGAACCCCTCGGGATCGTCGGTGCAACCTGGGAGAAGTGCCCGCAGGGGATCAGCACAGGCGGGTTTGGCCTCAGCATCAAGACCTCGGACATCGCCAAGTTCGGCCAGTTCTACCTGCAGCGCGGGGTCTGGAACGGAAAGCAGCTGCTGAACGCGGAGTGGATTGATGAGGCCACCAAGAAACAGATCTACAGCGGGCCCAATGAGGCCATCGAGTGGACTCAAGGCTACGGTTACCAGTTCTGGCGCTGCCGGCACGGCGCCTACCGCGGCGACGGCGCCTTCGGGCAGTTCTGCGTCGTGATACCCGAGCACGAAGTGGTGGTGGCCATCACTGCCGGTACCAACGATATGCAGGGCGTTCTCAACGGGCTGTGGGACATCCTGCTGCCTGCCCTTTCGCCCGCTGCCCTTCCGGAAAACGAAGCCGAACACGAACGCCTCCAAGCCAGGCTGGCGGAACTGGCGCTTCCCATACTCCCGGGACAGAAACGGGAAGGTGCCCAGGAATTCGCCGGGCGCTATACCTTCGATAGCAAAGAGGCTGGGCCGAAAACCGCGTCCTTTGAATTCGGCGATGAAGGCTGCCGGATCACGATGGAGTTCGCTGAAGGTACCGCCATCATCCCCTGCGGATACGGCCGCTACGAGCAGGGTACCTATCCGGATTTCCCCGGGGTGACACCCTCCCTCGCCTGCGCCTGCTGGAGGAACGAGAACACCCTTGAGATCTTGATGCGCCTGGTGGAGACGCCCCACGCGTACACTACCATCTGCACCTTTGCACCTGGCGAGGTGGAACTCAAGACCACTGTCAACTGCAGCTTCGGTCCCCGGGAGTTCCCCAGCACCGTGGGCAGACTGGAAAAGCGCTGACGTCCTTCAGACATTTCTCATCTGACTGCGCCTGACCGATAGGTAGCAGAGCAGGCCCACGATGTTCGCCAGCGAGGTGAACAGGGTCCAGTGCCACGGGTAGACTCCCCGTGCTTTGGTGTCGCAGTAGACCCAGGCCGCGCTGAGCAGCCAGTGCACCAAGTACAGGTAGATCATGGCGGCATAGGAGGTCCAGATCAGCCGCGTGGCTGAAGGAAGCCAAAGGGCAGCAGCGATCAGCGAACCGTCCTGCTGTGGGTAGCTGCGGATGAGGAAAGTGGGCACGCGCCCGATATACGGATAGCGATCCGCAAGCGGATCGAGCGTACTTCCCACAAGTTCGGCGGCCTGGGACGGCAGTTCCAGGCGGCTGAGCGCGCCCATAGGCCTCTCCGGCATGCTCAGCTCTATCTCGCCGCTGGCGTTCACGACGACGATCTGCTGCACTGGCAGATCCCAAGGGATCTCCGCCTGTGCTGTCCATCCAGAGCCGAAGAAGGCATCGGCCCTGCTGGTCAGGCGATCCCGCTGGTTGGTTCCGTAAGCAGACAGGGTCAAAAACGCCACCAGCGCGGCACCGAGCAGAACTGATACTGCGATCAGCAGATACTTGACGATGTCCCTCACCTTCCACTCCTCTGCCGTTCGGCTGTCCAGAAGAGAACCAGGCATGCTGCAGCGGCGGCCACCGCGGCATAGGCTATCCGCAGCCAGACCTTGGTATCTCCCAAAGGAAAGAGCGGTTTGTCGATAGTGCGATAAAACCAGAAGAGCGATGTGGCGGGCACATTGACGAGCAGGAGCCACAGGACTGCCACGGGGAACACCCATACTCGCAGATCAGGTAGAACACAGGTCACCGCGTATGCCAAGACCACCCAGGCGGTCAGACCCGGCACCAAGTTGAGTACTGTGCTCTGGAGAAGCAATCCCCCATCGGGCCACAGGCCTTTGAGAAGCCCCACCAAAAGGACCCCGGCGAAGACGCCGGCCAGGTGCGGCAGGAGCACCCCTGCAGAAAGCGCAGCTAGCCGCGCAGCCACCAGCCGGCGTGTTGACACGGGGCGCACGAAGATGAGGCTGGCTGAACCATAACGGCGATCCCGGCTTGCGTGAAACCATACCGCCACGGTCAAAGCCAGCACCGGCAGCCCAACCGCGGCAAAGGTTGTCCGGTGAGCCCATTCCTGGGCCATGGCGGTCGGTGCTAACCCTTCCCGGGCGGCGTACTCGATGCCTCCTGACAAGGTAAGCAGGCAGCTGAAAACGACGAGGATTGCGGTCCAGAGGCTGTACAGGTTGAATTTGAGTTCTCTGCGGAAGATGGCCACCGCGATCACCCCTCCTGCAGCAGCGCTAAGTAACCCTCTTCCAGGGTCGCTCCGTCGCTGCCTGTATGCGTCTTCAGCTCGTCAACAGTGCCAGAAAAGAGCAGCTGTCCCCGGTTTATCACTGCCAGCCTCGGTGTCAAGTGGGTCAGATCCTCGACAATGTGGGTGGAAATGATCACGATCCTTTCTTTCTGCGTTTCGCAGAGCTCACCGATCAACCTGCGGAAGGACACTCTCTCCTGGGGATCGAGTCCGGCAGTGGGCTCGTCCACGATGATGATCCTGGGATCGTGGAGCAGCAGCTGGGCAATCCCCAGGCGCTGCTTCATCCCTCCCGAGAAGGTACCCACCTTCTCGTCCTGCACATCCCAAAGATTGACCCGCTCCAGAACACAGCGGATCCGCTTGGCCCGTTCCTGGGCAGAGTTGATGTTGGACAGGATGGCTAAGTAATCCAGGCACTCGGCGGCCGTCAGCTGCGGGTAGAAGCCGAACTCCTGTGGCAGATAACCGAGCAGGGCGCGCACTGCCTGTTTGTCCGTAACCAGATCATACCCGAACACCTCCACCCGGCCCCTTGTGGGCTGGAGAAGGGTAGCCAAGATGCGCATCAGGGTGGTCTTCCCCGCGCCGTTGGGTCCCAAAAGCCCGTGCACTCCTGGAGAAAGGGCGAGTTCGATGCCGCCTAGGGCGGTCTTTCCGTTGGGGTAGGTTTTCGTCAGTCCCTCGATTCTGATCACGTCAGCCACGCTCCTTCACCCATAGGACGGAAAAGAATGCCGTTACGTTGAAACGCAGGCAAGAAAAAACCTCTGCCATTTCAGCAGAGGAAGCAAAATCGATCTTTTTAGGCCTTCTTGTCCACGTACAAACCCATGAGCTTTTTCATGCGGATGAGGTGTGCGACCTGCGTCGGGGTGGGCACTTCTTTCACCGTTTCACCGGTGGCGTTATCGATGATGCGCTCGACGTTTCTCCCCAGGTCTTTGTTGTACTCGAAACTTACCCGGTGGTTCTGTTTCGCCCCGTGGAAGGAGATGTCCTCAACATTATCGACCTGCTTGACGGCAAGTTTGGGAAGGTTTCCGGTAAGCAGATCGACATAGTCCACTCTTCCAGCAGATATCTTCACGGTCCTCACCTCTCCCCGGCAGTGGAGTACGACCTGATCTCCATAACGTAAAATTCGACAAGAGTCTACTGGATCCTGCCCGCCTAGTCCTCCACCCACTCCAAAAGGAGTCCTTCTTCAAAGCCGCCCCGCTTCTCCCGCTTTATGCGTTTGAGTTCCAAGATCTCTGCGAAGGATGAACCGAGATGATGGGCCAGGCCGTCTACGACCTCCAGGATATCTGCCAGTTCTTCGAGATCCCTGCCGCTGGCTGTGAACTCCTTAGACTCTTCACAGAGTTTGGCCTCCAAGCCTGAAAGAAGCTCTTCCCCCTGCACCGTGGAGAAGCGGTACTTCTTCCCAGTTCTCTCAATGATCTCTGGAATGCGGTCGCGTACGATTTTGTTGTAAGTGGTAATGGGAATCCTCCTCCTATTCGCTGTTTCTTTTGTAGAGCCTGGCAACCATGCTCCGTTCTCTGCAGCGCAGGATATCCTCCATATGCGCAATGAGCGACGACGACTGCCTGGCAGCGACGGCAGGTGCGAGCCGCAGCTGCCTGTTGATCTGATCATACTGGAAGAAGGATGAGCTTCTATCCAGGAAATGGATCGGGTTCACTTCAGCCAGGCGCACCCACTTCTCCAGAGGCCATTCCCGGAAGCCCCGGCTGGATTTGTCCTGCATATCCACGTGGAAGCGGGGATCTTCGTAGTAGCGCTGCATCGCTCTGCCGATCTCGGTGCTGGATACCGCCTCCAGGAGCCGCCCATCACGGACAAACGCCCCAATGGTCGGGATCTTGTACAGCTTGGACATGGCGGTGTTTTCCAGATCGATGAGGAACTCCTCGACCTCTGTACCCAGCCAGCCTTCTTCCTCGGGGGTGAGTTCGCCCAGGTCTGCCAAAACCCGCAGGTAACCCCTGTGAGGCTGGAGATGGCGGGGGCTTAAGAACTCCCTGGCATCGATATCGCTCCCCACATGGATGTCCAGGCGGAGGGGCCTGCGGCCGAGATCTGCTTTCAGCCGGAAGTACTCTGTTTTCAGCCGCGCCGGCAGCGGATCATGCCGCCGCAGCTCTTCAAAGAGATCCAGCAGGCGCAGGTCGAAGTTGACGGTGCACCCTTCGGCCAGAGACAGGGACAGATCGCGGATCCTGTAGAACTGGTACTGTTCGTTCTGGGGATTGCGGCCCGCCAGGATGAGGGGAATCAGGTGCGCCCGCTTGTAGTTGCCGATGAAGTCCAGGACAGTCAGGAACTCCTTGTTCTCCGCCTTGCGCAGGCCGCGTCCGAGCTGCTGGAGGAAGACGGTGTACGATTCGGTGGGCCGCAGGAACATCACCAGATCGACTTCGGGGATGTCTACGCCCTCGTTAAACTGGTCAACGGAAAAGATGACCTCAATATCTCTTCGGCGCAGGGCTTCGACTGCTGTCTGACGCTCCAAAACCAGCGGACCCGTGCCGCTGTGGACTGCAGCAGCGGTGATGCCTTTATCTCTGAAGAACTGCGCCATGTAGTTGGCGTGCTGGATCCCGCTGCAGAAACCCAGAGCCCGCCGTCCTCTGTACTTCAGGTAGTGTCTGAGCACCAGATCTGCCCGCGACCCGATGGACAGAGCCCTTTCCAGCTGTTCCGTTGCGTAGCGCCCGTTGACCACCGGGATCCGGCTGTAATCTGTTGTATGATCGTACACTCCGAAGTAGTGGAAGGGCACCAGGTAATCCTTGTTGATGGCCTCCTGCAGGTTTATCTCGTAGATCACGTTATCGCCGCAGAACTGGTAGATGTCCTGGTTGTCCATGCGGAAGGGTGTGGCCGTGAGTCCCAGCAGAAAGCGGGGCATGAAGTAGTCTACGATCCGCCGGTAGCTCGGAGCAGCGACATGGTGGAACTCGTCGATCACTATGTAGTCGAAGTAGTCGGGTGCAAAGAAAGCCGGGTTAAGGTACTGGTCTTGAGACAGGGTCTGAACCGAGGCGAAAACCAGGTCCGCATCGGTAGTCTTGGACTCGGCGTTGAACCATCCCTTGGTTTTCTCGGGAACCACCCTCTCGAAGGTCTGCCAGGCCTGGCGCAGGATCTCCTCGCGATGGGCGACAAACAGAACGCGCCTGAACTTGGCGCTGTCAAAGGCGGCCAGGTAGGTCTTGCCCACACCGGTGGCCATCACTACCATACCCCGCCTGAAACCTTCTCTGCGGGACTGTTCCAGGAAATGCAGGGCCTCGATCTGCGCTCCGTGGGGCTGGGGCCTCTCCTCTTCCCTCCTGGGCTCAGCAGCACGCCCCAGCCAGCGGGGTTTTCTCCAGGAGAGGCTGTACTCTTTGAGCCACTCGCCATCGAGCGGACGGGCTTGCGCAAAGAGATGGTCGAAGTTCCTGAGAAACTCGTGATAGTCCTCGGGCTTCTGCTGAGCCAACAGGCGGTAGTTCCATTCTATGCCGTCAATCAGTCCGCTGCGGGAAATGTTCGAGGATCCCACATAGACTTCTCCCTGATCTCCGCAGACGAAGATGTATGTCTTGGGATGGAAAGCCACATCCCCCGCCTCATAGATGCGGATATCTCCTTGGTTATTGAGCCCATCTTTGAGAAGGTACAGGGCCGAGGGTTCGGTGATGTTCAGGTAGCTGCTGGTTAGGATCTGCACCGGAACACGTCGCTCCACGGCGCGCTGCAGATCCGGCAGGAGCAGCCGCACACCCGATTCCATGACAAAAGAGACAACGATCTTGATCTGTTCCGCCCGGGCGAGTGACTCCTGCAGGCTGCTCAGGAGGGTAACCCTTTGGTTGGTGATTACGCTTCGCACACCCGATCACCCCGCTATCCAACCTGGGGATGATCTTCTCCATGTTCTGGAAAAACCCTTGCGAGATGCTGTGGTATAATGTCCACAGGAAAGACATGCTCAGGAGGCAGTGCCGTGACAAACTCGACCATCGACTTCTACAACAAGAATGCCCAAGCGTACTTCGAGAGCACGGTAGAGCTGGACATGAGCCGGCTTTACGCTCCTTTCCTAGAACGCCTAAGACCCGGAGCCAAAGTCCTTGACGCCGGCTGCGGTTCAGGAAGGGACAGCCTGTTCTTTAAAAGCCAGGGCTTCAAGGTTACGGCCTTCGATGCTTCTGAAGAAATGGTCAGGCTGGCCTCTCAACTGCTCGGCCAGCCTGTGCTGCATATGACCTTTGAAGACCTGAACCTACCCGATGAGTATGACGGAATCTGGGCCTGCGCTTCCCTGCTTCACGTGGAACGAACCCAACTGCCAGCGGTGATCGCCGAACTTGCCAAGTATCTCAAGCCCGGTGGCGTGTTCTACATGTCGTTTAAGTACGGGAACGAGGAGTACTGGAAAGATGGGCGTTATTTCAACTGCCTCGATGAGGATCACCTGCTGACAATCTTGCAGAACCTCCCCGAACTGACTGTTGAGGGCATGTTCATCACAACCGATGTGCGCCCAGACAGAAAGGTTGAACGCTGGTTGAACGCCTACGTAACCAAGGCCCAAGCTGCGAGATGATCTCTGCTGCCTCTGGGCGCTTCTAGCTTTTGACACACGAAAGTGCACCCCAAATACTGGGCACATGGTCCAGCATTTGGAGGTGCACTTCATCGTTGCTGACGTTTCTTTGCACTTGGTCGGCCTGTTTTATTTCTCCAGATAGACGTCGCCCGGCGTGTTCATGGAGTAGACATTAGCAGTTTCTCCTGCCTTGATCTGCTTTCCGTCCCGGTTCACAACAATACTCCTAAAGGAACCACACCTGGACAGGATTCGATCCTGCCAGACATGGTCTTGGAAACCGGCGTATAACACCATCACTCCATACAGTCTGTCTTTTCTTGGGAATTTGTGGTATTATCCAATTTGAGGAGGCGATCACATGTCAAAGGTGTCTGTTCCCATCGGCAACCACTTCTGCCCGCAGACTCTTTTCCTGTACGGAACGTTCAAAGAGGACGGAACTCCGAACTTCGGGCTGTTCTGCTGGTTCAGCTACCTCTGGGATTCGGAACTCGGGGTTATGGCCTGTATCGGCGGCGAGAAGCTGACCAAAGACCGCATACGAGAAACAGGCGTGTTCTCTGCGAATCTGGTCACTGAAGCTATCCTGCCCCTCGCCGACTACTTCGGTAATGTTGAGGGATACAGCGAAGAAAAGATGAACATCCCCGTAGAGACCAGCAGAGGAGCTGTCCTTGACGTTCCCATCTTGGACTCCAGCCCCCTCGCGTTTGAGCTGGAGGCCTTTCAGTCGGTCCACCTCGACGACAGCGAAGTCTTCCTCTGCAAGATCCGAAATGTTCTCGTAGACGAACTTCTGGCTGATGAAAGCAAGAGCGCTGAGGAACGTATCCAGGCAATCGCTCCCGTGAGCACCACCTGTCTGACCTATTTCTCCTGGGACGGGAAAGCGTTGGGCCGTTGGGGCGAACTGATGAAGCAGCTCGGCAGGGAGTAACCTTACCGCCGCACGCGGAGGTTCTCAACTACTGCATGAGGATCCTCCGCTGTTCCGCGCCCATCTTCTCCATTGCGTACCGGAAGGCGACCCTGGGCATGGCCTGCCTGTGCTTCATGAGGTAGTCGAAGACAAGCTGCGGCTCCTTCTCTGATAACACCTTCAGCATCCACCCATACCCTTTACGCACCAGATCATGCTCATCGTGCATCAGCAGATCAGCCACTCGCAGAGGGTTCGTTTCCGCGTGTTGGCCGCGCCGTATCGCCGGGATCAGCACGACAGCCGCAGCGCGGCGCATCCAGAACTCATCCCGCTGCGTCCACCGAAGGAGCCCATCAGACAGGTGCGGGTACTGGCAGATCAGTTCGCCAAAGGCATGTGTGCAGAAGTCATCGCAGTCGCCCCAGCTGCGCACATACTCCTCCAGCCAGCGTTCAAAAACCGCGAATGCCCCTTCGCCATACTGCTTCCTCACGCGATAGGCGAAATCGAAGGCGATCACTTTCATGGGCCATGTGCGCTGCTTCAGAAGCTCTTCACAGACGGAAAACACATGGTCCTTGGACCTATCGGGGAGTTCCCGGAACAGCTTCGTTGAGATCCGGCGCACTTCCCCGGTTCTGACATGGGTTCCCGTCGGAACCATGCCGACACTCTCGAGTTCACTTACTGCCCTGGCCACAACATCCATCGCACAGGTCACCGCCTTTCCATGTTCCGGGACATCGTTAATGCCCCTGTCACCCCGTGGCAAACTCAGCTGAGCATATCAATTACGGCTTCCTCAGTCGGTCCGAAAACTATCCGCCTTCCCCTGTTGCTCTCCCGGATGAAGTCCTGCAGACTCCTGCTGGTGTACTGGGCGAAGTCCCCGACGATGCCCAGTCTAACACCATAATTCACGAACTTCTGCAGGATCTCTCCAGCCACTCTTGTCTTGAGATCAAAGAACTCCTCGCATAGGGCCGACTTGCTCAGAACAATGGTTGAACTGCCTGTCTCATAGCCGATGGTGGCCATAAGGTCCAGAGCCGACTGGACGTCCCTGATGATCACCGCGTCGCTTTCCACCACAGCGATGGATCCATGTTTGCCGAGCACCGTGCGGATCCGCATCCCATGCCACCTCCTGGTTTGGCTGTGTCAAGAAGCTCGCGCACTTGAGGCCAGATGCCTCTTTCGATGCTGCCTCGCATCCGCTCAGGTGATGTATTTCGCTTCGACCTGTTCTCTCCTGCTTCCCCCAATACGCAGCAAAAAGCCGGAGCTCGTTTGAGAGCTCCGGCAGTTACGCAAGCAGCCTGCCCCACCCTGTTTCTGCATCCCAGACAACAACTCCATCGCTCGTATCTGGAGCAAGGCAGAAATCCAGATCTGCCTCAGCGCCCATCTTCTTCAGGATCCGGGCATCTTCGCCATCCCGCAGTTCGGCAAGGGGCATGCCTTCAAAGATCGCTTGAGCCGTTATCGCCCCATCGCCCCGTTCGGTCAGCGGCAGATGGCTGAGCAGCTGACCGGCACACCAGGTGTCTTCCAGAGAAAAGCGGCCGTGCAGGCCGGCTGGCACGATGAGAAGGTCCGTAATCTGGCCATTCTGCTCTTTCACCCTGCTCTGCTCGATCAGGTACTGAGCGGCTGCTCTTGCGGAACGGATGCAGGCCAAGACCACTTCTTCCGCTCCGCTCACAGCCAAGAGCGCGTTGGTACCGTTGGTTGTTGTGCAGACCATCCTTTCCCCGCTGTACCTCTTCCCCACATGGCAGAGAGGTGAGTTCCCGAAGTCAAAGCCGGGGATGTCGCGGAAGTCCCGTTCGCCCTGGAGGAACAGCGAAGGTTCGTTCCTTTTGCGTTCAAGGGCTTCTTCCACCGTGCCCACGGGGTAAAAGGCGGACATACCCGCCTCCAGGGCTGTCAGGACCACTGTGGTGAAGCGCAGGACGTCTATCACCACAGCGGTCTTCCCCTGAACCTCGTACCTGCTCAGCTCAGCGGGGCTGAGTACTACTTCTGCTTTCATATCCAGGCTGTCTGGGGATCAGGTAACGATCTGGGTGTGGTCGTCCCGACCATCATCTTCGTAGACCAGGAAGTCATCTACGTAGACGGTGACCTCTTGTCCTTCGGTCAGGGTATCGTAGCTTCTGCTGTTTGCGATCACCCGCAGGTGCTGCCCGCCAACGTCCACCCGACAGTCGGTGATGTCGCCGAGGTAGAAGGTGTTGGTCAGCCTGCCGTTAAGGGGCTGCCCGCCATTTGGCAGGAGGGAAACGTTCTCCGGCCTGATGGCCACGACGACCTTACCCTTGTACATCCCGTCATAGGGAATGGACTGGCTCAGGCCCTGCAGTTCGATGCGCCCGCCTTTGGCCTCGCCTTTCAGGAAGTTGATGGTGCCCACGAAGTCGGCCACAAACTGGTTAGCCGGTCTGCGGTAGACTTCTGTCGGCGAACCCACCTGCTGGACAACGCCCCGGTTGATCACGACGATGCGGTCGGACATGGCCATGGCCTCGGTCTGGTCGTGGGTGACGTAGACCACAGTGATGCCGTACTCCCGCTGGATCTGCTTGATCTCAAAGCGCATGCTCTCCCTCAGCTTGGCATCTAGGTTGGACAGCGGCTCATCGAGGAGCAGCACACTGGGTTCAGCGACCAGGGCCCTTGCCAGCGCGACGCGCTGCTGCTGGCCGCCGGAGAGCTGCATGGGAAAGCGCTGGGCGTACTGGCTCAAGTGGACGGTTTCCAGAACCCGTTCCACCTTCTTCTTGATTTCATCCTTCGGCCTTTTTGCGATCTTCAAGGGATAGGCCACGTTGTCGAAGACGTTCATGTGGGGCCACACGGCGTAGGACTGGAAGACCATGCCGATCCCGCGCTTTTCCGGCGGAACAAATGTACCATTCCCGCTGACCACACGATCGCCTATCTTGATCAGTCCGGAAGTGGGCTTTTCGAATCCGGCGATCATGCGCAGCATGGTGGTCTTCCCGCAGCCGGAGGGCCCGAGCAGCGTTACAAACTCTTTGTCTTGGATAGTCTCATGGAAATCCTTCAGCACCACTACATCGCCGAAGGCTTTTGTCACGTGTTCGATGGTGATACTAGCCATTGTTAAACCTCCCGCAGCTAGATAGAGAACTCTCCCTTGGTCAGCTTGTTCAAGATCCAGTTGACCACAATGACCATGAGCAGGATGGCAGTAGCTAGAGCTGAAGCCGTCTGCTGGCTGTGGTAGGTCTGGTAGGTGAACAGCTCGTAACCCAAGGTCTTCGTGTCGGTGGAGTACAGCAGTGTGGACATGGTCAGCTCATAGAAGGAAGGCATGAAGATCAGGAACCAACCAGCCACCACCGAAGGACCGATCAAGGGGATGGTAACATCCTTGAGCACCCGCAGCCAGCCCGCTCCAGAGATCTGCGACGCCTCTTCCAGAGAAGGATGGATCTGCGCCATAGCCGAGACTATGGTACGCATGCCCATGAGCATGTATTTGATCATGTAGGCGACGATCATGATCGTCAAGGTGTTGTAGATGTTGATCCCAAACCGGCCGGACATGGTCATGATCAAGGCCAGAGCAATAACGATACTGGGTGTACCGCTGCCCATAGTGATCAGAAAGTCCGGGATGCGCTTGCCCTTAACATTGGTCCGCACCAGGAGATAGGCCATGGTTAGGGAGATCACGATGCCCGCGGTAGCCGCGATGGTTCCCGAGATCAAGCTGTTTTTGGCCGAATGGAGGATGGATTCACGGGTCATGATGCGTTCCCAGAACTTCCAGGTGAAGTTGCTGGCCGTCAAGGGTTTGCCCATGTTCACCGTAACCGATGTCATGGCCACGGTGACAAAGGGGATGACGACGATCACGATGGAAAACAAGGCGACGAGAACTGTAAGTAGGATCCGCCAGCGGCCGAGATCGACGATGTTGGGACGGGTCGATTTTCCGGATACGGTGATGTACTGACGGCGGCCCAGCACAAAGGTGGACACGTAGAGAACGGCGTTAGAGATCAGCATCAGAAAGACGGCCAGAGTGGTTGCGTCAGTGAGTCCTTCCTGCGATCCAATATACACGAAGTCGATGATCCTCGTGGTCACGGTGTGGATCTGCCCCGGTGCCCCGATGATCGACGGAATTCCGTAGCAAGATGCCGCCGAGACGAACACGAGCAGAGCCGCGGCCACGATGCTCGGCGTCATCATGGGCAGGGTCACTGTGAACAGAGTCTTCAGAGGAGAAGCCCCTGAAATCCGGGATGCTTCCTCCAGGGACGGATCCATCTTCTCCATGGCCCTGGAAATTGTGATGAAGGCGTAGGGGTAGTAGAAAGTGGTCAGAACCCAAACCAGGCCGCCGATGGAGTAGATGTTGAACGGCGGTTGGGGCAGCCCAAGGAGCTTCTGGATGAACACGTTGAGCGTGCCTACCCTCGGGTTGAGCAGCCTCAGCCATGCCATGGCTCCGACGTATGGCGGGACCATGTAGGTCATCACAAACAGAGTCCGGAAGAACTTCTTGCCGTAGAGATTGGTGCGGCCCACAAGCCAAGCCAGAGGAAAGGCAATCATGATGCCAAAGAACATGGACAGCGTTGCCGTCACCAAGGTGTTCCGCACTGCCTCCCAGTTCAGCTCGTAGCTGTAGACCCTCTGGAAGGCCTCAATGGAAAACCTCCCCGTGGAGAAGACAGAGCGCAGCACCAAGTAGATCAAGGGGAATACTTCGAAGATCAAAAGCAACGCAACAATAGCGGCCACGATCAGCCACTTGATGTCAAAGTGCAGCTCTTTCTTGGCGGGTGCGAGACTAGGTTGCATTTAGTCACCTCTTGTCCAAACAATAAATGAGCATGGGATTCTCGGCAGACGCCAGAGAACCCCATGCGTCAGCGCCGGTTTTCTCCGCTTCTTATCTGGCGCGCTTTACAGCTTCCTCGAACTTAGTGCGCATCTCTTCGCGTTCCTTGTAGGTGGCCTCCCAGTCAACGGGGATGGTGTTCTCAAGGATCTGAGTGGTCGGGATGGAGTCATAGGGCAGGAGGTCGGTGTTCTTCAGCACAGAGTGCATCCAGCCCTTGACGATGGCCGCCTGACCCGCTTCAGACAGGAACCAGTCGGTGATGGCTTCTGCGGCCTCGGTGTTCTTGTTGGCGCTGTACTCTTCAGCAATGGTCATGATGGTGGACGGGATAATGATGCAGCCATCATCTGGATAGATAACCGCGAGCTCAGAGCCCTCTTCTTCGCGCTTCTTCAGGACGGATTCCTCGAGGATCATGATGACCTTGCACTCGCCAGTTTCCAGCTTGGTCAGGGCCACAGAACCGGACTCAACCATGACCTTCTGATCGCCGAGGGCTTCGTAGTACTCGTAGCCGTACTTGTCACGGAGAGCACTGATAGCAGCCATGGACGTTCCGGAAGTGAGCGGGTTGCCCATGGAGATGTAGCCTTCTACGCTCTTGTCATAGGCGAAATCATAGAAGGAAGTGGGAATCTCATCCAAGCTGTACAGCTCGGGGTTGTAAGCCAGGACCATGTTGCAGACACGCACCGGATACCAGTAGCCTTCGGGGTCATACTCGAAAAGCAGGTTTTCTCTTGCAGGAGTGAGATATGGATGGAGAAGGCCGAGTTCCTGAAGTTCCAAGGAGTAGGAAGGCTCAGCAACCATCAACATGTCGCAGCCGAGTTTGCCGGTATCGAGCTCTGCTGCGATCTTAGCCTGCAGGGTGCCGGTTCCACCATAGAAGAAGACGACCTCAAGGTTCGGAAACTCTTTGCTGATGATGCGATCGACTTCTTCGATGATGTCTTCGTACATAGAGGTGTAGATGACGACCTTGCCCTTAACATTCTCGTTCTTGGCAAGTGCTGGGGCGGTCATCAGGACTGCTACCAGCGCAACCAAGGCGAGTACACTAAACAGTCTGCTGCTCCGTTTGCCAATAGACATCAAATAATTTCTCCTTTCTTTTTGCTTCCTGCGCAGAATTATTTGCTTCAAAGGGATTATATCACAATAGTAAACTTGGATCAATTTGGTGACTGGGTGGTCGGATTAGTTCAAGTACGCTCCAATACCTGGGGCCCCTTCCTTCATTTCGCCACTCTTATCTCGATAGCCAGACTTTCCAACCTGGTAGTCACACCCCTAAGCCTGATTACGCCTTCCTCCTGCGCAGTTCTGACCCAGGTGGCAATGGCCCCGCCGATCAAGGCAGTCTTAGTCGGTCCGATGATCGTGCCGGGGCCTTCCAGCTGAAACTCGATGGCGTCTGTGTGGTACGGTAGTGGGTTGCCGACTTGATCGACGACCGTGAAGACTACTCTAGTGGCATCCATTCCGTCAGCCTCAAGCTCGAGATCGTCAGGTGCGATAACCAGCTTGCTTGGCACAGGAGCGGGCGTGAACTTCTTCGTGATGACTTCCTTACCGTCCACGATCCCGATGAATTCGCCCTCAAACCACTGCACTCCCCAGTTGCCGAGCTCCACCTTCTCAATGATCACAGGCGGATAGGGCACCCCTGGGTAACGCGCCCAGGCGGGATAGAACTCGCCTACATCATGACCATGCAGCTTGATCCTCACCTTGTCACAGTTGGTGAAGATGACAAGCGGAAGTACTCCGCCGATGCTGCGGTCGCCCCACGTCCAGCGCGTGGCCGGCTCCAACACTGGCTTGACGCGTGGATCAACCTGACTGCCGTAGAAATGGGCGGCGAACTTCGGGATCCGGAACATGTCCATCACGCCGTGGTAGCAGATGCGATCGCCCGAACCAAAGTCATAGTGAGTGTTGTAGTCGAAGGCGCACCAGCCAAAAGCTCCCGAGATATGTGGATCCAGCGTTGCCTGGTTTTGAACCCTAAGGTGGCGCAGGGCATGCTCGATCAGGCGTTCTTCCTGATCAAAGCGCTTGGTCGGGAACATGTGCCCGTTGAACTCGGTGACGATGTACGGTACGTAAACGTCGGTTTTGGTCACCTGCTTGGGATCGCGCAGTACTCGTTCACCGCCGCTGTGGATGAAATCATTCATGGTGTAAACGTCTTCCAGGAACTCGCTTCCCTCGATGTAACGCACACCGGCTGTTTGGCGAGTAGGATCCAGTTCCCTGGCGATGCGGTTCGTTTCCACGTAGAAGTCGTGGCAGTCCTGGGACTCGTTGATGCGCACCCCCCACATGAAGATGGAGGGGTGGTTCCAATCCCGCTGGATCATCTCCCTCACGTTCTCGCAGGCCACCGCCTGCCAGTCCTTGTCGCCGATGTGCTGCCAACCCGGGATTTCCTCAAAAACAAGAAGCCCGATCTCGTCGCAGCGGTCCAAGAAATGGGGCGACTGGGGATAGTGGCTGGTGCGCACGGCATTTAAGGAAAGCTCGTACTTCAGGATATCGGCATCCTTCCGCTGTACCCGGGCGGGCATGGCGTAACCCACATAGGGAAAGGCCTGATGGCGGTTGAGACCCCGGATCATGATCTTGCGTCCGTTGAGGAAGAACCCATCGGGCTTAACCACCGCTTCCCTGAAGCCGATGCGGGTGAGGTAGCAGTCTTCGACGCCGCTGCTGCCTGAGATGCTTACCCTTACGTGGTAGAGGTTGGGATAATCGATATCCCAGAGTTGGATACCCTCAAGATCGGAAAGGACGACGTCGACGCTGCTCTTCCCCGGCTTGACTGTAACTTCTGCCCTTTGTTCTGCAACCACGCTTCCGTCTTTCACCAACTTGACGGTTACGGTGAGAACCTCTTCCTCGGTTGTGGTGTTATTGAGGAACACGGTTGTCTCCAGAGCCTTCTTTTCTTCCAGGACATTTTTGGGCTTGGCAAACACGTTCTCAATGAACACTTGGTCCACGATCCTCAAGTAGACGTCTCTGTAGATTCCCCCGTAGCAGAGGTAATCGATCGTGTACCCAAAAGGCGGGATGTCCGGCCTTTCGGTGGAGTCAACCTTGACCACGAGCACGTTCTCACCGGGCTTCAGGGCGGAAGTGAGATCCACGGCGAAGGGCGTGTAACCTCCCTTGTGACTGCCGACGAGCTCGCCATTTAGGTAAACCTCAGCATAGGCCATGACACCGTCGAAATCGGCGAACACTCTCTTCCCTGCCCAACCGTCCTGGTAGGCAATGATCCGGCGGTAGCAGGACACGAACTGGTAATCTTTTTCGTCGAAGTAGTTGTAGGGGATTTCTTGGTTGGCGTGGGGAAGGATGACCCGCACAAACCCTTCTGCCTGAAGTTCCGGCCTGATGAACTCGTCTCGCCACTCGGGGATGTACTCCCAGCCGTGGTTGAGGAGGATCAGTTCCCTCATGCGCTTACCTCCTTGGAATCGCTGTCGTGGGCAGCAGATCCTTCTGCTGCCTCTTCTTAATTCGCTCTTCTCCTGACTTCTGCCTTGTCAGCCCCTGCACACCTCTGCCCTTTTTGCAGAGAGCTTATCTCCTGAATTCTCCCATATTGCGTCTTTTCCTTTCTCCAACAAAGAAGCGCGATTTAGATTCTGAACAGATTTCTATCCGCAGGAAATTAACTCACTAGAGAGAATGATAACATTTGGTCAACCAATATGCGGGCTTAACGCCGTTGGACTGGGGGGTGTAAATGGGAGGTAGGGTTCTGTACGCTTAATTGCCTGTAGCTTAGGAATTAACGGAAGGAGTGTAGTTATGCGCAAAACGTTTGGGCTGTGTCTAATTGTGATGCTTGTGGTTGCCCTTTCGGGAATCGCTTCTGCTGTGGAAATCACGGTCTGGTGCTGGGACCCCCTTTTCAACATCTACGCCATGCAGGAAGCAGCGAAGATCTATGCCAAAATCAACCCAGACGTCACCATCAACATCGTGGAAACACCTTGGGATGACGTTCAGACCAAGTTGACCACCGCTGTTATGGCGGGACAGCTGAACACTCTGCCGGATATCCTCCTCATGCAGGACAATGCCCTCCAGAAGAACGTCACCAATTACCCTGGCATATTCTACGACCTAACCGATTCCGGCATTGACTTCACGAAGTTTGCTGATTTCAAAGTGAACCACACAGTGGTCGATGGACGCAATTATGGTGTGCCTTTTGACAACGGCGCCGCCATCACTGCGCTGCGGGTAGATATCCTCGAGCAGGCTGGCTACACCATCGAGGACTTCACGGACATCACCTGGTCGAGGTTTATCGAGATCGGCAAGGACGTCCTGGCTAAGACGGGATATCCTCTCCTTTCGGCCGTATCTGAGAGCCCGGACCACATCATGGTCTGCCTCCAGAGCGCCGGCAGCTGGATGTTCGATGACAAAGGCAATGTCTTCATCGCCAACAACGAAGTCTTGAAGGAAACCGTTGAGATCTACGTGGAGCTGGTCAAATCCGGCGTGCTGGTCCAAGTGGCTGACTGGGAGCAGTACATCGGAACCATCAACCGCGGTACAGTGGCCGGCACTATCAACGGCTGCTGGATCATCGGCACGATCGTGGCCCAGCCTGAGCAGGAAGGCAAGTGGCGCATCACCAACATCCCCCGCCTCGACAAGGCGCCTAACGCCACCAACTACAGCAACCAGGGCGGCTCGAGCTGGATGGTCTTGGCCAACTCCCCGAACAAGGACATCGCTGTGGACTTCCTGAAGCATACCTTCGCCGGCAGCGTTGAGCTCTATGAGACCATCCTGCCGTCCTCCGGTGCACTGGCCACCTACCTCCCGGCCGGTGACAGCGACGTCTACAACGAGCCTCACCCGTTCTTCGGCGGGCAGACGATCTACGCCGATATCACAGAGTTCGCCGAAAAGGTTCCGAAGATCACCTACGGAGTGTACAACTACGAGGCCCGCGACGCCGTAGCGATGGCTATCTCTCAGGTGCTGCAGGGCCGCGACATCGAATCCGCTCTGCGGGAAGCTGAGGACACTGTTTCGTTCTTGATGGGGCCGTAGACGTAGGCTTACAGAGAAGGCCAGCCTGGCAGCTGGCCTTCTCTTCACCGATTTCGAGAAGAGGGAGGAACTCTATGGGCCACTTATTGACTCTCAAACGGCGGCAGAATCTGATAGGCTGGCTGTTTATTGTGCCTGCCTCTATCCTGATTTTCGTCTTCTACTTCTACCCTATCGTCCGGGCCGCCCTGCTGTCCTTTCAGACGGGTGTCGGGGTGAGCCTGAATTACGCAGGATTGTTCAACTACCAGCGCCTGCTGTCGGACACGGTGCTGAAGGCCTCGATCTCTAACGTTTTCATCTTCCTCATCATCCAGGTTCCGATCATGCTGACCCTGGCCTTGATCCTGGCCAGCCTGCTCAATGACCCGAACCTGAGGTTCCGGGGGTTCTTCCGTACCTGTCTCTTTCTGCCCTGCGCCACGTCGCTCGTGTCATACGCGATCGTGTTCCGCTCCCTGTTCGCCCTTGACGGGTTTGTGAACTATCTGCTCACTGCCCTGAAGATCATAGAACGCCCTATCAATTGGACTGGAAACCCGTGGACGGCCAGGGCACTGATCATCATTGCCCTCACCTGGCGCTGGACAGGGTACAACATGGTGTTCTACCTCGCAGGGCTGCAGAACATCGACCGTTCGATATACGAAGCAGCACTGATCGACGGAGCAGGCGGCTTAACCAGGTTCACCCGGATCACTGTCCCGCTGCTGAGACCGATCATCCTCCTGACATCGATCATGTCCACCAACGGAACGCTGCAGCTCTTTGACGAGACCATGAACCTGACAAACGGCGGGCCGGCAAACGCAACCTTGTCCATATCCCAGTACATCTACCGGCTGTCCTTCCAGTATTCGCCCCGCTTCGGATACGCTGCCGCCATATCCTTTGTGGTCTTTGTAATGGTAGCTGTCCTTTCTCTGATCCAGATGAGGGTGGGTGATGTCAGATGACGAAGCGGCGCATCGGGACTGTGCTGAAGTATGTGTTCCTCTTCGCGATGTCGTTTCTTTCCATCTTCCCCTTGGTGTGGATGGCCATCTCCGCGACTAACAGGAGTGTTGATGTCGTATCGGGCCGGCTCCTTCCAGGGACCTATCTGGTAGAGAACTTCAGGAACCTGGCCTCGACGCACAGGATCGGCCTCGCCATGTGGAACTCTTTCCGCAATGCCGTGACCGCTACTATCGCCAGCCTGGTTGTCTGTTCCCTGGCAGGTTACGGGTTTGAGATCTACCATGACAAAGGGAAAGACTTCTTGATGCGGCTTCTGCTTCTCTCCATGATGATCCCCTTTGCCGCGATCATGATCCCCCTCTTCATGATGGTGGGCAGAATGGGGCTGCTCAACACAACTACGGCCTTCGTGCTGCCAACAGTGTCCACGGCTTTCCTCATCTTCCTTTTCCGGCAGAGCGCACGTTACTTCCCGCAAGACGTTATTGAGGCCGCGCGCCTAGAAGGCATGAGCGAGCTGGGGATCTTCTTCAGGATGTACATTCCCATCATGAGGTCCACGTACGTCACAGCCGGGATCATCACCTTCATGAACGCTTGGAACAGCTACCTCTGGCCTCTGATCATCATGCAGAGCAAGGAGAGCATCGTGATGCCCCTCCTCATCTCTAACCTCATCGCAGGATATGTCACTGACTACGGAATGGTCATGCTCGGTGTGACCCTCAGCGTCCTCCCCACCGTGATCATCTTCCTCCTGCTGCAGAACAACTTCGCGGAGGGGATTTTGAGTTCGGTGCGGTGAGAAGAGTCAGGCCATTGAAAAGCAGCCCATCCGGCACTCCAGGCTCGGATGGGCCGCTGCGCGCAGTGGTCGCCACCGATGCTCTTCACTTCGAACCTGTGTATCCCAGTTTCTTGACTGCGGGAAGACAGACCTTGGCGGATGCAACCTGCTTTTCGCACCCTTGGGCAGAGAATTAGGTGGGTTTTCTGAATGGATTTTCGAGGTAGATCCGTTCATCATAGCCGGCGAACTTGAGCAGCCTCAGAACATCCGGTGGGATATCGTG
>Ga0134103_1000308_pt1 | contig 61196 bp, 63 predicted proteins | sample 14_taG_2_FD_94445 | JGI IMG/M metagenome (GOLD analysis project Ga0134103, IMG submission 94445) | Switchgrass degrading microbial communities from high solid loading bioreactors in New Hampshire, USA - 14_58_20_212_A1 metaG | ecosystem: Engineered > Bioreactor > Semi-continuous > Anaerobic >...
ATACTGCATACATAAGAAGATCTCACCTCTGAGTACTTAGTACTCGTCGCTGGACAGCAACGGTGGGATCTTCTTCTATTTTTTTGGAGCCAACTCCTGTCCTACAGTAACTTTATACTAGCTCGATTTTTTGCAAACACATGTTGACAAAACATATGTTCTATAGTATACTGGCTTCAAAAGCAAACATATGTTCTATATAGGAGGATATGACCCATGATCAACATGCGGACCATGCCGAGGTTTCAAACCCAGAGTAAAGCTCTGTTTCAAGTTCTTGCCTGGCTTCTGGTAATTGCCGGTGCATCGGCGGCTGTCTTTGTGATCAGCAGCTGGAACCCGGAACTGCGCATACCTGCAGAAGTCATGGAAATCACAGTGGCGCACGGTGACACTCTTTGGAAGATCGCTCAAAGTATTGCGCCGGACGTGGATCCGAGGCGTGTAGTCTGGGAGATTCAAACCCTGAACCAGATTGAGACAGCCGAAATCTTTCCGGGACAAGTTTTAAAGGTACCAATATACGACTCATCAAACTAGCTGAACCCGAAACTCAATCAGTATGCAAAGAACCTGCTGCGAAAGCAGGTTTTTTTGTGGTAGGCAAAATATGCCGACCGCCATACTTGGATGGTCGCTTATGGGTCCAACACTGTCCGGACTTTCACTGACACTTCACTTCGTATAATAGATATTATGTAAACTAGAAAAAATGATCACCAAACGCAAGGGGCTCAAGTGGTATTTGCTGGAAGCTATTCGTATCTAACCTGCTTGCATTAAGATAAAATGTGAGATCTCAATCACCAGTTAAAATGTTGCCAATGGCTATGCTCCCAGATCCAGACCTTAGAATCAAGTCACGGCTGCGGTTGCCACCAGCATTGCGCAGATCGTTGTTCAGGAATCGATTGTTGGAAGCGCCTCGCTCTCAATGATGCCCACTGCCTGTGAGTTGTTTCTTGTATCATAAACCCTCACATTCTGGATAGTCACATTGCTCACCTTATCATTGGTGTGGGAGCCTTCAATCAACCTGATTCCGTATTTCTGATAACCCCGCACTACTCCTCCATTGGTAGTGACATCCCAGGCACCCTGGATTAAAATGGCCTCTTGCTTGTAACTGCCGTCAATATCTACATAGTTGATCTCTACTCCATGGCTGCCGGACAGAATAAACACTCCCCGGCCGCACTGCTTGGCAATGACCCGATCAACAACGATATTCGGCCCAGAATGATTCGCTACCCTGAATCCGGCATACCCGTCGTTGACACTGGCACGGTAAGCATCCACCAAACCAACATAGGCATTCTTGGTCTCATTGAGCATCAAACCGCACCCCGCTGTGTTCCGGGTCACAATCTTCTCGATATACAGTCCGTCAATTCCGTAGGTTTCTAAGCCGTCTCCCCTTGTCCCTTCAATAAATACTTCTCCGGTTACTTTGATGTCTGTGGTATAGACTTTGTTTGCATACAAGTCGTTGTCTATCCTAATCCCATTGGAGTTACCATTGAACTGGAGCCGGATATTGTGTAAATGGATATGGGAACTGCCGTTGATTCTAAGCGAATGAAGCGGTGTCCCGATCATATGCAGGTTGCGAATTGTGACATAGTCTTGATGATACACATGGATACCTTGGTCGCCGCCGATCGGATGATTGTGGAAGTCTAGGGTTTGCCCCGTGCGGGGATAAATTGTTTTGCGCAGCTCACCGCTGCTTCGGATATTGATCGTACCAGGCCCCAGATTCTCAATGGCTGCTGTGATGGCATCACTCAGTTCTGTTCCTTGGTAAATCAATTCACCGGCAATGGTTGTGGTCCAAAGATCACCGGTGCGGACAACCTCGGCAGCTGGACCGTCTGGCTTATCCTTACCGGGAAGCCCTTGCGTCAGGCAGCCGCTCAACCCAACAACTCCAACAACAAGCAAGATTAAAATCCTACTCTTGTGATTTATGCTCATTGCTATCGGTGGCCCTCCTTTTTTGATTTCCGATGTAATGAAACAGACAAGAGTATTGAATTTTCCAGTACCCTGGGAATATTGCTGCCGATTATGATATTTTCACGTATCTAATACCTGTTTCCTTCCTGAACCGGCAAAAAAACACCGCCTTTACCTTCGCAAAGGCGGTGTTTGTCTTAAGGCATACGGTCTTAATGCGCCGCGATCCAATCACCGATAATCTCCAGCACTTGTGGGTGAACACGCCTGTTTGGGTCCGTATACGGCAGCGGCTCACCATAAGTCATTTTGAGCACATGATCAATCCCCGAAATGATGTGCAGCTCGCGCTGATGTTCAGGCAAAGCATCCGCCAGGCGCTGAGCATCAAGCACCTGAATCTGAAGATCTGCCGTACCTTGGATAATCAACACTGGAACCTTTACTTCTGCCAGCACTGCAGCTGGGTCTGCAGGGAACCAATCCTTCAACAGCTCCCTTTGGTACCAAAACGACAAGATTACCTGTTCGAAATCGGTGGGCAGTCCATACCGGCTCAGATCATAGTCACCGTTGGACACTACCGCATAGTACAGGTCGTCCACAGCCGACTCCAACCGACTGCTCAGGCCTTCATCAAACAACCCTAATTCAATGCCTGCCTCACTTTGTTCCAGCAGCTGCCGTTTGACTGTATCTATGAAAGTGAAGCCTGGGCCGGCTAAAAGCGCTATGCCCCGCAGATCATCGCGCATCCGGGCCACTTCCGACGCCAGCCAAGCCCCTTCGCTGTGACCAATGATAAAGATCCTATCCGGATCGACATTGGCTAAACCTGCCATGTAATCAGCCAAGGCGGAAATATCGTTGATATAATCACTGAATGAACTAACGTGACCTGGACTCTCTCCCACACCTCGTTTGTCGAACCGAAGGGTTACGACTCCTCTGGAACTCAGGTAATGCGCGATTTCCATCAAATAGTTGGCGGGGCCAGGCATCACATAGCTGTTGCCGTCCCGATCAGTAGGCCCTGAACCGGCGACAATGATCACTCCGGGCAGTTTTCCGGGAAGGTCGGGGATTGTCAGTGTGCCGCTGATCGTTGCCCGATCCACCTCGATTGCAAAATCTTCTTCCCTGAAATCACAGCCTTCGATATCGGCAAACGTGTTAACCTGTTTTACTTCGAGGTCGTCATCTAGTTCGGCTGCTGTGATCTCAAAAGCCTGCATTGGGATATGCAGCTTCACCAAGCTGCGATCTGTCTGCTCAACCCACAGATCGACTGACACACCTACATTGACCTGGAAATGATCGGTGGTATAGTCACCAAGCTGCTCTTCACCGAGATAGGTTACAGTCATGGGTATCGTTCCAATTCCCTGCGGAAGCAGCACAGGAACGACCAAATTGCTCTCGAGGATGCCGCCCGCCGCCTTGTCGTAAAGCCAAGCTGCCACCATATAGTCAGAGATGACGTTGTTGTCCAGAGCCAGTACATTTGCAGTGCCAAGATCCACAAACGGGCCCTGCTCGATGCTGTAGCTGGCAGTGTTTTCCCACTTCATATCTACGAGCAGTCCACCAGTTGGAGACATCATAGCAAACTGATACTCCAAAGGTTTTTTCGGAAACTCTCTCCCAGAAAAAAGGTAAAGCGTCTGGAACTCCACACCTAAGTCGGGATAACGTACCTGGGTGGTCACATGAACCATATCCCAACCACGCACTATGGAGATGTCCGCACTGCCGATGACCTTTCCTGCCTGTTTGATCAGGAACTGCCCATTTTGCCCGTGCACCGAAGCTGCTAGCGACAGTACCAATACCACCGTCAAAGCCAGCAGCACTCCTGCTCGGTTCAATCTGTTGGTTATCAGAGTAATCACTCCCATTATATTATACTGCGCACTACTAACCACTTAACTTAACGCGGTGATACACTTTCTTGCCTTTACGCACCAGCAGATAACCCTGGTGATCAAAATCACGTTCTGTAACCATGTAGTCAAACTGCTTCACTTGCTCGTTCTGCAGATAGATTCCGCCTTGGAGGATCAACCTCCGGGCTTCAGACCTGCTTGGTGCCAGACCGACTTTGGTCAGCAAGGTAATGAGCTCCATACCTTGGCCAAATTCACTCGCCGGTATTTCAGTCATCGGAATCGACTCCGTGTCCTCTCCACCGCCAAAGAGGGCGCGGGCTGCTTTTTGGGCTGCTGCGGCAGCCTCTTCGCCGTGAACATTCTTTGTTATTTCATAAGCCAATACTTCTTTGGCATAGTTGATTTCCGCGCCTTCCAAAGCACCAAGCCTGCGCACTTCATCCATGGGCAGGAAAGTCAGCAAGCCCAACAGGCGCTCCACATTGCTGTCTTCAACATTGCGCCAGTATTGATAGAAATCATAAGGAGTTGTCAAATTCGGATCAAGCCACACTGCGCCGGATTCGGTCTTCCCCATCTTCCTGCCGTCACTGGTGGTCAGGAGGGTGAAAGTCATTCCATAGGCGGGCTCACCGGTCAGTTTGCGGATCAATTCCACTCCGGCAATAATATTAGACCACTGATCATTGCCGCCAAACTGCATCACACAGCCATAATCTTGATGCAGCCTGAGGAAATCATAGGCCTGCATGATCATATAGTTGAATTCCAAGAAAGTCAGGCCCCGTTCCAATCGGGATTTATAGCATTCCGCCGCCAACATCCGATTGATGGAAAAGTGGACACCAACTTCCCGGAGGAACTCCACATAGTTGAGGTTCCGGAGCCAGTCCGCATTGTTCAGCATCAGTGCCTCACCCTCGCTGAAGTCAATGAAGCGGGACAGCTGCTGCTTGAAGCACATCGCGTTCCGGTCAATCTCCTCCACGGACATGATTCTGCGCATATCCGTTTTACCGGTTGGATCCCCCACCATGACCGTCCCGCCTCCGATAAGGGCTATCGGCCGGTGCCCTGCCCGCTGCATGTGCGCCATCGCCATTACCTGCAGGAAATGGCCTACCGTCAGGCTCGGCGCAGTAGGATCAAAACCGATGTAGAATGTCACTTTCTCCGTATCCAGCACAGCGCGGATTTCCTCTTCATGAGTAGTTTGCTCGACAAACCCACGCTCTCGAAGAATATCAAACACATTGTGCACGGCAATCATCTCCTTCTACTTTACAGCATGATACCATAATCTAGCACTATAATCAATAAAAACAACGCTGCGGCAGGACATTCGGCCGCCAATCTGGAACTACAATTCGTCACTAATGCAGAGATTTTGAAGAGGTGCGTTAACATGCAAAACAGGCAGTATTATCTTAACCCTTATCAAACAGAATACAGCACTAGGATCATTTCAGCACAGCCAGCTGACGGCCGCTATCATGTGGTGCTGGCGAACACCATCTTCTATCCCGAAGGAGGAGGTCAGCCGGCGGACAGTGGAACGATCAACGGAATCCCCGTACTGCATGTTTACGAAACCGCTGATCATGAGGTTGTTCATGTGCTTCCACAAGATCCAGGCACTGGCCAGGTGGTATGCCAACTGGATTGGCCTCGCAGGCTGTACCATATGCAGCATCATACAGGACAGCACTTGCTGTCAGCGGTGTTCTACCGAATCTACGATATTCAAACGGTTGGGTTTCATCTTTCCACAGAATACGCTACTGTCGATCTGGATACTGCTGCCCTTTCACCCGAGCTGCTTACAGCTGCTGAGTTGGCAATTAACCAGCTCGTGCAGCAAAACCTGGCTGTGAAAAGCTATTTTATCACTGCCGCTGAAAGCATGAACCCTCATCTGCTGCGTAAACTGCCTCAGGTTGACACCGATATCCGTATTGTCGAGATCGACGGTTTCGATGCTGTTCCCTGCTGCGGCACGCATGTTACCCGAACAGGCGATGTGGGAATTGTCAAAGTGATCAAGACGGAGAGGATCAGAGGCTTGACCCGTCTTTACTATCGCTGTGGGCGAGAAGCATTCAAGGACTACCAATTTAAGCATGATCTGGTGGCAAACCTGGCGAGTTTGTTCTCCAGTTCCGATCATGATGTGCTGGACAGGGTTAAGGCCGAATTGGAACGCAAAAGCGAACTGGAACGGGAATTGAAAAAAGCTCGTCAGCTGCTGCTCAAGCACCAAGCTGAACAGCTTGTCCGCCAAGCAGCAGGAAACGTTCTGGTCCACCACCTTGATCCCAGCGCAGGTGTTGATTCTGCTCCCGTCCTAATCCATGAGATCCTGGCACTAGGCTGTTTTTTAGTGTTGGCTGCCGTAGAGAACCGTTTGTTTTTAGCCCATAACCTGGAGGAAGAAGATCTGGACTGTGCCGCGTTGGTCAAGGCGTTTGCCCCAGAATTGGGCGGCCGCGGCGGCGGCAGGAAAGACTTCGCCCAGGTTTATTTCGCATCATCAGAGCAGCTCGAGGCATTTGTCGCAAGAGTTAGAGCGGTGCTTGATAAAGCAAAGGACTCCTGAGAAGGAGTCCTTTGCTTTAACTTCGTTTCTGCTTTGATGATTACTGCTCAGCCGGTTCAACCTTGATCTGCAGTGTTTCTTCAATAATCGTTCCGATCACAGGACTCTCAACTGTCACAGCAATAGAACCGCTGATTGACTTCTCGATCGCGTCTGCTGCTGTGAAAGTGACCTCATAACCGTCCTGTTTGTTGAGGGTGCCAATAATATCAGTTCCATGTTCGAGTTCCCATGTAACTATGCAGTTGTTTACCTTTTGGCCGAAGTAGGTAAACACTTCGATTTTGATGTTCACTTCCTGACCAGCCTGCAGTTCAAGCAGCTCTTCAGTGAACTCCTCGCCGTCGACGATGAACTTAACTACCGATATGTCATTGTCCCAGAAAAACACGCACCCTGTCATACCAAGCATGACGGCCATCAAGACAGCAAGTTTAAAAACGTTACGGATCCGCATCGTCAACCTCCTTCCATTATGTCTTGCTTATGTATATTGTAACTGAGTATTTTTCTCTATGCAACGGACAAATTCACTTTGTCCGTTCCTAATGCATCAGCGGTTTATCCGTGGGAAGAATACAATCGAGGTGGAATAATTTGCGAAAATGGTGGCTTAGTCTACGGCCGTTCAGTTTTCCCGCGTCGCTGCTCCCTGCTGTGCTGGGATTAGTGCTGGCCGCGAAGTCCAAACCTTTAGATCCGCTCGGCGCCTGGCTGGCACTGATTACCAGTCTTACGCTGCATATTGTGGCCAACCTGTTCAACAGCTACTTCGATTGGCAGTTCGGCCATGATCAACCCGAAGGCAGCCAGGTGATACCACTGCTCCGTGATTCACACCGCGGCCCCAGGTTACTTAAGGTGTATGGGCTTTGCTTTTTGCTCCTGGCAGTGGTCCTTATTATTATCCTTGGGCTGCGCTACCGCCCTTTAGTCATGCTTATCGCCCTAATTGGCTTGTTCAGTGCCTATTTCTACACCGCTCCCCCGCTGATGTTGAAGAAGCGCGGCTTGAGTTTACCCACGGTATTCATCACTATGGGCATCCTGATCCCCCTCAATGCCTACATGATTCAGGCCGACACCTTCAACTGGCAGGTCGTCACCAAATCAACTCCATTGGCTTTGCTCATTACTGCCATCCTCCAAGGGAATGAACTGCGCGATTATCATCCTGATCTGCAGCACGGTATCAGTTCATTCACCACAGTATGCGGCCTGAAGGCCGGTATCAAGCTCTACCAACTGCTGATTGCTCTTCCTTATATATTGGTGCTGGCCCTTGTTGCAGCCCGCCTGCTTCCGATTCTTTCTGCAGGTATAGTTCTTTCCTCCCGCTTTGCCGCGGCGCTGGCCAAAAAAGCTGACCAGCATGATTTTACCAGCCTGGATTCGGCAACAGCCAAACTGTACACAGCCTTTAGTGCCCTCTATATTCTAGCCCAGGTGTTCAGCCGTTGAGCTTGCCAGCTCATCCAGGTGACGCACATGCCTACGGTCGAATAGATTGGCTATCCGCTGGTGGCATGTAAGAAGGATTATTTGGTGCTGCGAACTTAAACGCCGCATCAGCTCGATTGTGTTTGCTAAGCGGTAACGGTCGAAGTTGACCAGGATGTCATCGGCGAAAATAGGGATCTCCACCCGTTCCTGCGCGATCTGCACAGCCAGGGCAAACCTAATGGCCAAATACAGCTGTTCCATCGTTCCTTGGCTTAATTGAGACGGTGACAAGATGTCACCGGAAGCTGTCTCAATCTTGATCTCCTGCATGCCGATAGGAGCATAGACTCGCCTGTACCGCTGGTCGGTAATGACGGTAAAATACTCGCTTGCCAGCCTTAAAACTTCCGGCTGGCGTTCTTGTTCATATTTCCGGCTCACCTGCTCAATCGCCCAGCGGCAGATATGCAAGCTCGCCCACTGCACTGCCAGGTTTCTGGCTTTCGCTTGGAGCATCTCCCGTTCCTGCTGCAGTTCCTCCTGTTTCTGGCTTTGTTCCAGCATTTCCCTTTTTACAGTCAACCCGCCGAGGGCTTCCTGCAGCTGTTCAAAGGCTGCTGTCAGCTGATCAATCTCCGCTTCCAACTGCTCTTCCATCTGCACCAGCTCAGCTTTGGTGAGATTCTGGAAAAGCTCTTCCAATTCCGTTCCCTTCCTGCCTAGGTAGGTCTGAAGGATGATTTCCAGGTTCGCGGCTTCCTGGATCAGTTCCCGGCGTTCTTTCTGGATTTGATCCATGTGGGCAATCCTCTCATGGTCTGAAGTTCCGCAGAGTCTGTATATCTCTTCTAAATCATGTCTTAGCTCCTTTTGGCGCGCCAATAGATCACGGAGCCCACCCATCACATCCAGAAATGCTTTCAGTTCATGGAGCCCGAGGTGGGTCGGTAAACTATAACGGTTCAGCATCTCCTGCAGTTTCCGGTTTACCGCATCCATCTGTTCCTGCTTTTCCTGAAGGTTTTGCCGGCTGGCGGCCAACTTGGCTTGGGAACGCTGCATGTTGCGTTTCAACTGTTCCAGCTCTTCGCATAACGCCTCTGCTCGTGTCAACCGGGCGTCTGCGATCGCCAGTTCGTCAGCACTGTTAATTCCCAGCTGGGCAATCAACTGATGAATCCGCTGCTTGCGGTTCTGCGCTGTCCTGTGGTGTTCCAGCTGCTCTTTGCCAAACCATATTAGCACCAGTGCCGCAGCGGAAGCGTTCAGCCATACAGCCATACCCAGTTTTTCAGAGAAAAGAAAAGCACTGAACACCAGCAGCCCGCTTGCGAGAGCTAAAAGCACAGCTGACACGAAAGAATTAGATGTTGTCTTGGACTCTTGCTGTGCCGTCCTCAGCTCCTCAAGCCACTGACGTCTTACTGCCAAGTCTTCCGGTTCCAGTTTACCCATACCCAGTCCGGCGATTTCTTCTGTCACGGCAGTTAGCTCATGATCAGCTGCTGCCCATTCTTCCTGAAGTGTTTTGTACCTTTCAGCTGCCACATCCAACTGCGGCTTGATCTGCTCGAACTCGGCAGCGGCAGCAGCAAAGTCCAGTTTCAGCTGATTGAGGTCAATGGCCTCAACAGCTGCTGGATTGACCGCTGCCGGCAGCTTAGCCCGTGTTTGGTTATACTTCTCCTCCGCGGCCTTGAGTTCTGTTTGAAGTGACTGCAGCCGCACTGAAGCATTTTCCGGCATGCTAAGTTCAGGCAAGTGCTGCAGTTTTTCCCTGACAATCAATAATCTCTGCCAGTGCGGCCATGCCTCAAGCCGAAGCTTGATCTGCTGCAGCTCGCGCTTCTTTTCTTCTGCTGCATGCCTCAGTTCGGCAGCTTCTTGCTTCTTGGCCTCAATTCCCGCGATCAACGCTTGGTACTCCAGGCTGACAGTACTCAATGCTTTTAAGCCTGCAGTGTTCTCTTGGAGCAAACCAAGGATGCGGTTCAGTTCAGGCTTTGAACCACGAGCTTTGTAGATACCGTCCATTGTGTTCGCTAATCTTTCATAGATATCCGCCAAAGATATGCTCGCACCAAGGCCAATACTGTATAAAAGGGCACTTAAATCCTGATCCTGAAGAAACCTGAGCTGCTGGAGCTCCGGTAAACCAAAAGCATAAACAGTCTCAAACAGAGACTGGGAAATGCCCCCCGTAAGTTTTTGCACATAGTCTTCTGGTAAGGAAACTCCCGTTTGGAGATCCTCAATGAACAATACTCCGCCGGAGCGGCGACCGCTGGTACGGGTGAGCAGGTACCGTTTGCCCTCATCTGCAACTAAAATGCTGCCGCCGTGGCTGCCGCCCCGCAGAGGCTCGTACCGCCTAGTGGATCCTCTTTGGTAAAAACCATAGATAACACTGCGGAAAAAGTTCAGCAGTGTACTCTTTCCGGAACCATTAAGGCCGTAGATCACCGTCAGATCCGGTTCCAAATCGATGGTGAGATCATTTAGGACACCAAAACCGTTGATTCGGATCTGTTCCAGCTTCATCGTGTCTGTCCTCCTCCGTGAAGCAGTTGGACGGCGATCAGCTTGGCTTTGTGCAGAAGCTCTTTTCTGTCCAAATCAATGCCGAAGCTGCGCTCCAAGTTTTCCCCAGCAGCAGCGGTTTCGGTATCGATTTCTTGCATTCCTGTCTCAATCTGCTCAATAAAAGTTATTACCTCAGCAAGGAAATCACCCTGAACGCGAATGCTCTCCCAGTCGACCTCCGGCAAGGTCAGATCCTCAATCTCCGTCACCCAGACAAAATCTGTGCGCCGGGTTTCATCCTGGCGCAGCTCAGTAAGGAGATCGGCGATTGTCTCCTTTTGTTTCAGCAGTCCGTAACAGGCACTGGTTCCTGAAAGCTTGATCCGCAGCATTGTTCCTACCGGATACTGGGCCCTTGCTTCCTCTTTGGCTTCAGCCAGCCAGTCCGCCAGTTGATCAGGCTGAACCTCGCTCAGATCCAGCTCCATGTTTTGCCAGACAATATCCTGCCCTGCTATGAATTCCGACGCTGTGATCGTCCGCTCATCGGCTGTAATCACATAAAACCCTTTTGTACCTGAATCTGCTCTATGCCTTCCTTGTAGTATCCCCGGGTACTGGATCAGGCAAGAGGTCTGCCACTGCTTTGCAGTGTGCACGTGGCCTATTGCCCAATAATGATATCCTAAAGCCTCAAGTGCATCCAGGGAGACCGGAGAATAGCGGAGATCTTGGCCGCCGACATCACAGTGAAGCACGGCTATGTTGAAACTGCCTGGCCTCGCCTTGGGAAACAGAGGGCTTAAGTCTCCCACTTCCTCCTCGGCATAGCTGACACCAGTGATGGTCACCGGTTGGCCGCCGTAAATGCGGGATATGCTTTCCACTTGCGAACTGGAAAACACATGGACATTTCCTGGAAGCGGGAAAACAAAGTTAGTCAATACATTGGCATCGTGGTTCCCTGTCACCATGTAAACGTCAATACCGGCAGCCTGCAGTTTTTCCACCTGTTTCACGAAAAGCTTCTGAACCCGCACCGACGGTATTGGGGAATCAAAGACATCTCCCGCTAACAAGAGGAAATCCGCCTGTGACTCCAGGCTGTATTCCACCAGATTGGCGAAAGCTTGCAAACTGGAGTTAAGTGCGCGGTTTTTGAGAGCGGTGTCCAGATCGTCAATCCCTGAGAATTGGCTTCCCAAGTGTAAATCTGCGGCGTGCACGAACTTGAGGCCCATGATCCACGTCCCCTAATACTTAATTTCTCACTAATGGTTTCGCAGCATCAGCATCCAATTCCTGCTCCTTAATCCGCCCATAAAGAAACCCTGCACCGCCCCTAAAGAGGACGATGCAGGGTTTGCTCTCTGATCTGACAATGGTTGCGGGGGCCGGACTCGAACCGGCAACCTTCGGGTTATGAGCCCGACGAGCTACCAACTGCTCCACCCCGCGATGTTGCACTATCTATTATAATTGATAGTTGCTCATATGTCAATCGAAATATATTGGTCAATCCGTTCCGTAATGTACTGTTTCGGAACAGCTCCTACGATCTGATCCACAACTTCGCCATCTTTGAAAATCAGCATGGTCGGTATGCTCATGATTCCATATTTCATAGCCACTTCCGGGTTTTCGTCCACATTGAGCTTGGCTACCTTCGCCTTTCCGGCATACTCTTCCGCTACCTCATCGATAATAGGGCCAACCATTCGGCAAGGGCCGCACCAAGGCGCCCAGAAATCCACAAGCACTACGCCTTTATTCTGCTCAACTTCCTGACTAAATGTGCTGTCGGTCAGTTTTACTGTCATGATTCTTTATACCTCCTTCGGCTTTAAGCGGCTGTTCTTCATCTATTCCGATTATATACCCCGTGAGGGTATGTGTCAAGAGCTGTTTCTTAATTATCCGCTAAGCATTTGAGATCCTCCTTATGCAGGTTATACTGGGCGATGCTGAATTCATCTATGCTTTAAAAATTCTTTACGAAAATAATACTTGAGGCAGGAGGACAATGGCACTATTCGTAGAATCAGTTATAAAAATTACGGAATATAATTTGGAAAAACAGAAAGGTGGATGTATGCATGAACTGTAACAAATTGACATCACGAAGACTGGTGGGAATTCTGCTCGTCCTCCTCGCTGTGGTTTGCTTCACAGCCGTACCAGTGTTCGCCGCAGAGATCAAGATTGGACTTATCACAAGTTTGACCGGTCCGGTCTCCACTTACGGCCAATCAGTGAACAACGCAGTGCAGATGGCCGTAGATGAAATCAATGCCGCTGGCGGTATCAACGGACACAAGATTAACTTGGTCGTCCGGGACGACAAAGGTGATGCCACCGAAGCGGCCAATGTCACCCGCTACTTCATCGACAGAGAGCAGGTAGCGCTGATTGTCGGGCCAGTGATCACTCCTTGTGTGATGGCTGCCGCTCCGATCGCCCAGGAAGCCGGGATGCCGCTTATTACCCCCACTGCAACCGCCGATACCATCACCGCGATTGGTGATTACATCTTCCGCGCAGCGTTTAAAGATTCGCTCCAAGGAAGCGCCATGGCCCGCTTCGCCCGGGAAAACCTCGGCCTGAACACAGCAGCCATCATCTATGACATAGCCAACGACTATTCCGTAGGCTTGATGAATGAGTTCAAGAAGACATTCGAAGAACTTGGCGGAAGAGTATTGACCACCCAGTCGTACACTACAGGCGACCGGGACTTCAGCGCACAGCTGACCTCCATTTTGATCGCCAATCCGCAATGTCTCTTTATTCCAGACTATCATTCGGCTGCTGGCCCGATCCTGCTGCAGGCAAGCCAGTTCGGTATCAGTGCAGTGAAACTCGGTGTTGACGGCTGGGATTCCCCTGACCTGAAACCCCTATCCGGCGGAAACGACGAAGGCGGGTACTTTATCAACCACTATTCCCCGTATGATACCAGGCCAGCGACTCAGGAATTTGTCAATAAATACAGATCCAAGTACGGCGAAGATCCTGATGCTTTGGCAGCTCTCGGTTACGACGCGATGCAAATCGTCCGGGCAGCTTTGGCACAAGCAAACAGCACAGATCCGGTTGCGATTAGAGATGCCCTGGGCGCAGTCAAAGGGGTTACCGCCGCGACTGCCGACATCGACATGGATCCAGAAGGCACACCCTATAAACCGCTGGTTATTGTGCAGATCAAAGACGGAGCCGCTGTCCTCGTCGACAAAGTATATCCGTAAGAATGATTTAGCAGCATGCCTGGGTTGTGCCTTCACGGGTACAACCCAGCATTATTTCTGTTTATGAGGTGATTGCATGCAATGGCAGCTTTTAGCCGCCCAGCTGATTAACGGCATTGCTCTCGGCAGCACTTATGCATTGATAGCTTTAGGCTATACCATGGTTTATGGAATCATTCGCCTGATTAATTTTGCCCACGGCGATATTTTCATGTTAGGCGCCTATTTTGGTTTGATTGCCGTTTCTCGATTCAACCTTTCTTTAATACCGGCAATGATCATATCCATGTGTTTGGCTGCCTTGGTGGGGGTTTTGCTTGATCGGGTCGCCTACCGGCCCTTGCGCCAGTCCCCCCGGATTGCTGCGCTGATTACTGCCATCGGCGCATCACTGTTGATCGAAAGCCTAGCGCAGCTGATCTTCGGCGCTGATTACCGTTCATTTCCGGCAAAAGCAATTCCGATCAAGATTTACAGACTCGGTTCTGTTATTATTACCAACCGTCAAATTATTATTTTCGGCACAGCAATTCTCTTGATGGTTCTTCTGCATTTGATTGTCAATTATACAAAGCTCGGCAAGGCAATGCGTGCTGTATCCATGGACAAAGAAGCGGCACAGCTGATGGGCATCAACGTCGATCGAGTCATTGCTTTCACTTTTGCCCTCGGTTCTGCTCTGGCGGCAGCCGCCGGGATTCTGGTTGGAATACTGTACAACAGTGTGGATCCATACATGGGTACCCTGCCAGGCTTAAAAGCCTTTGTGGCAGCTGTTTTGGGTGGGATTGGCATCATTCCTGGGGCAGTAATCGGAGGATTTTTCATGGGGATTGCCGAAAACCTGGTTGTTGCTTTTGGCTCTTCAACCTATCGTGATGCCGTGGCGTTTGCCGTATTGATTCTGGTGCTGCTGATCAAACCCAGTGGTCTGTTGGGCAAACGTGTTCAAGAGAAAGTGTAGGTGTTCTGATTGGCAAAACGCAATATTGTGTTGACTGCTGTTCTAGCTGGATTTTACCTGATCGTGCAGCTGCTTGCCGCCAAACGGGTGCTGCTGCCCTATGATCTGCAGATCATGGGCCTTATTTGTATCAATATCATGCTTGCGGTCAGTCTTAATTTAATAAACGGCTTTACCGGCCAGTTTTCCATCGGGCATGCCGGTTTTTTCGGCATAGGAGCATATGTGTCCGCGTATTTGACAGTAGTCCACCATGTGCCCTTCTTACTCGCACTGGTGATCGGCGCAATGTCCGCCGCGGCTTTTGGGATCGTGATCGGCTTGCCGACGCTGCGTTTGGAGGGGGATTACTTGGCCATTGCCACTTTAGGTTTTGGTGAGATTATCAGAGTGGTCATCCTCAATATACCTTCTGTCGGCGGCGCCCGTGGTTTTTCCGGCATCAGCCGCGCGACAACCTTCGGCCACACTTATTTGTTCATGATCCTGACAGTGGTGATTATCAAGAACTTTATCGCCAGCTATCACGGCCGAGCCTGCATCGCCGTCCGGGAAGACGAATTGGCCAGTGAAGCCTTGGGAATCAACACAACTTATTACAAAGTGTCCGCCTTTACCATTGGTGCCTTTTTCGCTGGTTTGGCTGGAGGTTTGTTCAGCCATTACATGGGCTATATCAATCCGGCAGCGAACCAGATTGGTTTCCTGAAGTCTATTGATATATTGATCATGGTTGTTCTGGGAGGTTTGGGCAGTATCACCGGTTCCGTGGGCGCAGCCATCTTCCTCACCTTAATCCCGGAACTATTAAGGGGCCTTGCCGAGTACCGCATGGTGGTCTATCCGATCATCCTCATTCTGGTCATGCTCTTCCGCCCCAGCGGGCTCTTGGGCGGCAAAGAACTGTCGTGGGAGACGCTTGCCAACATCTACCAGAGGATCACAGGCCGAAAACAGAAGCAAAGGGTGACGACGAGCAATGGAACCGAATGAGCTTTTGCGGATCAGAGATCTTTCCGTGAGTTTTGGCGGATTGAAGGCTATATCCAATGTTGACATGGCGGTGGATGAAGGAGAGCTGGTAGGACTGATCGGCCCCAATGGTGCCGGAAAAACCACCCTCTTCAATGCATTAACCGGACTCTGCCGGCCGTCGGCGGGTGAGATTGTTTTCTGCGGCCGGAACATTAACAAGAAGCCTCCCCATTATATTTGCCGCCAGGGGATCACCAGGACATTCCAAAACATCCGCCTGTTTAAATCCCTGTCTGCCTTGGACAATGTACGCATTGCCTATCATCAGAACATGCATTACTCATTTTTCAGCGGAATCTTACGGACAAAGCAGGCCAAGCGTCAAGAGGACGAAGCTTTGAAACAGGCCTGGGCTATGCTGGAAATTGTAGGGCTGACACAGTACGCCAACGAACGGGCTGTCAACCTTTCATACGGCAATCAGCGGAAACTGGAGATAGCCAGAGCTCTGATAACCAAACCCAAACTGCTTCTCCTCGATGAACCGGCCGCCGGCATGAATCCTGCCGAGACTCAGGAACTTCTGCGCCTGATTCAGTTTCTGCGCTCGGACTTCGGTATTACCATCATCCTGATCGAACACGACATGAACCTGGTAATGAATCTGTGCGAACGCATTTTCGTCCTGGATTATGGAGTGCTTATTGCCCAAGGCTCGGTGGATGAGGTCAGGTCGAACGAACAAGTCATTCAAGCATATCTGGGAGCTGATGTATGATGGAACTGCTGAGGGTTACAGGCCTGAACGTGCATTACGGCGGAATCCATGCCTTGAAAGATGTTAGCTTCACCATTAACACCGGTGAAATTGTCACCTTGATTGGTGCCAATGGCGCCGGCAAGTCCACCACGCTCCGGGCTATTTCTGGGATAGTCCCGAAAAGCGGCGGCACGGTGGAGTTTAAAGGACAGGACATCACTAATCTTCCGGCTTATAAAACCGCCGGTTTGCGGCTTACCCACGTCCCTGAAGGCAGATGCGTTTTTCCCAATCTATCGGTAGAAGTTAATTTGCAGTTGGGTGCTTATCGGCGCAAAGACAAGGAGCAGATTCATAAAGACCTGGAGCGAGTCTATACCCTCTTCCCCCGTCTGGCGGAACGCCGCCGGCAGCTGGCGGGAAGCCTCAGCGGCGGAGAGCAGCAAATGCTGGCCATGGGCCGCGGATTGATGAGCAACCCGGAACTGATGCTCCTGGATGAGCCTTCCATGGGTCTAGCACCGCTCCTAGTCCGGGAGATTTTCAGGGTGATCGGGGAAATCAACCAGTCCGGGACTACCATTCTCCTCGTGGAGCAGAACGCCAAGATGGCCCTCAACATAGCCAACAGAGCTTATGTCTTGGAGAATGGCGCAGTGAAGCTGAGCGGATCTACAGCCGAGCTTCTGCAAGATGAACGAGTCAGAAAAGCATATTTAGGCGGGTAACCGCTAGACAACCAAACGTTCGCTGCAGCTGGTGGCGTTGACGCACACCAGCTCTTTTTTTCCCTGGTTGACCACCAAACGCATCGCTGAATGACACTTGGGACAGCCGTGGGTCATGGCTCTGGGGTACCGAAAAGGTGATTGGCCTCGCGCATACGCTTCCAGGTTGCGGTATACCTGCACCAAAAGCAGCACATCATCCTTGGCCCGGTGTGAATTGGCAAAGTCCCGATCCAGCTGAAAATGGTACATCAGGTTCTTGAGCTTGTGGCTGCCTTCCCCGTCAGGATAGATGCAGAGCTTAGGAAACAAGCGGCGGCTGATGGCCAGGGTGTCGATCCCTTTGGCAGGCAAAGGCTCACAGTTATTGCGCTTGAACATCGATTGCAGAAACCGGCGGTCAAAATCCAAATTATGGGCGACTACAGTTCCGTCACCGATGAATTCCCGAATCTTATATGCTACTTCCCGTTCTGGTGGAGCATGGCGGACATCTTCGTCAGTAATGCCCGTAAGTTCAGTTATGTATTCGGGAACCGGGCGTTCGGGATTAATCATGGTGTGATACTCGGCCACATCTCCGCTGCGGGCCAGTTTAAGCATATAAATCTCTAGAACCCGGTCGCGATACCCATCCAGCCCTGTAGTCTCCACATCTAAAAACACTAAGCTTTCCATGGCTACCTCCTTTGCCATAGTATTCTTGTTCTGCTGCTTTTTTCCTCCCTGATAACCCAAGCTCAACCTGGCAAAGCTAGCATATGGAGGTGGCATTTTGTGGCGGTATGGGCAAAAACGGCACTGCTGGGTAGGTATCTTTCCCTGTTTGGCCCGGTCAAGCACAGGCTTGACGCTTGGCGAAAGGCAGCTGATCAGCTGGTACCGGAACTGCGAGAACAAGCTCTGGCAAGCATTGAGTCGAAAGCCTTCCACTGCCTTGGAGGGGCAGTTTATGCCGCATATCCTGGAGTGGATCAGCGGATTATGCTCGATGCCATTGTTGCCTTGCAGACCATCAGTGATTATCTGGACAATCTCTGCGACCGGGTTGCAGTCAACGATGAGAAAGCCTTCGCTCAACTGCACCTCAGTTTCCTCCACGCCCTCGATCCAAATCTTCCTCTAGCAGACTATTACTGCTTGTACCCATACAAGGAAACTACCTATCTTAACGCGCTTGTTCAAACCTGCCGCAGGCAGATCACTCAGATGCCTTACTATGCTGATTACCAGCCGGTGATTAATGAGCTCGCTGGATATTACTGCAAACTGCAGGTGTTGAAGCATTTAACCCCATTCGGCCCCAGCCGTCTTCAGCAGTGGGCTGAACAAACGTTTATAAAGAGGGGCTCACAACTTCTCTGGAATGAGTGGGCAGCGGCAGCTGGTTCCACCTTAGGTATCTTCTTCTGCTTCGCTGCCAGCTTTCACCAATATCCAGCAAAGATCCGGAGGAGGATGTACGAAGCCTACTTTCCTTGGGTTCAAGGCCTGCACATCCTCCTCGATTACTTCATTGACCGCCGTGAAGACCAGATTCACGGTGATCTGAATTTTACCTTCTACCATGCCGATCCTCAGCATGCCATCAGCCGGATGGCCTACATCTACCAAAAATGTAAAGCTGTGACTGCTTCACTGCCCAATGCCGGTTTCCATCAACTTGTCCTCGAAGGTATGCTGGCTGTGTACGGTTCGGATCCCAAGCTTAAGGAGCAGGGGCTTGCTTCCACCTACAGCAAACTGCTGGACACCCCTGCGCCGCAGCTGCTCCGCAGTGCGTGCAGGATGTTAAGATCCGTGCGCATTCTCACTTAATAACAACGCGTACAGATGAACTCTGCCAAAGCACCGAGCTGTGCTCTTGCTTCGCTGGCAGCAAACCTGCCAAGGATGGCCATGGCTTGATCAACATAGAACTGAGCTTCCTGCTTGATACCTGTCAGAATGCCGCCGTCGTCCAGCAGGTCTCTAGCTTCTTCGAAAGTAAGCTCTTGCCGCCACTTAGGGCTGATGATCCCCTTTGCCACACCCCGGATGATCGGCAGCGTCCAGATACCTGCATCAAAGTCCTTGCCTGCGCTTTTCCCAGTGACAAGCGGCTGGGAGTAATCCAGCAGATCATCAGTAAGCTGATAGGCATAGCCGAGCGCCAACCCGAACCTCCCCAATAGATCAACTGTTTCCCGGTCAGTGTTCTTGGCAAGCATGGCTCCAATACGGCAGACAGCCTCTATGAAACAGGCAGTTTTCCGGTAGATATAGCGCCAGTAATATGCTTCATCGCATCCTGGATCTAACAGCTGCTGGATCTCTCCTTCACACATCTGGGTAATTACGTGTGTCAGTGCAGCAAGCACCTGATCCAGCTGGTGGACAGTGATCAGCATGAACGCCTTAGCGAATAGATAATCTCCCGCCAACACGGCAGCCTGCGGCCCAAACCGCTTCTGGACTGTAAGCGTGTTGCGCCGCAAATCCGCTTGGTCAACAATATCATCGTGGATCAGAGAGGCCATATGGATCAGCTCAATCCCTGCTGCTGTGTCCACGACAACCACTGCATCTTCACCACCACACAGCCTATGGACAAGGGAGAGCAATACTGGCCTGATCATTTTGCCATTGGTCTGTTGAACGTAATTCAGGATCTGCGCAATGCTTCCTTCACCAATCAGCACTTCTCCCAGCCTCGCCTGGACGCGTGCCACGAATGGTGCAGCCTCGATAACTGCGGTTTCTGGTGCATATTTCATTACGAGAGGCCAGGCTCCTTCCGTCATTTATTCAAAGTCATCAATCCGCTTTTCACCTGTCAATTCCCGCAGCGGTTGGATATTCTGCGTTACCTCTAGTGTGCCCAAATACTGGTTTTGCTCATCATAGACAGCGAAGTAACGGATGTGAATGAACATGCCCCGGCTCTGAATCCAAAAATCGGCGTGATCTCTCCTGTGGTTTTTGAAATCAGCCAAGATCTTGTTGACTATGTGCACGCTTGCCGGAGGATGGCAGTTTTGTACCTTCCGGCCGATCACTGCCGGCGGCCGGTCAAAAACCCGCTCTCTTCCCTGTGAGAAATAGCGCACACGATCAGTTTTGTCCACAAATGTTATGTCAAGCGGCAGAGTGTTGAAAATCCTTGTAATCTCCTCAATTGATAAAAACCCCGGCCCAATTCTCAACAACCCTTCCGGTACCTGGCCGTGCCATTCCTCGTCTGCCTTCACCGGTTCTGGGTCTTGATCCGCTTCTGTTTCTCGGGAGAGATCCTCTATGGTGATGATTGTGTAGCCGATCACTTCGCCCTGGGCGGCAATCTCCTGCCATTCCTGGTCAGTCAGCAGCTCCAGGCACATTGGAAACAGAATGTTCTCTTCTTTGTAGATCATTTCTTTAATTGAGTTGAGGCATGGTTTTACCAACTCGGCAATTTGCTGAGTCAAACCGCGGTCGGCTGTGGTAGTTGCGTTAATCAGCTGGTAGATCTTCTTCAGCCCAGCACGAATCTGATCATGAATCCCCCACATTACTGAAGGCGGCCCGGTAATACCGTGCTTTTCCAGGTAGGGAAAAAGAATGTTTTCCTTACGGCGATAGTGCTTGTCAAGTTCCATCAGCTGTAAATGCAAGCTGCGCCACCGCTCCATTTGTTCAGACAGATCACTACCGAGGGCTGCCTGAGCAATCGCATCAGTCAAGGCATCAACTTGACCAATTACCTGGGAGACGGCCCTGTTTTCAGCTTTGAAAACCTCGACTGGATGAATTAAGTTTTCCGATTCGGCCAGCGAATCTTCGACAGCAGCATTCAGCTTCCGGTCCAGTGCTTCCCGGAACACAGCCACGTGCACATCACACAAGGCTTGAATCTCCTCTACCGGCATCCCTTCATTAATCAATGCCTGCTCCATTTCAGATATCTCTGACGGCGAGACAGTCTCACCTAATAGAGCCTTAAACCTCTGCTTGACTGCCTCTGGATCAGCGCCCGCATGAAGATCGCGGATAATCGCTTTGAGCTGTTCCTGACGCTTCCGGCGGTTATCGATCAATTCACTCATGGGTAATACCTCCTATATATAACTTAGTTACTTATATATATTTCACCTCACGTCTGTCTGTTCCTGCTTCGCTCTAGCCATAGTATGCCAAAAACCGGGGAAAAAACAACCGCGATGGTGAATCGTCATAAAAAGCCAAACCGAAGGTTATGCTAACTATGCATAAAAACCAAGGCAAGGAGGTAAGCAATGTATAATCAGACACGCATGAACGAACCACCCCAAGTAATAACCAACAAGGACTTGCTCTACTTGCAAGATGCACTTTCGTGGGAACTCTTGGCCAGTAAGAAAGCTTATCATTTTGCGACTGAATGCCAGGATCCACAAATCAGACAGCAGTTGGAGCATTTGGCTGGAGTGCATCAACAGCATTACCAAACTCTGCTGAAACACCTCCAGACCCACTCTCAGCCGCAATTTACGAATCAATACCAGCAGTTTAACCAATACGGCAACTAAAGGAGGCGTGTGCATGTTTGACCAAAATCAGCGCTGGCCCGGCAACCGCGGCTATCAACCAGGTTACGGACAGCAAGGGTATCAAAGTTTTTCCAACCAACCGTCAAACCAGGTCACGATCAAGAACCCTCAGACTGGGCAGACGTCCGTCAAAGGGCCTGAGATGAACGACCGTGACCGTCTTAACGATATGCTGGCCACCGAGAAATACTTGACAGACAACTTCAATGTTTTTTTGCGAGAAGCAAGTTACAGTCAGCTCCACCAGGACGTGAGCCAAATTCTCAATCAAACACATCAGGAAGCCCGCAACCTGTTCACATTCATGTTTAGTCAAGGATGGTATTCCCTGCAGGCGGAGTCCGCACAGCAGGTTGCGGAAGCAGCCCAACAGTTCAGCAATTACCAGACACAGTTTGCTCAGAATCAACCAACTTTTGGAATGTGAATGAAAAAGAGGCTGCATTCCTGCAGCCTCCTTAATTGCATTGAACACCTTATGCTTTGTTGAGGAGTTCCTTGGCTTCCTGCGCCAGATTGGCCGGTGTAAACCCGAAATAAGCACCGACTTCATTAGCCTTGCCGCTGAGGCCGAACTGATCCAGCGAAAAGACACGCATCTTAGCTCCGGGGCAGATGCTGTACCAACCAGTGCCGACTCCCACTTCGACAGCCAGAACTGGTTTGTCCGCTGGAATCACCTGGCTGCGGTATGCTTGATCCTGAGCGAGGAATTGCTCACGGCAGAGCACCGAAACAACTCTTACCCCATAACCTTCCTGCTCCAAAAGCTTGGCGGTATCAACGGCCAGGCTCACTTCACTGCCTGCAGCCACAATCGTCAAATCCAATTTCTTGTTTTCTGCGTAATACACATATCCACCCTTGTCCATATTGGCTGGGTCATGCTTCGGCAGGACGGGCAGAGCTTGGCGGGTGAGAATCAAGGCGCTTGGCCCGTCAGTCCGCTTCAGTGCGGCCAGCCACGCATGCACTGTTTCTTCTGCATCTGCTGGGCGGAACACCCACAAATTGGGAATCAGCCGCAGCGACTCGGTCTGTTCCACTGGCTGGTGGGTGGGGCCATCTTCCCCAACATAGATTGAATCGTGGGTGAACACATAAATGACCGGCTGCTTCATCATCGCCGCCAGCCGGATCGCCGGGCGGAGATAGTCCGAGAACACTAGGAATGTGCCTCCAAAGATTCTAAACCCACCGGTGAGGCTGATACCGTTCATAATCGCCCCCATGGCGTGTTCGCGAATGCCGAAATTGAAGTTACGCCCAGTAAAATCACCGGCTTTGATATTACCATATCCGTCCATATGCGTGTTGTTGGACGGAGCGAGGTCCGCCGAACCACCGATTAGATACGGAATCTCTTTCGCCAAAGCATTGATTGTTTTTCCGCTTACAGCACGAGTGGCAAGTTTATCTCCCGGCTGGAATTTCGGCATTTTTGCTGCGAGGTCTTCCGGCAGTTCCAAGTTGAATGCCTGATCCCATTCTTTGGCTAAGTCTGGGTACTGCTCTCTCCAAGCGCTGAACAGCCGGTTCCACTCTTCTACCAGCGCTTTGCCGCGGCTGACCACTTCACTGCGCATCTTGTCCGCTTCTTCCGAAACGTAGAACTCTGTTTCAGGCAAGCCAAGTGCCCGTTTCATGGCTAGAACCTCATCTTTACCCAACGGAGCTCCGTGGATGGCTGCGCTTCCAGCTTTGTTGGGCGCTCCTTGGCCAATTTTGGTTTTGGCAATGATCAGGCTGGGACGGTCCTTTTCTGCTTTTGCCAACGCGATGGCATTCCTGATTTGATCAATGTTATGCCCATCGATTTCCTGCACATGCCATCCGTAGGCAAGGTAGCGATCCTTCACTGATTCGGTGAACGCCAGCTCTGTGCTACCCTCAATTGTAATTCCGTTGGAGTCGTAGATCACGATCAGTTTGCCAAGCTTGAGGTGCCCGGCCAGGGATGAGGCTTCAGAAGTGATTCCTTCCATCATACAGCCGTCCCCGCACAGTGCATATGTATAGTAATCCACGATGGGATACCCAGGCCGGTTGTACCTAGCAGCCAGCATCTGCTCGGCTATGGCCATTCCGACAGCATTGGACAATCCTTGACCCAACGGGCCTGTCGTCGTTTCTATGCCGTCAGCGTGGCCGTACTCAGGATGGCCTGCAGCTTTGGAATGCAGCTGCCGGAAATTCCTCAAATCCTCCAAAGGCATGTCATAGCCGCTTAAGTGCAGCAGCGAATACAGCAGCATCGAGCCGTGGCCGGCTGATAGAATAAAACGGTCCCGGTTAGGCCATTTTGGGTCATGCGGGCTGTGCCGCAGAACCTCAAAGTATAGGACCGAACCGATCTCTGCGCAGCCGAGAGGCATACCCGGATGGCCGGATCCAGCTTTTTCCACCCCATCGGCGGACAATCCCCGGACAATATTGGCCATGTTTTTCAAGTCCATGTACACTCACCCTTATCTCATTTTTTTAGCTTCAATCTTTGTATACTTCAGCGATGTCGCCGTTGTTCAACCCGGCAGCGTTGGCTTCGTCGGTATCAATGTGGAATTCAAGGACGAAATCGTCCCGCACACGCACCAGAACATTGTTGAAGACCACACTGCGCTCCCCTGCGGTCTTGACGCTTACAATGCTTTTATCCTCCACACCGAACTGCGCCGCGTCGCTGGGACTCATATGAATATGCCGCAGGGCGATAATCACACCTTCTTTTAAGTAAACAGAACCCTTTGGGCCAACCAGGGTGATTGATTCCGAATTATCGACTGAACCAGAATCCCGCACCGGCGGCTTGAGGCCGAGGGTAAAAGCGTCTGTGCGGGAAATCTCCACTTGGGTCTTGCTGCGGAGTGGGCCCAGTACCCGGACATTGGGAATGGCGTTCTTGCGGGTAACTAAGGTTACCTGTTCTTCTGCAGCATACTGACCGGTTTGTGAAAGATCTTTTACCGGTGTCAGCTGATGATCCGGGCCAAACAGCACGGCAAGGTCTTCTTTGCTCAAGTGCACATGCCTGGCTGAGACGCCAACAGGTACCTTTCCAAGAAATTGCTTCAATGTAATTCCTCCTTATATTTCGACAGCGATATTGTAACAAGCTTCACATGTTATCTTACGACAGATCTGCGGAAATTCCTGCCGTATTTGGATGCTGCCGTATGCATCATACCCATCGCCGCAGCGCATGTTAACAAGGTCCTAGTCTTATTATGCTGTTTCGTTCCTGCCGCTAAAACACGGGAGCAGGTAGTTTTCCGCCGAAAGAGGGTTGACCGGAATCGTGTCCTGTGGTATATTATAGTCGTGCTAGGGGAGTAGCTCAATTGGTAGAGCATCGGTCTCCAAAACAGAGTGTTGCGGGTTCAAGTCCTGTCTCCCCTGCCACTTTAACAGCCGAAACGGATTTGTCCAACCACTGAGATTTGGCAAGTCGATAACCATACATGCAACAGATAAGCTCGGTGTTTATACCGAGCGTCTTTTTTACGAGCATAAGAACAACCCGCCTCATGCAAGACGGGTATTAGACGTATCAGCGCACGGAACGTAGGCAATTCATGGAAAATCGCTGAAAGCTGGATCGATTAACCAAAAAAGTCCGGAAGAATCCGGACTTTTTATCTTTGCAGCATTCCTCCACACATACTGCCGAGGATGCCTAGAAGACTCACCACCACCAGCTGCCGTACCCAGAACCACTGGAGAACCAGTTTTGGATCTCCTCTCACCACCGTCATCAAGGTAAGAAAAATGACGCCCAGGAGCAATCCGTGCAGCCAGTATCTCTGTTTCAGCTTTCTGCCGATATAGACAGCACCGATGGTAACACTGGCGTAATTGCCGGCCATCAGGGCCACTTTTGTGTACTGCCACGGCGTGATGTAGGTTATTAAAGCGATGATCAGCGCAAAAACCACCAACAGCAGACAGCTGACTGCCACACCTTGAATCAGCAGCAAAACGTTCACTGCACCTGTTGCGTTTTTCACGGTTGGCCACTCCCCGCAAGGGTTTTCTGTCCCTAAATCCTATGATGCGGATAAAAAAAATATGCAGCCGTCTTCGGCTGCATATTGAATTGTTCGGCTCTTATGCCTCAGCCTTTTTGCTGGCGGCGATCACCTGCTCCGCCAAGGGCTGGGGCAGCTCTTCGTAATGGCTGAATTCCATGGTGAATGAGCCGCGGCCCTGAGTGATCGAACGCAAGTCGATAGCATACTTGAACATCTCGCTCAACGGCACCTGAGCTCGGATGATTTGGTTTCCGTCTTTGGGTTCCATACCCAGGATCTTGCCCCGTTTCTTGTTTAAATCACCCATTACATCGCCCATGAAGCTCTCGGGGACAGTTATATAGACATTCTGGATAGGCTCAAGCAGTACCGGATTGGCATCCATGAATCCTTTCTTCAGTGCCATCGACGCGGCGATCTTGAACGCCATTTCCGAGGAGTCGACGCTGTGATACGAACCGTCAAAGAGAGTCACTTTCAGGTTAACAACCGGATAGCCCGCCAGTATTCCTTCGGCCATTGTCTCCCGGATACCTTTTTCCACTGCCGGGATGTACTGCTTGGGAACCGCACCGCCGAAGATGTTGTCCACAAACTCCAGTTGATCGCCGCTTTGACCGCTGCCGGGCTCGATCTCCAACCAGACATGGCCGTACTGGCCTCTACCGCCAGACTGCTTCTTATGCTTGCCTTCAACCTTCACTTTGCCGCGAATCGTTTCCCGATACGGAACCTGTGGCAAAGAGAGTTTTGTCTCCGCACCGAACTTTTTGTGCAGCCTGGAGCACATAACCTCAAGATGCAGATCGCCCAAGCCGGAGATGAGAATCTCACTGGTCTCGACGCTCTTCTCAACTTTGAACGTGGGATCTGCTTCAGCAAGCCGGGTCAGTCCGGCGCCGATCTTATCCTCATCGCCCTTGGCCAACGGCTGAACGGCCATGGTCATCACCGGTTTCGGGAAATCAATCCCTTTGGCCATGACTGTGGACCCCTTGACCGACAGCACGTCATTGGTGTTGGTCTCCTGCAGCTTGGCCACCGCACCGATGTCTCCAGCACCAAGCTGGTTGACCGGGATGTTCTCTTTGCCCTTCATGACAAAGAGCTGGCCGATCCGTTCTTCGCGTCCGCGGGACACGTTATAAACAACACTGTCTGATTTGATGGTCCCCGACAGCACTTTAAACAAGTTCAGCTTGCCGACATAAGGGTCGGCCAATGTCTTGAAGACCAGCGCGTTGAGGGTGGGATCGCTGGTTTTTATCTCAACTTCTTCATTGGTCTTGGTATCGATGCCTACATCTGTGGTTTCCGCTGGGCTGGGTAGGCACTGGATGCAGTAGTTCAACAATTCAGCAATGCCAACATTGGCTGTGGCCGACCCGCAGAATACAGGCACAACCTCGCCTGTCTTGGACCCAACTGCCAATGCCGACGCGATCTCTGCATCAGTCAGAGCTTCGCCTTCGAGGTACTTCATCATCAGTTCATCATCGGTAACAGATACGGCTTCGATCAGGGCTTCCCTTGCTGCCGCCACCTCGTCGGCCATGTCCGCGGGCACATCTCCGGCCGTGACCTTGTTTTGATCCCACAGGTATGCTTTCTGCTGAATCAAATCAACATGGCCGCGGTATTCCTGTGCATTGCCAATGGGCAGCTGAACCGGTACCACTTTGGGGCCGAACATGGACCGCAGCTGTTCCACAACGCGGCTGAAGTTGGCATTTTCCCGTTCCATCTTGTTAACAAAAATGATCCGGGGAGTGTTGTATTTTTCGGCAAAAGCCCATGCCTTTTCTGTGCCGACCTCGACTCCGGACGAGGCACAGACAACGATCACCGCTCCGTCTGCCACCCGCAAGGCTGCGATCATGTCGCCGACAAAGTCAAAATATCCCGGTGCATCCAGAATATTGATCTTGTGATCGTTCCATTCTACTGGGGCTAAGGCCAGATCAATACTGATTTGGCGTTTGATCTCTTCGGGGTCGAAGTCTAAAGTGCTGGTACCGTCATCGACCCTGCCCAGTCTGTTGATTCCCTTGGATACATACAACATCGCTTCTGCCAGCGATGTCTTCCCTGCGCCGCTGTGGGAAACAAGGGCTATATTCCTTAATCTGTCAGTACTGTAATCCTTCACCAAATCTCCTCCTCTTGTACGTCTACCACTGTCGTTTAATCAATCATTTGGACACAATGCCAAACAATAATTTTACCCCATGTTATATTCCACAACAAAAGTTCGCCTTCCTTCCTGGGCGTGAAAATAATATCACCACCACCAGCCCCAGCTGCGCTTGATCGTCAGCTGGTGGGCTGCATAGTCGTATTCTGGTTCGTACCCCAATACAGGCAGCAGTGACAGGGGTAGATAAAACTTACCGCCTTCCTGCAGGACGCTCTCCGTTAGGGGCAGCTTCGTGCCGCGCCAGGATATAACCCCTTCGCTCGGATCAATCACCATGTAGTTCAAGCCGCTGAGCACGTAGATCTTTTTGGAACCAAAGCGGATCAGGCCCAGCAGCGAAGCAAGGCCATCAAAGTCCAAGTAAATGCGGCCGTTGGAGAGCTTGATTGTAGGCGAACCGGTATAGACCCGGTTTTGGTAACTAATCTTGATTGCTGCAGGATCTACCTGATGCAGCCGGTAGTAACAGCCGTCTGTTTCCTGGACAAGCAAACCACCATCGCTGGGAACCATGTTCCGCACATTGAACAGCGGCAGCAGCTCCACAAGGTTTAAAGCACTAGATCCCACGGTGTATCTGGCGATTCCGTTCCGGCCTGACATGTTTACGATTCCCAATTGCGGTAAGAACTTGATAATCCGGCCGTCAAACTCAACTGGAAAATGGCGGATCGCGGTCAAAGTCTCACCGTTGTGGCGCCAGGCGTAAAAAATATTCTGACCGGTAACCACGACCAGTTCTGGTCGTTCTCCCGGGCGTACCTCTGCTAGAAACACACTGTCGATTGTCCCCCAGGGATAGTTCTGCCACAAAAGCTCTAACTGCCCGTCAACCCATCCCAGTACACCCACATATCCTGAGTTATAGGCAAAAACCACTTCAGCACCGCCTGTACTGTCCAAATCGCCGGCACACACGTACCTCACGTTGGAGTTGGGCTGTGAGCGCCAAAACAAATCCAGCTGGCCACCCCAACTAATGTATATGAAGGCTTCTCCCCGTTCGGTGCGTACCACGACATCACCCCAACCGTCTCCGGTGATGTCGGTCACTATCAGATCAACCACCGGTGACCAGTGATAGCGCCGCTCCATGATCTGCCGCCAAGCACCCTGGACATACTGGTACACATAGAAACTGTAGTTATCTGTGCCGACGATGATTTCCGGACGGAAGTCTCCGGTCAAGTCACCAGCAGCCACGGCAGTTACACTGCCGGCAAACCCGCTAATCGTTCCTGCCAGCTGATCCTGATCATAGATGTTCACTACATTTCCCAAGCCGGAAATGACTTGATCGCGGCCGTTGTTTAAAACTGAGGCGACCGCTATCACACTGTTGTGCAGGTAAGGCAGCTCCTCCAACAGATAATCAGCTTGAGCAGTCAAACTGCAGCCGATCACGATGGAGAGGCTGATCAAAAACACCAGGCCTCGTTTCGCGCTCAATTGAAAGAAGCCTCCTTCATCGGTTTGTCCAAGGAATGCTCATCTTATATTATTGGCCCTTTCAATTCCATTTCCTTCAATAAAAAATCCTCCCAAAAACCTGGAAGGATTCTGCGCGTTTGTCATGGTCGGGGCGACCTGATTTGAACAGGCGACCTCTACCACCCCAAGGTAGCGCGCTAGCCAAACTGCGCCACGCCCCGACTGACCGAGAATAGGATACCATAAATTCGGCAGAAATGCAAGCTATATTCCTATTTTCCCACCGAATCTTTCAGCTGTTTTCCAGCCCTGAAAACAGGAACCCGCTTGGAAGGAATTGTCATTTCAGCGCCGGTCTGAGGGTTCCGGCCGACACGCTCGGACCGCTGTTTTACCTCGAACGAGCCGAACCCGACCAACTGTACCTTGTCTCCCTTGGTCAAGGCATCGGTAATGCTGGCAAACACAGCGTCCACAGCGGAAGCGGCATCCTTCTTGGTCAGATTGGTCCTGGCTGCAACCTGGTCAACTAATTCAGTCTTGGTCATCCCATATCCTCCTTCATTAGTGTTATCTCTAGTGTAACCACTAATGAAGGGGATTATCATAATCTACAAGATAATGCAAATCAAACCGCCGCTGCCTTCATTGATGATTTTCGACAGTGTTTCCTGCAGTTTTTCCCGGGCTGTATCAGGCATCCGGTTCAGTTTTGCTTGGATTCCCTCTCTGACAAGATCCTGCAGCGAACGGCCCAAGAAATCACGGCTCCAGAGAGCATCCGGATCGGCCTGGAATTCCTCGGTGAGGGATTGCATCAGTTCTTCACCCTGCTTTTCAGTGCCTACCAAAGGTGTCACTTCAGTAGTGATATTCGCCCGGATTAGATGTATCGATGGGGCGCTTGCGGTCAGTTTAATGCCAAAATGGCGCCCTTGTTTGATCAGCTCAGGCTGCTCGAAGGTGATGTCGTCCAAGGATGGAGATACGATGCCGTAACCTGTTTCCCGCACCTGCATCAAAGCTGCGGACAGTTTGTCATATTCCCGTTTGGCTACCGACAAATCCTGCATCAGCCTGATCAGATGGTGATCGCCTTCAACCTCCAAGCCTGTCATATCTGCCAGGACTTGGTAGAACAGGCTGCGGGCCGCAGCAAGTTCAATATTGACTGTACCAGTCCCCATATCCATGGCCTGAAGCCTAACTGATTCCACCACATCGTGTCCCGACATAACATCCAGCGACCCATCCACATCTCGGATCCGGCCGATCTGGTTGACACACTTGTAAATTGCGCTGTCAAAGTCCTGCCGCAGCCAGTGCTCACTTGGTAGTTCTTCGACCCAGCGCGGCAGCCGGAAATTGACCTCCCGGACCGGAAACTCATACAATGCAGCCTGCAGCAGCTCCATGATATCTTCTTGGGACATGCGCAGGCAGTCCAGAGGCACTACTCTTACTTGATAGCGTTCTTCCAAGGTGTTGGCAAGCTCGATGGTCCTGCTGCTGTGGGGTTGATCAGTGTTCAGCACCACAATAAACGGCTTTTCCAGTTCCTTTAACTCGGCAATCACTCGTTCTTCAGCTTCAACGTAATCGTCCCGTTCCAGATCTGTGACTGAACCGTCGGTAATCACCACCAACCCGATGGTGGAATGCTCGCTGATCACCTTGCGCGTGCCGATCTCTGCCGCCTCTTGAAAGGGGATCTGATGGTCAAACCATGGAGTCATTACCATCCGCGGCCCGTCGTCATCAAGATATCCTTTTGCACCCGGCACGGTGTAACCGACACAGTCAACCAGCCGGACTCTAAACCTGACATTGTCCTGAAGGACTATTTCCACCGGCTCTTCCGGTACGAATTTTGGTTCAGTGGTGGTAATCATCCTTCCAGCCCCGCTCTGAGGCAGCTCGTCATTAGTCCTTTCTTTGAGATGCATATCGTGAATATTGGGCAGTACCAATAAATCCATAAAACGCTTGATAAATGTCGACTTTCCTGTGCGCACAGGGCCTACAACGCCGATATATATGCTCCCGCCGGTGCGCTGCGCAATATCGGCAAACAGATCAAATTTCTCCATCAAGGCTTCCCTCCTTCGAATTGGCTCAACAGGCAAAAATGCGGACGGACACTATAACTATATTAGAAGCTTGGAGAAAATATAACACAGCGCATAAAAAAATCACGGTCATCCCGTGATTTCTCTCTGTCCCACACAGTTATTCAATGCTTTTCAGCTTTTTGGCCAATGCGGTATTCCGTTCCGGCCACTAAGCGCTGGATATTGGGGCGGTGGCGCCAGATCACAAACGCTCCCAGAAAAATACCAAGAATAATGTAACTGGGAGGATAAGAGAACGCTGCGAAACAAATCGGCAGAGCTGCAGCTGCCAAAATCGACGCCAATGAAATAAAACGGCTGACCGACAAGGTGCCGATCCAGACTGCGGCCACCACCAGCACCACTGTCCAGGATAATGCCAGTAACACACCGCAGGCTGTGGCCACTCCCCGGCCACCTTTGAACCCGGCAAAGAGCGGTAAACTGTGGCCCAACACTGCGCAGATACCGACTACCAACCACATTTCATCGCTGCTTAAGTAGTTTTTGGCCAGCAAAACTGGGACCATCCCTTTGCCTGCATCCAAAACAAAAACTATGGCTGCCGGTACAACGCCCACTGTGCGCAGCACATTTGATACACCAATGTTACCGCTGCCGTATTCTCGAATATTGATGTTGGCCCAAAATCTGGCAATCCACAACCCAAACGGCATTGATCCCAGGATGTACGCCAAGAGCATCAGTCCCAGGCTGGGTATCAATTGGTCCATCTTCATGTCCTCTCCTTCACATTCAAGATGATCGGTGTGCCGTGGAATCCATATTCCTCCCGTAAACAGTTCTCCAAATAGCGCAAATATGAAAAATGCATCAGGTTGCTGTGATTGACGTAAATCAAGAATACAGGCGGTTTGACCTGCACTTGGGTTGCGTAGAAGATCTTTAACCGAACGCCTTTGTCCGAGGGAGGCTGATGCACAGCCGCGGCTTCCTGGATGATCTCATTCAACCTTCCTGTGGGGATACGCAGGCACCGCTGCTGTTCTATGCTCTGGGCTAAATCGAGCAGCTTGCGCACACGTTTACCAGTCAGCGCTGAGATAAACTCTACCGGTGCATAGGCCAAAAACTGCAGTTTGGCCCGGACCTCCTGTTCATAGTCCCGCATGGTGTTGGTCTCTTTTTCCACTAAATCCCACTTGTTCACGATAATGGCACATCCTTTGCCGTTCTCGTGAATGTACCCGGCAATACGCTGATCCTGTTCGGTTACGCCTTCCTGGGCATCAAGCATTAAAAACACGACATCAGAACGATCTACGGCACGCAGGGTTCTCAGTACACTGTAATGCTCGACACCGGTGTCGATCTTGGCCTTGCGCCTGATACCGGCGGTATCGATCAGGACGAACTCCTGCCCATTGAAGACAAAATTGGTGTCGATGGCATCCCGTGTGGTCCCGGGAATGTCGGACACGATTACGCGTTCTTCGCCCAAGAACTGGTTGATCAATGTGGACTTGCCCACATTCGGCCGCCCTACCACCGCAATCTTCAACGCACTGCTGTCATCAAGGGCGCTGTCTGCCGGAAAGTCAGCCACAACCTGGTCCAGCAGATCACCAATTCCCCGGCCGTGTTCCGCTGAAACAGTCAGCGGTTCGCCCAGGCCCAAAGCCCAGAATTCGGCGGCAACCGCCGAGCTTATCGTGAAATCTTCAACTTTGTTGACACAGAGAATGACTTTCTTCGATGCCTTGCGCAGCTGCTGAGCAATTTCCTCGTCAGCAGCCGTCAAGCCTTCGCGTCCGTCGACCACGAGGATAATCGCATCAGCTTCATCAATTGCCATCTGTGCTTGGGCTCGAATCTGCCTCGTAATGGTATCTTCACCAGTTTCAATGCCGCCTGTGTCAACCAGAATGAACTGTTTTCCCAACCATTCCACTTCGCAGTAAAGGCGGTCTCTGGTCACTCCCGGCTGATCATCGACGATCGCTATCCGCTCGCGGGCAATGCGGTTGAACAGAGTGCTCTTGCCCACATTTGTCCGGCCTACAATAGCCACAATCGGTTTGGACATAGCAGTTTTCCCCTACACTTCTATGTTTTCACGGCCTAACTAATTCGCTGTTGTCAAGCAGTTTTCCTCTTTCGTTCAGCTTCGATCTTGCAGTTCAAGGCCGTTTTTGTACCGGCGTACAGTCTCGGCGACAATCTCAGCCAAACCAAAAAAGGCCATCTGGGTGCCTTTGACCACCAGCGGCCGTCCGACAGCAACCCATCCCAGCCGGCGGGAGAGGAACCCGCCGATGCGCATCAGCCAGTTGACAGCCGGCAGGGTATCCACAAAGGTGATCTCTTCAAGGCTGCCGCCGGCAAGCAGAACACCGCTTTTTATTGCTTGTTCGATACCTTTTTTGTCGGGCCCTCGGCCGCAGACATAGATGCTGTTGCCCCATTGATCTTCCCCCACATACATCACCTGGCCTCGGTGTCCCTGCTGCAGCTGATCGAACATTGCAACCGCCAGGATTTCTCCTGCGGCAGGCACCTGCTTTGGGTCGAGCCTGCCGAGATGAATGGCGGCCGCAATCGGCGACGAATGCGTCCCCCCATAACAGCAGTATATGATTTTCACCAAACTTTCACCTCAACATCAATGCTTGACGATAATGTACACTCCACCGCCCAAATCATGGACTGCAGCCATGAAAATCCTGGCCAAATAGATCGCCACCTGCTCCAATTCGGACTCGTCATTCACGTAGAAGATGGGAGCGGAACCGCCGACCTTTTCTCTGGAGGTCGTGATCACAGCCAGGATTTGATTCGTTGGTGTGATGTTCATCTAATCCCTCCCGTCCATCATCCGGCCTGCCACAGACCGCAGCGGCTTGCGGATGGCTGTTTCGAGCACAGGAACGTTGGAAACAGCCTCTAGGAACGCTTCTTGGTTGTCTTCGGAAGGTATCATGACCATCACCAGTTTACCCGATTTGGGATCGCGGCGGACCAGGGGGGTATACTCCTGTTCACCGACATCCATATATACCCCGACCATGGCGACGGCATCATGAGCGATGGCCTGCATCTGGCCTATATTGGCCAAAGTGGCTTTGGCATCCACGTCTCTGGGGATAATCTCCGCGGCCACCGCCTGCTTCATGTAACGTTCCCGGGCAGCGGGCAATCCGACGTTCATCATGCTCACTCCTCCGACGACGAGGATCGGGCCGTCAAAACTGATATCCGTCATTTTCACATCGGCAATGTCACCGATTGAAGGCCCGCGCATTAAATGGTTCAACAGCCATGCTGCAAATGCACCGGCGGCCAAGGCCGCTGCGATCTGCGCCCACCAATCAAGTTGTGCGGCGGATTCCGAAACGACTGCCGTGATAAACGCAGTCCAGATTGCGAGATAATTCCTGGCTTCGAACACCCGGGCAATCCCCTCTATATAAGCCGTGCCCCGCATGACCAGCTCATTCTGTTCAAGCTTTTCCAGCGAACTGCGTTCGATGTTGCGGACTTCCCGGAACTGAGAAGCGGCCATCAGCAGAAACGATACGGCGGCGAATTCAGCCTCAATCAGCGATGGGACTAGGATTGCCCCTAAAAGGGCGCCGATAAACCCGATGAACAGATGAATGGCCCATCCTTGAGGGTAACTCGGGTACTGCCGGTAATCTCGGCGCAGCATGTATAACCGGGCCATCAGCCCGGCAAAGGTAGCAATGACGATTGTAGTCATATACCGCATTATCCATCACCTGACAGCTAATCTTCTTTGGGCCCAGGTTCCTGGTTGTCTCCACCGGATTCCCTGCGTATAAACGAAACCAATGATCCAAGGCTTTGCTTGTTGATGGCCAGGTAGCCAATGATCACTGCTCCTGTGATCACCAGGATCCAGATAATCGTTCTCCAGGCTGATGGCTCGGTCTGCTGCGCTTCAGAACGAGCAGCCGCTTCACCCGCCAGCCCAGCGGCGGCGGGAATGATCTCTGCAAAAAAGCGGGCTGCTTGTTCCGCAAGTTCCAAAGGATTGGTGTGGGAGCCAAATTCGAGCAGAATCATCCTTGGGCCTAAATCCTGGTTGTAGTTGCCGCGGGCGTTGAAAATCCCTTCGATGATTCCAGGATATTTCTCGTCTGCTACTGCCTTGATGCGCTTGGCGTATTCTAAGTTGAGCTCCCGGTTTTCATTTTGCCTTCCCACTACAATCCGCACCTTGGTGGCAGGCTTGCCTTCGATCTCAGTTTCATATACTTCAGGTGGTGTAGCATCCCTGTGGACATCGATCAGAGTGCCGGGCATGTACTGCATCAGTTCCATGGCGGTACGCCGCGAACGGATATATGCCTCACCGTCGTGGGGCAAGTGGCTGTTGTCAGACCAGATAGCCTTGTATCCCAGCTTCTCCAGGGCTTCTGCCAAAGCTTTGCCGACAGACATGATATCCCCTCTGTCCTTTGATTCCACCCCGCTGGTCGGCACATATGACTCGGCATTGTGTGTGTGGTAGATACCGATGGTGTTCCACTGCTGATCTTGCTGTTTCCCGCGGGATGTGGCCGTGCCAAAAAGACGATGCCAGAAACTGGTTGCTTCCGGTATGGACGAACTGGCACCAAGCCCTTTAACGTCGGGGAGCTCGATTTTCTCCTTCCGTTCCACGACAATCACATCCCCCTCCAGCGCTACAACCTCATAACGCTGGTTATCAGCGGCAATATACGAATCTCCCACATCCAGGACTCTGGCTGTGTAAGTGATCACTTCTCCCTGAGTATCCTTCAAGGTGAAATAACCGCCATCATCCCGCTCTGAAAGGCCACGCTCCAACCATGACGCTTGCACACCAGCGGCAAAGCCAGCTATAAGCGCAAAAAGAACTAGTATTGTTAAGGCCGTTCTCTGCATTAATCCTCATCTTCCTTTCCTGTTACTCCGTCTCTACTTTGTGCCGGGCCTCCCTGCAGGCGTTCTCTGGTTTCGCCTACCAACTCAGCCAACAGCACAGCTGTAATGCCGGCAATGACCACCGTATCAAAAATGCCGGCTCCGCCCACGGCGGCTGTTGTGGGAATGCCTGCGGCCAATGCTCTGACGGTGTGGATGACATCGGTGAAAACAATCCCCAAGGTTCCCGCTATAAAGGCGCTGCGGCGCGAGCGTGCCGTCAAGTAACCCACCACACCGGCGACAATGCTGAACAGCCAAATGGGATCGATCAGAGTCCGATCCGTAGGGCCGAACTCCGTGACCTGGCTTATGGCATAGACAATCCCCGCTGTCACCACGGCCGCTGCCACACCCCGAATTCTTTCGCGGGCTGTATCGGCACGCAGCAGCAGATAGATACACAGTGCCAGTGGGACCAGCGCACCTCCCACATTGACACTGATGTCAACAGTCCCTCTATAGAGGGGAATGTCGATAAAGCTCCCTCCGATCATCAAACCGATGAACAAAAGAGCTTGCGTGTCTGTTAAACGCATCCGGTCCAAAACCCGCTGAGCAGCCCCGAAATAGATCAGCGCAGCGGTAACCAAGAGCAATAGCATACCTGTAGGCATAATACCCCTCCTGCTGTACAGTCTAGGGCTATTCTTCCCTCGGTAGGAAACCAATATGTAAACTGAGCTCGGCATGAAAAAAGGCCTTGTCCTCCTGGACAAGGCCTTCTAACACCTTTCTGAGTGTTATTGATCCTTAAACAAGTCGCCGAACATGTCTCCGATTGTGGTTCTCAATTCTTCGTCCGCCGGCTGCTCCTCAACCTTTTCCTGTTTCTTGGGTTCTTTCTTGGGCTCAGGCTTTGGCTCAAGTTCCCGCAGGCTCAGGCCGATGCGTTTCGCGTCAGGATCAACACTGATCACTTTGACTTCTACCTGATCGCCTGCTTTGACTACATCTTCAGTCTTGGCCACATGGCGGTGGGAAAGCTGGGAAATGTGGATCAGCCCTTCTACGCCTTCCTCCAGCTTGACAAAGGCGCCGAAGTCGACAGTTCGGGTGACGACGCCCTTCACTTTGTCACCCACATGATAGCGTTCCTCAATCGAATCCCACGGATCAGGAATGGTCTGCTTCAAACCCAATGAGATCTTTTCTTCCTCTTTGTTGACCGCCAAAACCATGACTTTGATCTTGTCGCCTTCGGAGACCACGTTGGACGGGTGCTTTATGCGGCTGTGAGCCATTTCCGAAACATGAAGCAGGCCTTCGATTCCATGCCCAACATCCACAAACGCGCCAAAATCTGTGATCCGGCGCACAACACCTTCCACAATCATGCCTTCTTTGAGCCGGCCGAATACTTCTTCCTTGGCTCTCTGATGTTCTTCCTCAAGGACTTCCTTATGGGACAGCACCACATTATTCTTCTGGCGGTCAAGTTCGATGATCTTCAATTTCAATTTTTGGCCGACATACTTATCCAGCTTTTCGACATATCCGCGGGAAATATGGCTGGCAGGAATGAACCCCCTAACACCCAAGTCAACCAACAACCCGCCTTTGACAACCTGGGTTACTTCGGCAGTGATCGGCTTGCCTTCCGCATAAAGCCGCTCGAGCTCAGCCCAAGCTTTGTGCATATCCGCTCTGCGCTTGGACAGCACTACATTATCTTCTGCATCGTCCACTTTGACAACCCAGACATCGATCTCCATATCTTCAGCGAATACATCCGCCGGTTGCTGATGCGGCTTCAACCCCATCTCATTCAAGGGGATTCTGCCTTCAGATTTATAACCTATGTCAACGAGTACCTCGTCAGTACCGACATGAACTATTCTGCCAGTTATGATTGTGTTCGGTACCGGTGTGGGAATATCCGAAAAATCATGCATAGACTGTTCCGACCCTTCCCCAGCCGGTCCATCGCCAGCGTCAGCAGCCTCCATCGCTCCAGCCAGCTGCTCTGCCTCTTTCTCCGCTGCGGCATGAACGGCCGATTCCCCTCCAGAATCAGCCTCTGCCACAACGTCGGCTCCGGATGCCTCCTGCGCTGCAGCTTCAACCTCGCCTTCCAGTTCGTTGACTCCTTCTTGGTCTGCTGGACCATTCACTAGCACTTTTTCCTCTGTAAAATCACTCATTCTGTCAATAACCCCCTCGATTACCCGTCCAGAGCAAAGGCTTCCCATCGTACACCCGAACACAAGCGTAACTGACTGCCCCTACCTCGGACAACTTCCACTGCCTTTTTATTTTAACCCATGGGTACCAACCCTGAACATTCGATTGTTCTGAGCAAGCCCGCACGGGCTAAAGCACTGCCCATACCCGGCGCTTTTATAGTATGTCATCTTTCCCGAAATACTTGCTTATACGGGAATCATTTCCTTGTTTCAATTCTCGCTCAACTGTTAAATTCCTTCCGGGAAAGATCAGTAAATTGTGCTAAGATCTGATCATTTATGCGCGCCAAGTCCTCTTTCGAAGCTTTCTTCTCCGTCTCCGGCATGATTGGGGATCCGATCAGCACCTCGATCGCTTGACGGAAACGGTATTGCTTGTTCCCTTTGATCACGATTGGGACGATCGGAACCTGTGCCCGGCTGGCCAATAACGCCGCCCCGCCGTGCAGCGGCAGAAGCTCATCTCCCTTGTTGCGAGTCCCTTCAGGGAAAATGCCCAGAAGCTTGCCGCTGCTCAATAACTCCAGAGCAGACCGGATGGCGCCGCGGTCAAACTCGCCGCGCCTTACCGGAAAAGCGTGTAATGAACGGAAAAACCACCGTGAAATCGGATTTCTGAACAGTTCGGCCTTGGCCATGAAATGAATAGGGCGAGACACAGCAACCCCCAGGAGCACTGGGTCAAACCAGCTGGGGTGATTGGCCACCACAATACCGCCACCATCCGGAATGTGCTCTTTGCCTACGACTGTAAACCGAAACCCTAGTTTCACCAATATGATTGCGAAAACCCTCAGTACCCTATACACACTTTCCCCTCCGTCCGGCCAACGCCAAGATCTGTGCCACAACCTCATCAATTGTCAAGTGCGTAGTGTCAATCTCGACAGCATCGTCGGCTTTGCGCAGTGGTGATACTTCCCGTGTTGAGTCAATCAGATCTCTTTGTTTCAGATCAGTGATCACCATTTCCATAGTAAGGTCGTGCCCCTTTGCCAGCATTTCTGCCAACCGGCGCCTGGCCCGTTCCTCCATGGACGCTGACAGAAAGATTTTCAGTTCGGCGCTGGGCAGAACCGTTGTTCCAATATCTCGCCCGTCCATCACCACATTGCGGCCTTTGGCCAATTCCTGCTGGAGAGCCACCATAGCCTTGCGCACCCGGCTGTAGCTCGAAACGATGGAGACCAGCCTTCCGACATCAGGATGCCGGATCTGTTCTGTAACGTCTTCACCGTCAACCACCACCCGGCAGGCCGCTGTGCCAGGCACCGGATGCAGCTGGAGGTTCATTCCCTGCTGAATGCGGCAGACACTATCTTCGTCATAGGGGTTTGCCTTCTTCCGCAGAACAAGATAGGTTAAGGCCCGGTACATAGCACCTGTATCGATATACAAATACCCCAGCCTTTCGGCAACCCGTTTGGCAACAGTGCTCTTGCCCGCACCGGCAGGCCCGTCAATCGCGATCTGCATACAAGACCTCCCTCAGTGCCTGGACGAAACGCTGGTTCTGTTCCATCGTGCCGATTGTAACCCGGATATGGCTTGGCAAGCCAAAAGCGTCAGCCGGGCGGATAATCACACCCTTTGCCAGCAGCTGTTGAAACACGTGCCGTGCTTCCCGCTCGAGATCAACCAGGATAAAATTAGCCTCGGTAGGCACGGCCTTGAGCTTGAGCAGATCAAACTGCCGATAGAGGTACTGTTTCCCTTCTTCGTTCACAGTGATGCTTCGGCGTAGATGTTCCCCATCATCCAAGCTTGCACACGCCGCAGCCTGGGCTAGAAGGTTGACATTGAACGGCTCTTTGACACGCTCCAAAGCCCTGATCACATCCGGATGGGCGATACCGTAACCGATCCGCAAACCTGCCAGGCCGTGTACCTTGGAAAAGGTGCGGGTAATCATTAGGTTGGGATACTGCTCCATCAGCCTGATGGCCTGCGGGTACGATGGATTGGTAACGTATTCGTAATAGGCTTCGTCAACCAACACCAGAACATGCTCAGGGACGCGGCTGAGGAACTCCACCAGTTCCGCATGGCTGACGATCGTCCCGGTTGGATTGTTTGGATTGCAGATGAAGACTATCTTTGTCCTACTGTCAATCTGATCCGCCATGCCCTGCAGATCGTGGCGGTAGTCCACAAGCGGCACGGCTCTGATTTCCGCCCCCATCAGGTCCGCCGCAAAACGGTATTCGGAGAATGTCGGCTCGGCAATTATCACCGCGTCCGCTTCAGTCAAATAAGCCTCGGCGACCAGTTTCAGAACTTCGTCCGAACCGTTGCCGACAATGATCTGATCGCATGCCACTCCCAGACGGGCAGCAAGCTTTTCTCGCAGGGCTGTGCAGTGTCCGTCAGGGTAAAGGTGGATGTTCGCAATATTGGCTTTTACTGCCTCTGCTGCAGCCCTACCCATACCCAGAGGGTTTTCATTGGAAGCCAACTTGATTACATCGCATACTCCGTATTCCTGCTTTACGGAGTCGATATGTTTCCCCGGTATGTATGGCTTAATCCGTTCCAGTTCGTTGCGGTATTTAATCACTTTCGCCACTCCCCGCCAGATCAGGACGCAAGCTTGCCGCTTCGCCAAGATACACATGCTGAATGTCTGCTTTGGATAAAGGTGTATGGCAGTGAACCATGACGCGAATACAGCGCTGCAGGCTGCCAGGAACCGCAATTTCAACCGCGCACATCAGCGGAGTTGCCGTCATCCCCATCTCCCTGGCAGCTTTGGCAGGAAAAGCCTGGTCAAGGTCAGGTGTAACCGTAAAGAGCATGCTGATCAAGTCATCTTCACAGAGATTATTCCGGCGCATGAGCTCAGTGAGTAAATGCTTGGTGGCCTCGATAATCTGTTCAGCTTTGTTCTCGGCGACAGTGACTGCTCCGCGAACAGCTCTGACCAAGGCTATCCTCTCCTCTCCTCATATTCAATTACCCGCAGCTGCGGAAATTCCTGCCAAACGCCCAGTAGAAAAAGCGGCCTGGAGGTTAAAACCTCCAGTCACACCATCGACATCGATCACTTCGCCCGCAAAAAACAGGCCTTTGACCAAGCGCGATTCCATCGTCTTCGGGTTGATCTCTTTCACGCACACTCCCCCTGCGGTGACAATAGCAGCAGCCAGGGGCAATGTCCCGGTAATGCTCAGCTGCAGCCCTTTTAACAGCTTGACCAGGTTCTGCCGTTCGGCGCGGGTAATTTGGTGGACTGGTTTTTCAGGATCGACGCCGGACAATGCCACAACGACCGGAATCAAGCTCTTGGGAAGGAGCAGGCCTAGGGCGTTTTTAAACTGTTTCCGCTGCATCTGCCTAAAATCACGCTGAATCCTTTGATCCAGCTGGCTTTCATCTAAAGCTGGTTTCAAATCAATGCTCAATGTAACCGGAAACCCTTCTCGCAGCCACATGCCTACCTGGCGGGAGAGCGTCAAAATGATCGGTCCCGTGACGCCAAAGTGAGCAAACAGCATCTCGCCAAACTCCGTCTGGGCGCTGCGGGTATCCTTGCCTTTGGTGATTGTGGCCGCAACGTTTTTCAGGGTCAACCCTGCAACCTGCTGAACCCATGTTTCCTTGGTCTTAAGCGGAACCAGAGCGGGAAAAGGGGGGATGATCGTATGGCCGACCGCGGCAGCCAAGCGGTAGCCGTCGCCGGTGGAACCTGTGCCCGGGTAACTAGCCCCCCCGGTTGCCAGGATCACCCGGCTGGTGGAATATGTCCCGGAATTGGTCCTTACCTCCGCAATCTGTCCGTCCTTTGCGCATAGCTCAGTAACTGACTCGTTCATCCTGAACCTAACACCATGCTCCCGGGCATAGCAGATCAAGGCTTCAGCAACCTGGTTGGCATCGTCGGATGCGGGAAAAACCCTCTGCCCTCGTTCCACTTTCGTCTTGACTCCATATCTGGCAAAAAAAGCGACCAAGTCCTGGTTGGTGAACTGCCGCAACGCACTGTACAAAAACCGGCCGTTCCCGGGATAACTGGCAATGAACTCAGCAATGGGCACGGCATTGGTAAGATTACAGCGGCCTTTGCCTGATATCCGGATCTTCTTTGCCAAGGCAGCATTTTTTTCAATAACCAGGACTTCGGCTCCTGATTCCGCAGCAGCCCCGGCAGCCATCAGCCCCGCCGCCCCGCCGCCGATGACGATTACTTTACTTGGCACTGCGGTTCACCGCCTGTTTCAGCTTCTGTACTTCGTGTTCAGACAGGTGGCGGTAGGATCCCACCGGCAGATTCCCCATTTTTACCGGGCCGATCTGGATCCGAATCAAGCGCCTGACTCTCAAGTTCAATGCTTGACACATGCGGCGGATCTGCCGGTTGCGCCCTTCTCTAATCCCGATTTTAAGCAGGCTTTCTTTTGGCCCGCTCATCAGCAGCTCCACATATGCCGGCGCAGTGATGCCGTCCTCAAGCTCTACTCCCGTACGCAGCTTTTCCACATCGGCTGCAGTAACCGGGCTGCCGACTTTTACCAGGTAAAACTTCTGAACCTTGTACCGGGGATGCATCAGTTTGTTGGCCAGTTCGCCGTCATTGGTCAGGATCAAAAGGCCTTCAGAATCGTAATCCAACCGGCCTACGGGATAGACCCGTTCCGGTACCGACGCCATCAGATCCATCACTGTTTTACGGCCGCGGTCGTCTTTGACCGTTGTGAGATATCCGCGAGGTTTATGCAGAATATAATAGACATACTGCTCTGGGTTGATGATGGGTCTCCCATCCACCGCTACGACATCGCGGCTGCGATCAACCGTAGTTCCCAGTTCTCGCACTACTGCTCCATTCACTGTGACTCGCCCTGCCAGAATCAGCTGTTCACATGCCCGGCGAGAAGCGACACCAGCCTGAGCGAGCACTTTTTGCAGCCTTTCTTCCATCGGCAAATGCCTCCTCATCATCCTGATCATACCGTGAGTGCTTTATTTTTACAAGAAAAAAAGAGGGGAAGCCCCTCTTACAGTCGTTTCAATGTGTTACTCGTCAGTTAAATGTCGTACATGCTCTGACCGGAAAACGGCTGGCTGGGATTGCGCCTTCCGCCGCGAATCTGTTCGATCACTTTTGGCACCATATCCAGCAATCGATCGTATATGGCACTGTTGTCCACAGGCAAGAGCCGTACCTGATTGTTGCCCACTACCAGAAAAGCGACAGGATTCAGCGAAATTCCCCCGCCGCTGCCGCCGCCAAACGGCAGTTCTCCGTCTGACTTGTCATCATTCTTGGTCTCAAACTCTGTTCCTCCGGCAGCAAAACCAAAACTGACTCTGCTTACGGGGACAATTATATGGCCGTCGGGAGTCTCCACCGGGTCACCCAGAATCGTATTAACATCAACCATTGCTTTGAGGCTTTCCATTGCTGTTTCCATCAGGCCTTCGATTGGATGGTTCTCTCCCAACTGATCAGCCTCCTTTATCCAGGTTAAGTTGCTGTTTGATCCTCTTAATCATAATTTGACCGAGTCGAATCCGAAATATACAGTGCAGGTACAGCTCAAAGACTTCGGGGCCAAAGACGGGTGCCACCTGAATTTGCGGTTTCTGCAGAAAGACAAATCGTGCGTTTAAAAAAGCCAAAACCGAAGTCAGGATCCACCAAGCCGCACCTGCCGCAATCCCGGTCACTGCCGCCTCACCGGTACTGTAGCGTAACCTGACTTCCAGTTTCTCGATTTCTTCCAGAAAAAACAGGAGGATCTTGCCCAGTATCTTCATCAACCGCGGCAGTGGGGTCCGCAGCAGCCGCCAAGCCCGCCGCAGCGAAATGGTAGGATGAACTTCCGCGGCTGCTCCGGGCACTCCTACGGCTGCTTTGGCATACAAATAACTGCCCAGCTTCTCAAGGTAGGATACTCTCAGTTTCAGCGGCAGTTTCCAAATCCACAGTACGATTATGGTTTCGCTGGCGGCTTGGAGCCGGCTGTAGCGGAGCTCCAAAGCAAAGGGAATGAACAAAGCCACAGTGAAGGCCAAAAAAATAAGACCGAGCAGCATGGATTCCACTCTCCATATCTCGATCTTACTGTTTCAAAATGACCGCTCCCCTATTCATCCTCATCCGCCAGACTACCATCCCGCACCAACCTGGGAAACTCATTGCGCTGCGGTAAATCGTCGAGGGACTTAAGATTGAATTCCATCAGGAACTTGTCAGTTGTGCCAAACATGATCGGCCTTCCCGGTCCGTCCTTGCGGCCAATTTCCATGATCAACTCTCGTTCCAGCAGAGTGTTGATGGCGCTGTCCACCCTGACTCCGCGGATCTGTTCGATTTCACTGCGAGTCACTGGCTGCTGATATGCTATAATAGCCAGCGTTTCCAGCGCAGGGGCCGATAGAGGCGTATTCACTATTTTCCTACCGAGTTTTTCAACCCATTCCTTCAACTCGGGGCGCGTCACGAACTGATATCCCCCAGCCACACAGCGCAGCATAAACCCACTGTTTTCATACCTCGCGGCTATGTCCTCGATTAATCTTTGGACGATCTTATCATCGATTCCGGTGATCTCACTAATCTCTTTGACAGTCAAAGGATAAGGAGCCGCAAAAATCAAGCCTTCAATGATCCTGTATGATTCCTCTAGGGTCACCGGGTTACCTCCTTACCAACCGGATCTCGCCAAAGAGCCGTTCCTGAACAGCGTAGATCTCCCGAAGCTTAATAAGTTCCAAGACCGCAAGAAATGTGTAAACAATAAAAATGCGATCCTTCCGTACTAACAGTTCAGTAAAGGAAATGGCCTGCCGCTCCCGTAAGATCAGGCGCAAGTTCACAATGGCGTCAGCAAGGCTCATATCTCTTTTGATGTAGGTGACTTTTTGGCTTTCTGCCAGGGCAGCCAGGACTTGGGCGAACAGGCCCGCAAGCACCTGTGCATCCACATCACCTACACAATTGACGTAAATGGGTGTCTTGTCAGCAGCCGCCTCGAAATACGCCCGGGGAAAAACAGCTACCTGGTCTGCCTGTTCTTTGAGAATTTGGGCAACCTCTTTGTAAAACTTGTATTCCAATAATTGCCTCACAAGTTCTTCCCTGGGATCAGCTTCGGCTTCTTCCTCGGCATCCGGATCTGCCGGCGGTTTTTTGGGAAGCAGCATCTGGGCTTTGATCTGCAGCAAGGTGGCGGCCATCACGAGAAAGTCACCGCTGACCACCAAATCCAGTTCCTGCATCTGTCTGAGATAGTCAAGATAGTCTTCGGTGATCCGGGCGATGGGAATATCCATAATATCGATTTCTGCCTTCTCAATCAAACTTAGCAGCAGATCGAAAGGGCCTTCAAAGATCTCCAGCTTTACCAGGTACCCCATGGTTCTCACCCAAACCCTTTCACAACCCACTCCAAGAAAGTGGCGATTGGCAGGATCACAATGTTCAATGCCCCGGTCCAAATCCCGAGAATCAGGATGAACGGTGCGTACGGTGTGATCTTTTCATAAGCCAAGCGCTGCTTAAACGGCAGCAAACTGGCCACTATCCGCGATCCGTCCAGCGGCGGCAGTGGGATCAGGTTGAAGGCCGCCAGCATAATATTAAGCTGAATACTAATCCTGATCAGCCTCGCAAGGGCGTAAACATACTGCGGGTTTAGCGGCAGCCGGGTTAAAAAGGTGCCGAACAAATTGACAACGCAGGCAACCGTCACGTTCGCCAATGGGCCGGCAAGCGCCACCAAAGCCATATCGCGGCGGTAGTGCTTGAAATGAAGCGGGTTCACTTCCACTGGTTTAGCCCAGCCCATCCTGAACAGCACCAGCATAATCAGGCCGATAGGGTCAAGATGCTTCAGTGGGTTTAATGTTAACCTGCCCAAAGCTCTCGGCGTGGGATCACCCAACCGATCGGCAACAGCCGCATGGGCCAGCTCATGAATGGAAATGGCGAACAGCGCTGCGATTATCGAATAAGCCAGCAGTTCCAGATCCATGCCTTCTCCTCCTACACTCCTTCTTGCAGCCACCGCCCTGGGATGCGGTGCAGGCGGATCATGTCCTGATACTTCTCCCGTTCCACCACCAGATCAGAACGGCCGCGGTAGACTGTGACTATCGGCAGGCGGGGCACTGCATTATAATTACTGGCCATGGTATAATTGTATGCTCCCGTGCAGAACACTGCCAGAAGATCTCCCGGTTCCAGCCTGGGCAGTTCGATGCTGTTGATCAGCACATCCCCAGATTCGCAGTACTTGCCTACAATTGTGTATGTCTGTTCCGGCGGCTGATCCATTTTGTTGGCGACCACAGCATGGTATTTAGCCTGGTACAAGGCAACCCTGGGATTGTCCCCCATGCCTCCATCGACCGCGGCATAGGTACGGCCGCCCTTGTTGGCTTTGATCGACCCAATGCGGTAGATCGTGGTACCTGCAGCGCCCACAAGTGAACGGCCTGGTTCCACCATGATTTTGGGCAGCTTCAGGCCGTACTTAGCAGCGGCCCTTTTCAACGCATCCTGAAGATATACCCCAAACTCCTGGATCGATGCCGGTTGATCGCCATCCACATACTTGATCCCCAAACCACCGCCCAGATCCAGTTCGGCCAGACCGATACCTAATGCTTTGGCTTCAGCCATGAGCGCCATCATCACATCGATCGTCTTGGCGTAGCTTGCCAGTTCAAAGATCTGTGAGCCAATGTGGCAGTGGATGCCGCGCAGCTTGATCCCAGGCATGTCGGCAGCAAGCTTGATAGCATCTATGGCTTGGTTGTGGGCGATGCTGATGCCGAACTTGGAATCCAGCTGGCCCGTTTGGATGTAACTGTGGGTGTGCGCTTCCACCCCCGGCATGATCCTCAGAAGGATGTCCGCAGTTTTCTGCTTGTGCCGCGCCAGGTCAGCAATAAGTTCCAGCTCGTAGAGGTTGTCCACCACAATGCGGCCAACACCCACATCAAGGGCAGTCTCAAGTTCAGCTGCGGATTTGTTGTTGCCGTGGAAATAGATCTTCGAAGCGGGAAAGCCGGCGGTAAGGGCCATATACAGTTCACCACCGCTGACAACATCCAGCGACAAGCCGAGATTGGCCATAAACCTGGCAATCCCCACTGTCAGAAGTGCCTTGGCGGCATAAATGATCTCATAATCGGGCAAACCGCTTAAGGCATTCCGGTACATCGCAACCCCATTGATCACTGCTTCCTCATCAAAAACATACAGCGGCGTACCCCATTGAGCCACCAGTTCGGCAACATCACACCCGCCGATGACCAGGTGTCCTGCTTGATTGTGAGTCTCTTTGTAGTTCAAGGCTGTTCCTCCCCGAGTGCGCAACGTATAAACCCCCGCCTGAGCGGGGGATAAACTGTGACAGTAATATTTTAACACAGCAGAGACAAGATGGCAAGACATGGGGAGACCAGCCAGAAGGTGCCTGGGTCATGGACCCGGAACCACAGTAGTGTTCTGTCATTATTATACGATATTTCTCTCTTTTCTATTTCAGCGGCAGTCCTTACGCTGCGATCCTACCCGCGGCGGGTATCCCTGTCTCTTTTGCCGCCAATTGCTTTCGGCCTCATTGTTATCTTGGGGATGGGATACCGGAAGATGATGCGCAGTAAAGCAGGCCCATTGAACGGGACAAGCGGCCACAGGTAGGGCAGCCCGAACGATTTTGTCAAGCCAAAAACTAGAAAACAGACCACGAGGCTGGCGCCCAACCCTATCCAGTTGAAAAGGAACGTACTAACTAGAATAAAGAAGCGGAACAACCGGAGCGCCAAAGCAAACTCCAGGCTTGGTGTCCCAAAGGTGCCGATCGCCACCACTGCAATGTAAAGGATGGTTTCCGGAATGAAAATCCCCACCGTTACAGCCAGATCACCGAGCAGAATCGCCCCGACTATACCGAGGGAAGTCGCCAGTGCACTGGGTGTATGCACAAGCGCCATCCGGATCAGATCCAAACCGAACTCCAGAATGAGAAACTGCAGCCAGATAGGGACAACACTCTGTTCTTTCGGCCCGAGCCAATCCAGCCAAGAAGGAAGGTTCGGAGTGTGAACCAATGCGTACCAAACGGGAACAATCAGCATTGAGAGGATAATGCCCATAGTGCGGACCCAGCGCAGATATGTGCCTACGGGAGGGTTTTGGAAATACTCCTCTGCATGCTGCGTGAAATGCCAAAAAGTGACTGGCACGATCATCGCGAAAGGTGAAGTGTCCACAAAGATGCACACGTGCCCCTCAAGCATGTGGGCAGCGGCAACGTCAGGCCGCTCAGTATAGCGGGTCACAGGCAGCGGGTTGATAGCTGTGCCCAGGATGTACTCTTCCAGGTTTTTGCCACCCATGGGCAGAGCATCCCGGTTGATCTTGCTGATTCTTTGCTTAACTTCAGCGACAAGGCTGGGATCAGCAATATCTTCGATATACCCGATAAAAACATCGGTTTTTGAGCGCTGGCCGACCTGCAGCGCCTCAAAGCGCAGCTTGGGATCACGGATCCGGCGGCGGACCATGTTGACATTGAACAGCGCCGTTTCGACAAACCCTTCCCGGGAACCGCGGGTCACCCGCTCCAGATCCGGCTCCTCTATGCTTCGGACGGGGTATTCCCGGACATCAATGACAATCACGCTGTCAATGCCGTCGATCAACAGCAGCAGCGGCCCTGCCAGCAGCTGATCAATTGCCTCGTCCAAATCATTGGCCTGCTCAACCTCAAAGTAAGGCAGATAGCGCCTAATAAGCTTGTCCAAACCGTTGACGCCCAATTCGCCTCGGGAAATCTGCATTAGTGCCCGCATGATCGCTACAGTTTCCCGGTCTTTGATGAAACCGTCTATGAAAACCATAGCTGCATCCCGTTCTCCGATGCAGATCTCCCGGATTAATACATCGAAGGTGACTCCCACACCGAGCTTGGTTTTGATCTGTTCCAGATTGCGTTCCAAGCTCTTGTCGATTGCTGCAGCCATAGGCATGTCTCCTTAACCTTGCATTTTAAAAAAAGCGCCTTGCAAGAGGCGCTTTTTTATCGGACGGTTGTCGGTACGAACATGTCGATTATACCTATCACAAATGCTGCCAGCAGCGCTCCCAGTAGTGTCACTTCCATTTCAGGCACTATGAATTGGACAGCCCAGATCACAACCGCTGAAACCAGAAAACCAACTATTCCGCGGCTGTATGGTGACACGCTTTTTCCTAAAGTCGCCTCAATCACCCAACCAATGGCGGCGATCACCACTGCTGCCAGCAGTGCATTCCAGAATCCCATCGTACTGAACCCAGGGAGAATGAAACCTACCGTCATCAGCACAAGTGCTGATACGACAAAACGGACAACAGCACTTAGCCAATCCATCACATCACCTCGTTTCTGATTTATCCCCTTCTAGTATTGCCACAAGGGCGGATTGATATCCCAGCTTTTTCTATACATCCTCAGATTCGACGCGAAAGGCAATCTTCACATTCGCTTTGTATTCCACAACCTCACCGTCCACCACATTTCCAGTCCAGTTCAGCACTTCCACTCCACTGATATGCCGGATCGTCTTTGCCGCTTCTGCAACCGCGGCTTTCACGGCGGCTTCCCATCCCTTTTTAGACTGGCCTACCAGTTCGATCACTTTAATCACAGCCACCTCTGTCCACCTCCGCTAGTAGTATAACTAAAAAGGAGCTCTTCTATGAGCTCCTTTCCGGGAGGACTTGTTTAGCTACTCGAAGCAGGTTGAGTCCCATGATCTTCTCGATGACCGCTGAAGGTAGTCCCCGCTCCTCCATGGCAGCGATCAAGCAGGGCACTTTTTCCACATCATCCAATCCCGCTGGAGTGCTGCTGATGCCGTCAAAGTCCGAGCCTAGGGCTACTGCATCACTGCCGCCCGTCCGGTAGAGATAGACTATCTGATCCACCACATGATCAATGGTACAGTTGTCTGGAGTATCGGTCACGTGTTTCGGATAGAAGTTGACTCCGATTACCCCTCCCTTTGCAGCTAGAGCCTTGATCTGCTCGTCGGTCAAATTGCGCGGGTGGCGGCAGAGGGCATACGCGTTGGAATGGGATGCGATCACTGGAGCTTCGCTGAGCGTCAGTACATCCCAGAACCCCTTTTCCGCCAGATGAGACACATCGATCAGCATGCCCAGTCTGTTCATCTCGGCTACCACCTCGCAGCCGAAGGGGCTCAAACCCGAAGCCCGATCCCCTTCCCCGACGCCATCCCCCAGATCATTGCGGTTATTCCAAGTCAAGGTGAGAGCCCTAACCCCCAAGCGGAACAAATTACGCAAATTGGCCAAACTGCCTTCCAAGGCTTCACCACCTTCAACAGACAACAAACAACTGATCCGGGGATCGGCCTCAGCCGGCTGCAGATCATTGCGGCACAAGACAGGCTTCAGCCGCTCATGGTACCGTTCCATGTTCTGCCAGAAGATATCCACCATTTTCAGCGCCATGTGCAGCGCCAGGCCGGCAGAGTATTTCCTTGAAACATAAATAGCGAAGATTTGAGCTCCGTAACCAGCCTTTTCCAGCTTCGGCAGATTCACGTGGGCATCAGCCAGTACTCCCAGATCCCAGCCCTCACTGCGTTCAGCCAAGACCGCCAAAGTATCAACATGGCCGTCAAAAATGAACATCACAACACCCCTTTGAAATTGAAAGCCTGTTTGCCTCCTGGGCAAACAGGCTTCAATGAGATAGGAGAATTTTTAGCGAGGTTCTACAATCAGTTTGATTGCAGTCCGCTCTTCATCATCAATAATGATGTCCGTAAATGCCGGAATGCAGATGAGATCAATGCCGCTCGGGGCCACAAAGCCTCGTGCAATCGCCACAGCTTTGACCGCTTGATTCAATGCACCTGCACCGATCGCTTGAATCTCCGCTCTACCGCGCTCTCTTAGAACACCTGCCAGAGCTCCTGCAACTGAATTTGGACTAGACTTTGCTGAAACCTTTAATACCTCCATGCGTAAGTGACCTCCCTTTTGCAAATCTCGTTCGATTCTGTTACTTCCGCCGTATGTATATATATATTAAAGCCTCAAGGCCGAAATTCCTTTTTTTACACAATTTTTTTCTCGTAAGAAATTCGGACAATTTTCTGAGCCTTGCCAGAAATATCAATATCGGCAATGACTCCGCACAGATGCCGATCCCCTTTGGCCACGGAAAACCTGGTGGGCAGTTGGTTCAAGAACTTGCCGATGATTGGTTCCCGCTGCATTCCCAAAATCCCGTCCATTGCTCCACACATGCCCAAGTCGGTAACATAGGCCGTTCCTCCGGGCAAGATCCGCTCATCGGCGGTGGGGACGTGGGTGTGAGTCCCGGCCACCATGCTGACTCTGCCTGCCACATACCAGCCGAAGGCCTGCTTTTCGGACGTGGCCTCTCCGTGGAAATCGACGATGGTAATGGGCGTATGCTGGGCGGTCTCAGCCAACAGTTCATCAATTTTGCGGAAAGGGCAGTCAAAATCGCCCATGAACACTCGGCCGATCAGATTGACTACAGCAACTTTTGCTGAACCCACCTGCGCATAGTAAAGATAGCTGCCTGGGACACCGGGGGGATAATTCGCCGGCCTGAGGATCCTCGGATTAGCGTCAAGGTATGGATAGATCTCTCGCTTATCCCAGATATGGTTACCGCTTGTCAGTACATCAATGCCAATGCCGAACAGCTCATCAGCGACTTGCTCGGTCAGGCCGAATCCGCCTGCAGCATTTTCCCCATTGGCGATTACCAGATCCGGGCTGTACTCAGCGCGAATCTCCGGCAGCAGTTCCTTCACAATTTCCCGCCCCGGTCGGCCGCATATATCTCCTAACAATAATACTCTCAAATACATCCTCCTTCTTGAGTTGTGACTGCTTCAGGGTTGATCCGGCACCGTCACTGGGTACACTGTCAGCCGGCCTTGGTGCCAAAATCCAGTCAAGACTTGCTTGGACTCGTCTGCCAAAGCATCGGCAGCCAAAGTGTCCAGTTCTTCCGGGTAAATCAAATCTGGAAGATCCAAAATCTCGTTTTCGATAATGGCGCCCGCAGGCAGTGTCTGATTTATTAATTCTATAACTATTGTTAAATCCTTCCTCACAAACAGATCCAATTGTCTGTGCACCACAATCTGATCCACCGGCCCGTTGTGAACCAGCTCGATCTCAACCTTGCAGTCGCTGGCTGCAAGCTGGCTGTGGGCTTTAAGGTGCGCATGGATCAGTCTGCGCAGCTTTGCAAACTCTGTGTCGGCGAGCTTCTTGACGAAGATCACCAACCTGATCTGCTTGGTGATTGGATCATACTTAATCTGCCCTACCTGATCAAAATACAACAACAACCCGATAATCAACTTGACATGAGGCAAACTGGTGTCTGCGACAGCTTTCAAGCCAAAAACTCCCTTGATGGAAAAGCCAGGTTGAACAACCTGGCTTATTTCGCATATTCAACAGCTCTTGTTTCACGAATAACCGTAACTTTGATCTGTCCAGGATACTCAAGCTCGGATTCGATGCGCTTGACAATGTCCCGAGCCATCTTCGTGCAAGTCAGATCATCAATGCGGTCTGGTTTGACCATAATTCTAATTTCGCGGCCTGCCTGGATGGCATAGGATTTCTCAACACCTTCAAAGCTGTTGGCTATTTCCTCCAGTTTCTGCAGCCGTTTGATATAAGTTTCCAGACTCTCACGGCGGGCACCGGGCCTGGCTGCTGATATTACATCAGCAGCTGCGACCAGGACAGCCTCCACCGTCTGGGGTTCCATGTCTCCATGGTGGCAGGCCATGGCATGAATGACATCTTCATGCTCTTTGTACTTGCGCAGCAGATCCACGCCAATTTCCACATGGGTCCCTTCGACTTCGTGATCAATCGCCTTGCCGATATCATGCAGCAAACCGGCGCGCCGCGCTACTCTGGCGTCGGCACCCAATTCCACAGCCATGATACCCGCCAGATGGGCCACCTCCACTGAATGCTTGAGTACATTCTGCCCATAACTGGTCCGGTACTTCAGCCGGCCCAGGAGTTTGACCAATTCTGGATGGAGTCCATGCACGTCCGCGTCGAATGTAGCCTGTTCTCCCGCTTCGCGGATGGCGGCATCCACTTCCTTGCGGGCTTTCTCCACCATTTCCTCGATGCGGGCTGGGTGGATCCGCCCGTCAGCAATCAACTTCTCCAAAGCGATGCGGGCGACTTCACGGCGAATCGGATCAAATCCGGAGAGGATTACAGCTTCCGGAGTATCGTCAATAATCAGATCAATACCGGTAAGAGTTTCCAAAGCTCTGATGTTGCGGCCTTCACGGCCGATAATCCTGCCTTTCATCTCATCGTTGGGCAGAGCGACCACAGAAACCGTAGCTTCGGCGACATGGTCTGCCGCTGTCCGCTGAATGGCAAGAGAGATAATATTCCTGGCGCGTTTTTCTGCCTCTTCTTTTGCCTGAGCCTCAACTTCCTTGATCATAACGGCCGCTTCATGCTTGACGTCATCTTCAACCTGTTTTAGAATCAGCGCTCTCGCTTCTTCAGCCGTTAGGCCTGAGAGGCGTTCCAGTTCCACCCGCTGCTTTTCCAGCATATCATTGACTTCTTGGCGCAGTCTCTCGATCTCTTTCTTGCTGTGGTTCAGGTTTTCTTCTCTCCGCTCCAGCATATCGCTCTTGCGATCAAGGCTTTCTTCCTTCTGCATCAGCCGGCGCTCCAGCTGCTGCAGTTCGTTCCTTCTCTCCCGGCTTTCGCGCTCGATCTCACTGCGCATTTTATAGATTTCATCTTTGGCTTCGACGAGTGTTTCTCTTTTCTTAGTTTCAGCCTCTTTGATGGCTTCGCTGATGATCCGCTTGGCTTCAGCTTCTGCCGAAGCAATCTTTGCTTCCGCAACCGTCTTGCGGAGCAAATATCCTATGGCACCGGCAATACATGCAATGATCACATATTTGACGATTTCTACAAATGTTTCTATGTCGTTCACCTCCTATTAGTGGCATGACTAGATAAAGCCGAGCGTAAAACTCGGCCTTTACTACCCTTAGACCTCATTTAGAAAAAAGGATCCTCTTTCTTATTTTAGACCTTTTCCAAATCAGTGTCAAGTAAGGAGTTAAACAAGGCCTCCAGCACCCTGGACGTGACATCCCAGCTAAATCCCCGCCGCTGCAGCAGGCTGCCGATGCGCTGATACTGCCGCTCAATCGTGAGATGCTGTATGCTTTCCAACCGCGTTTTGGCCAGTTGGTACGCCAGAGCATAATCCTGGTCAGGGGTATTAATCACTGCAGCGATCGTTGCCCCATCCACACCCTTTCGCTCCAACTCATAACGCAGCCCTTCTGCCCCGGTCGGGCGAAATCTGTTGCGGTAGTCCACAAACAGCTCAGCCGTGACCCGGTCATTGACATAACCGATCTCTTTGAGCCATTTGATCGTGTCATCAACCTCTTGGGTGGGGTAACCCACACGGGCAAGACGTTCGGCCAGTTCCTTTACGGTGTAGTTCCTGGACGCCAGCAGACGCAGTGCGCGGTCGCGGCAGCTGATCCCGGCATCACTCTTTACCTTGGTTTGCTTTGGCGGCTTTTTGCTCATCTGCCTGCTTCCCTACTGAAGGCAGCCCGAAATGCTCCCGCACCTTGCTGTCAATTTCCCGGCATAAATCGGGATTTTGCTTCAAGAACTCTTTTGCGCTCTCCCGCCCTTGGCCGATCCGCATCTCGCCGTACGAATACCAAGCTCCGCTCTTGTTGATCACGTCAATGCTGGTCGCTAGGTCCAGGACATCGCCAACATAGGAGATGCCTTCTCCGTACATAATGTCAAACTCGGCCTCTTTGAACGGAGGAGCCAGCTTGTTCTTCAGCACCTTGACCTTGGTGCGGTTCCCCACCAGTTCATTGCTTTGTTTGATCATCTCCACGCGGCGGATGTCCAGCCTGATGGATGCGTAGAATTTGAGAGCCCGCCCGCCGGGTGTCGTTTCTGGATTGCCGAACATGACCCCTACTTTCTCCCGCAGCTGGTTGGTGAAGATTACCGTTGAGTTGGACTTGCTGATTGCTCCGGTCAGTTTCCGCAGTGCCTGGGACATCAGGCGGGCTTGCAGGCCGACATGGGCATCGCCCATTTCACCCTCGATTTCCGCCCGAGGGACTAACGCGGCCACCGAATCGATGACAATCACATCCACAGCGCCGCTGCGTACCAAATGTTCCGCTATCTCCAACGCTTGTTCCGCATGGTCAGGCTGAGAGATTAGGAGATTGTCAATGTCCACGCCCAGTTTTCTGGCATAGACCGGGTCTAAGGCATGCTCCGCGTCAATCATCGCCGCCACACCGCCCATTCTTTGGGCTTCAGCCATGACATGCAGGGCCAAGGTGGTTTTCCCAGAGCTCTCGGGGCCATAGATCTCGATCACTCTGCCGCGGGGGATCCCGCCAATACCCAATGCTATATCCAGGCTGAGCGACCCCGTCGGAATCACGGCAATGTTTGATTTGGAGGCAGCTTCGCCCAATTTCATGATTGATCCTTTACCAAACTGCTTTTCGATCTGGTTGATCGCTGTATCTAATGCCCTTTTCCGATCATCACTGATCATGGTGTTCACTCCCGTCAAGCAAAATTGGAAACCTGTGTTCGCCTCCCACGCGCATAAAAAAAGGAAAGCAGCTGGCAAATTCCGATACTAGCCTGGTATCTCGCTATTGTCTTCGACGTTTTCCTCTTGATTCCTTCCTTGGTAAGTGGTGAATGTCCGCTGCAGGGAGAAACTCTGCTTGAGGCTCTGCACCTGAATGCTGTCCACGGCAGTCAGATTGAAGCGGCCTGTAATGGGATCCCGAGTAAAATAAAGCATTGACAAACTGAAAGGCACAACCTGGCCTGCTTGAATGCCTCTGATTCCGGCAGCACCGGTGGTGCCGGCATTGACATAAACTGTGCCGCCAACTTGGTTGATGGACTGCACGTGATTATGCCCACACAAAACTACCGGAAAAATTCCAGGCTCGATCTGGTTGGCGATCCGATGGTTATGGACAGCAAAAATGTCGATCCCGTGCTCCTTGCCCCTGTACGCCTCGTTGATCGCAGCGGCATGCTGACTGAGTTTGGCAATGGACACATTTTCAGGTGAATAACTCTCCGCTGAAGGGTCGGGTATTCCGGCCACTCTTATCCCAAGGATCTCCAGCGGTTCACTGCCTAGGACCGTTACATTCTCCGTCTGCTCCAACCGCGTCAAAACGTCCGGGGCTTCATGGTTCCCCGCTGTAAACAGATAAGGAACGTTCAACTCTTCGATCCTGGCTATGATTTCTGCTTCCAAAGGGGTACCCCAGTCCGTGAGATCGCCCGTGTCAATTACCAGATCAACAGGAAACGCCGCCACTACCTGGCTGATGAAATCATAGGCGGCGGGATGGTTGTGAATGTCCGACACGTGCAAAACCGTCAGATCAGCAGCCAGCACACCGATGTTCTTCAGATTCTCGATCTGGTTGAACACTGTGTATAGGTTGGCGGCCAGGCTCTGTACCTGCTCTCCCAACTGGTCCACTTTGACAAGGCCTTCCTGAATCAGGCTCAGCATCCAGGGGGCGGCTTCGATGATCCCCTGATACTGCGGTTGAGCAAAAGCACGGATGTCGTAATCAAAATAGACGATAGTGAACACCAGCAAAATGATCAGGCACCCGGTAAGAAGGCCGCCCAGCAGTGCCGGCCAACGCCGCTGCCCTCCCAAGTACACCCCCAACAACCCGCCGCTGCCGGCAATCAACAGCAATCTGGTCACGACAATGCCAACCACCTGGTTAATCTTGCCCTGAAAATACCGGACCAATGCCTGCTGGGATTTAAGTTCCGTAGTAAGGGCGATTTGGCGCAGCTGATCCAGATCAATGTTTTCCAAGGCCAAAGTCAGCTGCAGCGGCTGGTTTCTGTGGGTTCGGGCGGTAATACTACCTATAGGGGGTATTTTCAGTGTGGTATATCCGGGAAAACCAATGTTAACATCAAGCATGAGCATTAGCGGTTCAATTTCTATGCTTAATACCCCTAACAGGTTTACAGCCAGGATTGCGCCTGCTGCCGCGAATACATATGGGAGATAGCGTCTCCTGGCTTGGTATAGCCGCCTGTGGGCCGGCATGGGTGAACCTCCTAGAGCTTGGACTATTCCGCTGCCTGGATCTCCTGGCGCAGGAAATTCAATGCGGCCTGCGAGACCAAGAACTTGATCTCAGTGCGAGAACCATTGAAACGGAACTGTTTGGCTTTAGTATTGCCTTTTGCTGAAACAGCAATGTGCACCAGGCCGACAGGCTTTTCGGGTGTACCGCCTCCGGGGCCGGCTATTCCGGTCACACCCAACCCCCAATCTGTACCAGCTCTGGATCTTGCCCCTTCCGCCATAGCAGCGGCGACTTCCCGGCTCACCGCTCCAAATTGGCTGATCAATTCTGGATCGACGCCCAACAGTTCGGTTTTCGCCTCATTGCTGTAGGTGACAAAACCGCGTTCGAAATACTCGGAACTTCCCGGGACATCGGTGATGCGGCTGGCGATCAAACCGCCAGTACAGGACTCAGCCACAGCTAAGGTTTCGTTCCGCTGCCTCAGGGCAGCCCCAAGCACTGACTCCAAGGTTTCCTGATCCGCTCCGTAGTAGTACTGGCTCAATTTACCGATTAGGATTTCCTCCACCGGCTGGATTAACGCCAGTGCCTTTTCCTTCGTTTCGGCTTTGGCGGCTATTCTCAGCTTGACTTCCCCCAGAGACGCATATGGCGCAATCGTCGGGTTCGATTGCCCGGAGAGTTCATCATGAACCAGCTCCGCTAGGGCGGACTCACCAATTCCCGTGAATTTCAGCGTCCGCGATACCAATGTCTGTTTAGCTTTGGTTTTTTCGGCCAAATAGGGCACCACATAAGCGGCAAACATACCTTTCAGCTCCCGAGGCACTCCCGGCAGCGCAATGATGGTCTTGTTCTGGACGTTGACGATCAGGCCCGGCGCTGTACCCCAATGGTTGGGGATCATTTGCGCTCCCTGAGGTAGGAAAGCCTGCTTCCGGTTGTTCTCACTCATTACTCGATTTGACTGCCGAAAATAGGCCTCGATCATCTCCAGAGCTTCTGCGCTGCATTCCAGAGGTAGATTGGCCACCGCTGCCACTGCTTCCCGCGTCAGGTCATCCATTGTCGGGCCCAGCCCGCCGCTGGTTATCACTAAATCGGATCGGGACAGAGCTTGGGTGATTACCTCAAGCATACGAATCCAGTTGTCGCCCACTGTGGCTTTGTAATAGAGATCAATGCCCAACGCAGCCAACTCCTGTGCCAGAAACGCAGCATTGGTATCCACTGTTTCTCCCAACAGCAGTTCCGTACCAATCATGACTAACTCAGCCCTCATAATTCACCCTACCTCTTTGCTAATTGTCAGATTTGTGTTATAATTTCCTTACCCAGGGAGACGGCAAGGAGGAGAAAGCCTTGATAAGACCCTTCTCCCAAGTCCCCTGTTGGCTTGCTGCGGCGCTGGTGTTGGCGGCTGCGCTTGCCGGATGCAGCCCGTCAGCACAGATCAGCGGCACAGTCGCTGTCACCGCAATGAACATCCCCGATTCGGACGCTTCGGGATGGACTGCCCGTGTTGTATGCACACGAGGCAAACATCAGATCATCCACAGCTTTGCCGTAGCGGACACCAGCCTCGCTGCCGAGCTGTCTGTTCCAGCCGGAACCTGGGACATCACTTTGGAACTGGCTGACGCAGCTGGAACTATTGTCTATCAAGATTCGGCAGTTGGCGTGGTAATTTACCCGAATCGTCCAACCACAATCGATTTCCAGCTGAAACCGGGTCCCGGCACGGTCAAAGTAATCGTTGACCTTGCAGGGCATCCCCATGCCGATAATATCATGCGTGCCCGGATCTACTTCAACGATAAAGTCTATGAGCTCGTCCGCAGCTCCGCTGCTGAAGTCCTGGAAGGTGAATACCAATTACCGCCCGGCAGCTATGACTTCACCGTGGACCTATACACCAGTTCTTTCCATGCTCATAACAAAATCGATCCTGGCCTCTGGACCATGCTTGACGTCAAACCCTTGAGCACCCAAACCGTAATATGGCGCCCTGCGCTGGAGACAATGGCTGTCACTGCCCGCATCTGCTTGCTTCCCGACGCGCCGCAGCATCTGGTTGGCCAATACAACAGCCAGCAGGTATTGCTGGTTTGGGAGCCCTGTTCAGCAGCCGACTTAGAGGGCTATAATGTCTACTGGCAGCCTTCGCCATTTCAGCCCTTCATCCTGATCGGCACTGTTGACCAGCACACGACCAGCTTCCACCACGATTTGGGCGGGTTGGACGAAATACCGCTCCAAGCATACTACACTGTGGCACCTTTTTCCGCTTTCCTGGAGGGCTACCGCAGCCCACCTGTCCTGGTGCCGTTTTTCTAAAGAATCGGAAGCACCTGCTTCCGATTCGTCTTCTCATCTTAGGCATAGATATGTATATGCAATGCCAAAAACAGCTCCCACCAGCACCTCGAATGGGGTATGCCCCAACAGCTCCCGCAAACGCTCTGGATGAAAGTCTTTCTTGTAAATATCATTGACGATGCGGTTCAATACCTTTGCCTGTTTGCCGGCTGCCCTGCGGACCCCAGCGGCATCATACATCACCACTAACGCAAATGCGGCCGCAAGAGCGAAGATTGATGTGTCAAACCCCTCTGTCAGGCCGACTCCTGTGGCCAAGGCGGTGACGAAGGTGGTATGGGAACTCGGCATTCCGCCCGTCCCCACCAGCCGGTGAAAATTTACGCGTTTTTCTTTTACAGCAACAATCACGGTCTTGGTAAGCTGGGCGATCACCCAGGCGGCCACTGCGGTGAGCAGAACCGAATTAGTTCCCAGCTGCTTTACGAAACCGTTGATAGTTAACACCTCCTATGAACGCATCAAACTTCAGACGGTAGAATACGATTATACAGCACACCAAGGGGGGATTGACCTGAATTCCGCTTGGATGTTACTTATTATTCTGGTAATTGGGATCTTGAGCAGGAACAGTATTCTGGCGGCTGCCAGCGGCATTGTACTGGTTATAGGGTTGTTAGATCTGCACCGCTTATATCCTCTGCTGGAAAGGCGAGGAATCGAAGCCGGGCTTTTGTTCTTGACTACATCTGTCCTCATTCCATTTGCCACGGGCAAAATCTCTCCCGGTTCTCTGCGAGATGCAGTTACTTCCCACATCGGCTTGGCCGCTGTAATCGGCGGCTTGACCGGAGCCTACCTAAATGCCCAGGGAATCGACCTGATCCGCTGCCGGCCGGAGATAATCCCTGGGATCCTGATAGGAGTGATCCTTTCCGTTGCTTTGTTCGGCGGCACCGCAGTAGGCCCGGTGATGGCCGCCGGAATTACATCGGTTATAATCGCTTTGATGGGATCCTAATCCATGATAACTGACTGGGCAAAAATCGTCAACCGCTTGAGACAGGCTGACGGTGTCAACTTTTTGTAGGATAAGCCAATCATTGATCTTCCTTTTGGTGTAGATCCTAGAAAGGAAAATGACCGTTTTGAAGACCTCTCAAACATTCAAATGCTGGAACCACTTTGCC
>Ga0134103_1000309_pt1 | contig 61159 bp, 56 predicted proteins | sample 14_taG_2_FD_94445 | JGI IMG/M metagenome (GOLD analysis project Ga0134103, IMG submission 94445) | Switchgrass degrading microbial communities from high solid loading bioreactors in New Hampshire, USA - 14_58_20_212_A1 metaG | ecosystem: Engineered > Bioreactor > Semi-continuous > Anaerobic >...
ACAGCATTCATGCGCTTCTGGTCATAGGAAAGTAAAAACCGCAGTTTGTTTATATAGTCTTCAATGGCACTGCAACCCGTTTTTTCATCTCCATTCCATTCACTTTCCCTCAATAAGTGCAGATGCGCAATGAAGTTTCGTACCTGCAAAAATTCAAGTTTCTCCCCACTATTATTGCAATAAATACTTGCGAATGCATGCCAGTCTCCGTCTTTTAGTTTTTTGTTCAGTTTACATATAACTCTACCTTCATTAAAGACTTCCAGTACATCTGTTTCAGTTACATTGTGGAGTTTTCCCTGTTTTGCCCATGCCAGCAGAAGGAAATACATATCACGCTCCCAGTCCTGAACAAAACCCACCCAGCGCGAAAGCATATCCAAAAGAATTCTGCAGACTTCGTACAATGAGCCAAAGGATAGATTTTTCTTGGCCTGGTTATACTCATCAAGTTGCCTGATGGTTCTATCGTACAGTTTATAGTCCTCGTAAGAAAACTGGGAAGGGGATTCTGTGTATTTATTATGGAGTCGCTGTAAAAGGGCGTGTGCCTGTTCTGCAGATTTAATGGGATTTCCAGCCGGATCGTCAATATTCCAATGCTCACCGGAATATACTCCATAATCTTTTTTGGTAGCTTGCATATGGCTGAGGAGAACCTTCTTAAATACTCCCATAATACCGGAACGCAGCAACTCTTTCATGTTCCTTCGAGGCACCGGGGTTAAGGTGTCGCTCTGTAGATAAAATGCCCCGTATTCTGCCATTTTCCCCTCTACAAACTGCTCAAACACCTCAATAGCACGATTTTTCCACGATACTTCCGCACATTGGGATTCTGGTTCTGTCAGCTTAACCAGTTCTGCGAGCTCCTCGATTTTTTCGGCCATTGCAATGTCCTCGTTGAAATCTGTACTGCCTTGCCACCCTGATACTGAAGCACGGAAACGCAGCATCTGCTGCTGAAGTTCGCTTAGCTCCTTATCGTCAAGCAGGCGCATGAGAGGATATAAAACCAGGAGAAATTTTTCGATGTTATCCTTATCAAATGATGTTTTCAAAACCAATGGCTCGTCTTTTCTATTATCTTTATCTGCCTTTTCAGTAAATAATTCAGCCCATTTTTTTGCTTTCTCCTCGTCTTTTTTCGGATTCATGATTTCCTGGTATTCATCCTCATACCGGTCGTCCATGAAGTTAGAAAAAGCTTCGGCAAAGATATCAAGGATAAAACGCTGGGCATAATCTGTCTTTTCACGGGCTAGTTCCTGGTTTTCCTTTTCAGTCTCTGAAACCTTTCTTTGCAAGTCCTTTAATAGTTCCGAAAGAGAATCCTTTTTGCCCTTATTTTTCTTATACAACTCTTCTATTTCTTTATATCCATAGTCATAGGTCCTGTTTGATCTGTTTCTTATTTCAGACAGTTTCCTGTTCCTTTCCAATACCTTTGGGATTAAGTCGGTAACAATATTTTCATTCTTCTGTACTTCAGGAAGGAAGTGATACTTGTAAATAAGCTGCAACAGGTTACGCATTGCGCGCTGTGCATCGGTATTGGTTCCAGTTTCGGCTTCGATTCCTAAATCGGCAGATGTATCAGGATAATCGCCTATGTCCCCTTTCATTCCGGCATCGGTATCGACAATCCCTGCTTCAAGCTGACTGAACCATCTCAGCCAATTACCGTTTTGTAGGTCGTTGCCATCCTCATTGGCTATATTGGATCTCATGGACTCACGCTCGTACTCCAGGCGCAGATTCTTGCCGCGCTCGTATACCCGTTTAAACGACGGCGTCATTTGGTACTTGGCACTGTATAACGATAACTCCACACCTTGTTTTTTGAATATGCGCAACAAAAACTCTGTACTATAGTAAAGTGGAATGTTCATACTGCTGATCCGGCTGGCAAACGCATTATTCAGATTCTCACAGTCCTGCTTGTAAAGTCTCAGAAGAACTGGAACATCTTCTTTCTTTATTTCATTGGCAATATGCTTCAGGGCTTGTGTAAAGCCCAGGTTTTTGTAATGGAAGATATTGTTACGCAGCTTACTGATACAGAATGCGCATTCCTCCAGCAGTTTATTGCAGACCAGCGCATCGTTGGTTATTGTTTCTGTTAAGTTTATGTCTTCATCAGCACTCTCTTTGATCTTCTCCTGCAATTCTGCCAGTTGGAAGAAATCCTGCAGTTTTTCTTTACATGCCTGTATATCTTTACGATTGTTATTTTGCTTAATAAGAAAGTCTCTCCTATATTTCCCGGCGAGCAAAATATCTCCAATATAAAACTCATAAAAATAGCATAAACGTGATACCGACCATGAAACGGCAGTCATGAGTTGCTTCTTGACCGCTTCAAGGACCTGTATTAATTGCAGCGTTTCGCTATTCACAGGAAGATTTCTGCCTTTCCTGCAGCAGTATTCATAAAGCTTTCCGTAAAGAATGTGCATCTGGGTACTCTGGTTTATAAGCTTGCGACGGACTGCTTTGGCCATATGCTTCGGATTAAGCAAGCGTGTAACGACAGTCTCTTCCATCAGAAGTCTTTGCCTGATACTTGCCCCTCTTTGCTTTGTCCTTATGGGAAAATTCTTATTAAAATACTCCTTCACTGCCTGGAAATAGTATCGCATATCCCTGTGACGGTCAGTATGCTTTTCCCATAGTGCCTTTAGATACTCTTTCACTGCCTCGTCTGCCAACATTGCTCTTGAACGGGCTCCGCTTTTACAGCTTTGAATTTTTTTACGAACCTCTTCGCACAGCTTATCAAATGAAACGATTTCTTCCATCTCGGTCAGGACAGGATAGCGATCGTCTTTGTCATGCTCTGATGCAACTGGCTTTAGCAGTTCCAAAAGCCAGGCCGCACGGTCGTTGTTTGCAGAAATTGTGCCATCTGCATTGACTTTAAGAGGTATCTTGTTTTTCCTTATGGAATTTCGGACACGGTTGATTCGGTCTTCTTTTTCTTTCTTCAAGGCTTTTTGAATTTTCTTTAGTTCTGCTTCCGCCATCGCTTTTTGAATAGCATTTCCATTTGCCAGATTAAGTATTGCCTCATAGAGGGTTGTTCCGCCTTCCTCCGCGGCAAAACTTTTGCCATAGGCTGTAAGAGTTTTATCACAAAGCGCTTTCATATCAGATTTTGAGCCTTTTATTTTGTCAATGCTTTGTATATCCGCGTCTTTGCACAGGTTTTCCACCAACTCGGGTAATCTCATTCCTGCCTATCTTATTGCCATCTTTGTCCTGTGTTCTTATAAGTCGGTTTATCAATGATCTTTCGAATATATTCTTAACGGTATCCTTTTTGAAAAGCTCTTCGGTATAATTATATTCCTTGTCATCCTGCCTGATAAGTTTTCCTGAATCCTTGTCACGGTGGAAAAAGAGTGGCGGTACATCTTCCCACTTTCTTTTGGTTATTTTCATAACTAGGACCCCCTTCACCCATACAATATAAGGAAAAACATTATATTACAACTATATCATACAATTATCTACTTATGTTATCAACTTGATGTCCATCAATACATATCAATACTCTCAGTGCCATATGACCTGGCTCCTTGTCATCAGGATACCTGAAGCTTTTTTGCGTGGGTGAGAAGCGTTAAATGCTAATAAACCAAGTGGTTCCTGAGAATTTGCTTTCTACTGGTTCTTATTAAGCCATTGGAAACCAGGTATACTATGCCTGTCGGATTGCCCTGCAAACTGGCATGAGTTCCGGCGCTTTCCGGCTGTCGGGAACGTCAGTCCGCAAAAAAAGCGGATGGAGGTATACATATGAACGATGTAAGGATCACCGTCGTGGCCAGCACTTATAACAAGGAACTTGTAAAAAGATATGGCGTGCCCGATGTTCCAGGATGCCCAAATCACAAGATCGGTCAGATGTTCATCTCAAAGGAAGGGACGAAGCCCGATGGTTTTTGTGATGAAGCCTGGCTTGCAATTGAAAGGTATGTCTTCGCATTGTCCCGCGGCGCAAGAAATATCTGGCCCTATTGGGTCAATGCCGGCAACATATCGGTAATTTCCTGCACCGACGGACTCAGGCCGACGGTATTCCTGCTGGAGGCGATTGAATAAATAATAAAACGGACCCGTGGGACAGAAACTGCGCAGCAAGCGCCTGAAAGCGCGCAAAAAGCCCACGGCAGGCAAAACCGCCGCAGGCTCGAGCATTAACATGACATGAGGTAAAAAAGCCGCCTCAAAATCATGGGATAATGATTTCAAGACAGCTTTCTTATCATTTCTTCATTATTTGATTTTATATCCGCCCCTTAAGATCAGCCACGCGTCCGCGGTTATCCTAAGTCCCCTGCCGTCGCCCTTCGGTGCGATTACCAGGTGCTGGACGGGAACCGCGACCCCGTTGTTAAGGTCCTTTCCGGCGCTTACGTCAACCAGGGTGCCGCTTTCGCCGCTGATAGCCGTGGCTGCTCCGCTTCTTAAGATCACTTCCGATCCGCCGCCAAGTTCAAGGACCTGTCCTTTCTTCATGGAGATGACCTGGAACCCGCCCTCTACGGTTTTAACCCTCGAGTCCAACTCATTAAGACGGGTCAGGGCATCAATAATGAACCTGGTCAGGTCGCCCACATCGGTTTTCAATTGCTCGATTTCGGCCGTATTGACCGTTCCCGGGGAGCCGCCCGATGACGAACTGCCGATCTGCGCCGCCAGCTTGGCTATCTGCTGGTCAACGTAGTCCTTTGTCGCGAGCGGATTGCTGTCGCTTCCCGCTTCCCCGGCCGCCTGCGCTATAACGATGGCAACCAGGAGAAACAGCATTACAAGCAGCGGATATGCGATCCTTTTCCTCTCAGAATTCATCTTTTGTCCCCCTTTACCCACACCTTCGGCACGGGCTTTCACTGCACGTATGTAACGCTCAGGCCAACGCTCGTCCGAAGTGCTTGATCAACTTTTTTCATCAGGTAATCATCCAGGTGTCCGGCTTTCTCCCTGAGCCTTCTCTTGTCGATTGTCCTCACCTGTTCGAGCAGGATCACCGAGTTGCGGCTTAGTCCGTACATTTCCCCGCGAAACGGGATGTGGGTTGGTAGCCTGGCCTTGTCCAGCTGCGAGGTTATTGCGGAAACAATCACCGTCGGGCTGTACTTGTTGCCTATGTCGTTCTGGATTACCAGAACCGGTCTTACTCCTCCCTGCTCCGACCCGACAACCGGGCTTAAGTCAGCATAGAAGATATCGTCTCTCCTGATCTGCAAAGGTCATCACTTCCTGTAAGTTTATTAACCTACAATAGCATGACCCCTTTACCAATATTATAGAGATTCGGGCTATGAATCTCAAATTAAAATTGTTTTACGCCCTCGTGAACTATTGTTACACATTTCCTCATGCCATATACATGAACCGGCGGATTTTTATTGAAAAATTCCGCGGGCGCAAGCTAGAGCAAATAATTCAGCACATTCACGACCGAGCCGTTCCTGATGTATACCCTCGGAACGCGCTTCCCTATTATGCAGAGGATCTCGTACGGGATTGTCCCCATGAGATCGGCAATCTCCTCGGCGGTGATCTCGTTCTCTCCCTGGCGGCCTATGAGGACAACCTCGTCCCCCGCCTTCACATCCCCCGATATGTCGGTTATGTCAACCATCAGCTGGTCCATGCAGATGTTCCCCACGACAGGCGCGAACTGGCCGTTGATAAGGACGCGGCTCCTGTTGGAAAGCAGGCGCGAGTAGCCATCCGCGTAGCCGATGGGAACGGTGGCGATCCTGGACGGGCGCTTCGTGGTGAACGTCCTGCCGTAGCTTATGGAAACGCCGGATTCCACGTCCTTGACATGGATTACATTGGCCTTGAGGGACATGGCAGGCTTGAGGTCTATAACGCTTCTGTCCACTTCTTTGGAAGGATAGATGCCGTAGAGTATGATTCCCGGCCGGACAGCCTCCAGGGTCATCTCAGGGTACTGCATGATGGCCGCGCTGTTGGAGACATGCCGTATGGGTATCAGGACCCCAATCCGGTTGAGTTCCTCAATGATGCTCATGAACAGCTCGAACTGGCGCTGTGTGTATGACCTGTCCTTCGTATCGGCCACGGCGAAGTGGGTGAAGATGCCTTCAATGATGATTCCGTCCAGCTTCATGATGGCAACAACGTCCTTGACGGCGCTGTAGCCGGGCTTGAAGCCCACCCTTGTCATGCCTGTATCTATCTTTATGTGAACCCTGGCCTTTGTCCCATGCCTTAAGGCCTCCTCGGACAGGGCCTTGGCCATCTCGTGGCTGTACACGGTCTGGGTGATGCCGTACTCCAGGACCTCGCCGAGCCTCCTGAAATCGGTGTGATTCAAGACCAGTATGGGAACGTCAATGCCTATCTTCCTGAGCTGTATGGCCTCGTCCAGCATGGAAACCGCAAGCCTTGTGACGCCGTTATCAAGCAGCGTTTTCACGGTTTCCAGGGTGCCGTGGCCATAGGCGTCGGCCTTGACCACCGCGATGATATCGGTTCTCTTCCCTGCGAGCCTTCGTACTTCCCTCACGTTATGCGCTATGTTGTCCAGGTCGATCTCGGCCCATGCCCGGCTGAACGTATAGTTCATGTGGAAACCTCCTCATTAGTATCCCCGGATGGCCTTAAGCTCCTCCCCTATCCATTCCTGTATATCGGAAGCTGTCATCGCGCAGGCCCCTTTCTCAGCCGCTGCACGGTCCCCGGCAAGGCCGTGGATATAGGCAGCCGCAACGGCGGCCTCAAAGGGCGGGACATCCTGGCCAAGCAGGGAAACGGTCATACCCGCAAGGACATCGCCCGAACCGGCCGTGGCCATGCCGTTGTTGCCGGTGGGATTTATGCAGACCCTGCCGTCGGGTCCGGCTATGACCGTGCCGGCGCCTTTAAGCACAACCGTTATCCCGTATTCCTCCGCAAAGGCTTTTGCGGTGCCGATACGGTCGGACTGGACGTTTGCGGTATCTGAGCCCAGGAGCCTTGCCATCTCCGCCGGGTGCGGGGTTATTACGGCTTCGCACTTGAGCCGGCTAAGCGCACCGGCGTCCGGCGCGATGGCGTTCAGTGCGTCAGCGTCCAGGACAAGGGGTTTTTTGCAAAGATCTATCACGTTATGGACCAGTTCGCGGGTATCATCATTGCAGGAAAGCCCGGGCCCTATAAGGACCGCGTCGCTGCTGTCCAAAAGCTGTTCAAGCTCGTCGCGGCCGGGGCAGACTATATGCCCGCCGCGGCTTTCAAGCGGGGCGTAAATTGCCTCGGTTATGCCTGCGGCAAGTATGGGGACGATCTCCCGTGGCACTGCCAGCCTTACCAGGCCGGAGCCCATCCGGTAAGCCGACCGGGCGCACAGGATGGCCGCGCCCGGCATCGAGTACGACCCGGCAATAACCAGCACCTTGCCGAAAGTACCCTTGTGCCCGTCCTCGGGCCTTGGCGGCAGGATAGCCGATATCATGGCGCTGTCGGTCAGTTCGCAGGTTTCAAGACCGTCGGCCAGGGCGTAGGGTATGCCTATATCGGCCACGGTCAGTTCACCCAGGCATGATGCGGCCGGATACTGTACCATGCCCAGCTTCGGCAGGAAAAATGTGACCGTGTAATCGGCCCTGACGCATCCACCGCGGATCCTTCCCGTCAGGCCGTCGATACCCGAGGGTATGTCTATGGAAAGGGTGCAGTTGGAATAACGGTTGATAATATAAACAGCCTCGAGGGCCGTACCCTCGATATCCCTGTTAAGCCCGGTCCCGAAAAGGCCGTCGATAACCAGGTCGGCCTCGCGGCAACATTCGGCAAAACTGTCCAGGCTGCTGTCGTCCAGGAGTTCCATGGCAAAACCCATGTTCCTGAGGATATTGGCATTTACGGCCGCATCGCCCTTGAGTGAATCGGGCGGACACAGCATGTACAAAGAAACCGAGTATCCCATGGAAAGCAGGTGTCTCGTCACCGCCAGGGCGTCACCCCCGTTGTTGCCGTAGCCTGCCGCCACGAGAACCCGGCGGCCGTTTTTCTGGCTAAGGATCTCCGCGGCCTTCATTGAAACCTGGAAGGCTGCGTTTTCCATCAGCACGATTCCGGGTATGCCTATCCTCTCGATGGCTTCCCGGTCAATTTCCCTCATCTGACCCGGAGTTAACAGCTTCATCCTTCTTCAAACCCTCCAGCCCGAACTGGCTCTCAAGCCTTTTCACATGCTCGGCCCCTATAAGCTCGGTAAGGTCTACCGCGAGCGAGGTCCAGTCAAGGTTTATGGATTCAAGCTCTTCCTTCAGGGCTTTCTCTTTCTCCCTGATGAGTTCAAGCTCCTTTATTATTGCCTCGGCCCGCTCCTTGTTGTTTTTCAGCGTGGAGAATATGTAGTGGACCGTTTCATTGAGAAGCGTCATGTTGGCTTCGCGAAGCTCGTCGCTGATTCTCTCTATGTCCTCCAGGATCTTATCCATCCTGTCGTTGATCCTCTCGATTTCCCTGCTGCATCTCTTAAGCTCGGTCTTCGCTTCGGCGTCATTCTCCTCAAACGCGTCTCTCGTAAGATATATGATCCTGTTCATGATCTTCTTCTTGGTGGGTTCAAGGCTCTCCTGCTCCTGCTTCAGCAATGCCTCTTTCTTGATGAGTTCGTTCAGTTCATTCTGCATCCTCTCGATAGCCGGGCTCATGGGCAGGCTGGAAAAAAGCCTGGTCCACCTCTCGTCTATGGTCAAGCGCGTGATGTTGTTCTGCTTCAGCACGGACCTGTCCAGGTAAGTATATTCATGGTCACCGGTTCTTCCGAACTTCCTGCCGAAACCCGGCTCCTTTTTTAAACGCCGCATGTTGAATCCTCCCGGATAAAAGCCATGGATCAGTAATGTCAACGCATAACGGGTCTGTATACATGCGCTGTTTTCTTAAGTATATCACACGGCCATGCTTTTTTTAATATGCCGAGCGTCCGTGCCTTCCGCTTTAGGAAGTTTAGTTGACGGATTAATGTGGTAGTTGATTTAATAGAATAAAGTATATGATGCCATTTGCGGGTGATACATGGCTCCCGAGAAAAAAAGCCTGACGCTCCGGCGTTCCGGCAGCATCCGTTTTGATTTCAAAAAGGCGATCAGATTCCTGGTTGCCCTGCTTATCACGGCAGCCCTGTTTTTTGCTGCCTACTATCTTACGAAATCAATTCTCGACAATCCCAATGTCTATAACGGCGTGTACGTCGACGGCTGTTACGTGGGCGGCATGAGCCCGTCACGCCTGAAAAGCTTTTTGAAGGAGCGCTATGAGACCCTGCTTGATGATGCCAGCATGGTGTTCTTTACCGAGAACTTTGAAAAAACGCTGAGCTACGAGGAGATCGGCGCTTACATAGACATTGAGAGCATGGAACAGCAGGCGCTCGGCGTCGGCAGAGAAGGCTCCTTCATAAGCAGGCTGTACAGGATAGCAAGGCTGAACAGGAACCCGGCGATGATCCCGCTTGCACTCGAGGTTGACGAGAAACGGCTCGATGCGGTCCTGGAAGACCTGGACAGGTATTTCAGGAAGGACGCGATCGTCCCCAAGATCGTCATATCCGGCGACGAAGCCATACTCTGCGCCGGCGAGTCGGGATGGGAAGTAGACAAGGAACAGCTGAAGCGAAAGGTCCTGGATTCGGTCGAGGCTATGGAAACCGCGTACCTGTACATCCCCTTAAGGGAAATACCGCCGCCCAAAATAGATATTGACGCGGTATATAACGCCATTATCCAGGAGCCTGCCAACGCGGAGATAATAAAGGGCGAAGACGGATCGGCAGTGATAAAGCCACAGGTTAACGGCAGGTCCATAGACAAGGCCGAACTGAGGAGCATCATAAACCGCGTTGAGGACAGGAGTTACAAGGTATACGAAGAGATCCCGCTCCCGGTCCGGGTTACTGAGCCCGAGGTAAAGACAAGGGACCTGGAAGCCCTGCTTTTCAGGGATGTTCTCTCCAGCGTAAGCACGAGTTTTTCCACCGACACGTTGAACGGCATGAACAGGGGAATAAACATCCGGCTCGCAGCCAAGGCCATCGACGGCACGGTGGTATTCCCGGGCGAGGAGTTCTCCTTTAACGAGGTTGTAGGGCCAAGGACCCCTGACAAGGGCTACGCCATAGCCCATGTTTACATTGCGGGCGAGGTCAGAAACGGCTACGGCGGCGGGGTCTGCCAGGTGTCCACAACGCTGTACGACGCTGCCCTTCTGGCCAACCTCGCGGTCACCGAGCGCCACAACCACATGTTCACCGTGAGTTATGTGCCCCTGGGCATGGATGCCGCCGTATCCTACGGTCATGCGGACCTGAAGTTCCGCAACAATACGAATTACCCCATCAGGATAGACGCCAGTGTTTCCGAGAACAACGTGCTGACTTTCAATATTGTGGGAACCAACCTGTATCCCGAAGTGAAGGTCAGGCTGGTTTCCCGGGTGGTCAGCGTAACAAAGGCGACAACCCAGTATATCGACGACCCGAACCTGCCCATCGGGTTCGAGGAGGTCGTGGAAGACGGCATGGACGGAGCGGTGGTGGATACATATGTCCAGATCTACAGCGGGAAAGACTTAATAAAGGACTACAAGCTCCACCAGAGCGTGTACCAGGTGCTGCCCCGCAAGGTGCGAAGGGGTACGAGGAAACCTTAGCAACCGTCATACCCCGAAAGGGAGTAATATGCGAAGGATAATCGTTGATAGCAGGGACGAGCAGAAACGCATAGACAGGTTTTTGACCGACAGGTTTGCCGGTGTTCCGGCAGCCGTCTTTTTCAAGTCCTTCCGCAAGAGGAACGTCCGCGTGAACGGCAAGCGCGTGAACAGGGATTTCCGCCTTCAAGCGGGCGATGTCGTGGAGATCTTCATACCCGACGAGTATCTTTCCCCGGCCGGGAATGATGACAGGAAAGCCGGGATAGAAATCCTTTACGAAGACGAACATATCATGGTCGTATCAAAACCCCAGGGCGTCCCCGTTCACCAGGACGGCAACCGGGAAGAGCTGGTGCTTGACCGGTACCTCCAGTCCATGACGGCGGAAAGGCGCGAAGGTGAGGCGCCCAAACCCGGTTTTCCCGCCCTCTGCCACAGGATTGACAGGAACACGGGCGGACTTGTCATCCTTGCAAAGGACGACAGGACGCTCGAGGTCATGAAGGACAAGTTCAAGAGGCATGAGATCAGGAAATTCTACCTTGCCTGCACCTACGGCATCCCGGCTGTGAAAGAGGCCGAGTACGAGGCGTACCTGGTGAAGGACGCGGAAGAAAGCCTTGTTAAGATATTCGACAGGCCGGTCCGGGGTTCCGTTAAAATCGTAACTCGCTTCCGTCTCCTTAAAGCCGTATATCCATATGCCCTGCTCGAGGTGGAACTGGTCACGGGGAAAACACACCAGATCCGGGCTCACCTGGCACGGCTTGGCTATCCCATCCTGGGCGACGGCAAATACGGGATAAACAGCGTCAACCGTTCTCTCAGGCTGAAAATGCAGGCGCTTTTCCACTACCGGTTAAGGTTCGAGTTTAAAAAGAAGGGCACGCATCTGGACTACCTTGACGGGCACGAGATAACCCTGCCCTCCGTTCCATGGGAAGAAGGCATAAGGGAAACCGGGCTTACAGGCAACGATATGTTTGAATAAGCACCCGGAATCACATATAATTAAAGTGTGGAAACGGATGTAACAGATGTGCGAAAACGGCATAAGCCGAAGGCGCATCGAAGGGGCAGGCTTTGCCCGTCCAAGCAAGGGGAGGTATGGTTTATGAAACTGATCATTGCGGTAGTAAGCGATGAAGACAGCAACATACTCGCGGACAACCTCAACAGGGAAGGCTTTGGCACCACCAAGATATGTTCCAGCGGCGGATTCCTTAAGAGCGGCAATACCACCTTCATGATAGCCACCGACGAGGAGAGGGTGGACCGCGCCCTTGCCATCATCAAGGAAACTTGCAAGAGCAGGCGCAGGATGATCGCCCCGGAAAAGCTGCCGGGGAGTTTCGGCGCGTTCAACCTTGCCATGCCCGTGGAAGTAAATGTAGGCGGCGCCACCGTCTTCACGCTCAACATCGAGCAGTTCTTCAAGCTGTAATCTCCTTTGCAGCAAAGGCTTATGACCGCAATGCCATGTCCCCGCATTTCCTACGGCAGATGAGGTTTCCGAATGGACGAGAAGCACAGGATACCCGGAGAAAGGGATCTCGAGAGAAACCGCTTGCTTTGCATAACAGAGGGCGCAACGGCCCGGACCATATTCAACCTTACGACAGGAGCTTTTCTTGTCGGGCTGTTAAAGGCCATGGGCGCCGACGACACAGTTTGCGGATACATAGTTCCCATACCCGTCCTTGCGGCGGGCATCCAGTTCCTTTCGCCGATTACCCTTGAAAGCCTTAAATACCGGAAGAATATAATCATGGCAGGTAGCCTTATCCACAGGCTCCTGCTCTCATTATTGATCGTCATCCCGTTCCTGCCTTTGGGCACCGCGCCCAAGCTATGGCTTACTGCCGGGATTTTCCTGGTTTCACACCTTGTCATATCCTACATTACCCCGGCCGCTTCAAACATGTATATCAGCTTTGTGCCGCAAAGCATCAGGGGAAGGTATTTCGGCACGAGGGAAGCCTATCTGCTCATAACCTCTACGGTTTTCACCCTCGCCCTGGGAAAGGTCCTGGACCTTTTTGAAGAAGCCGGAAACGAACTGGGAGGCTATATTGTCGTCTATTCAGCGGTTTTCGCGCTGACGGTTGCAAACGTGGTTTCCGTCGCACAGATGAAGGAAGTGCCATTGCAGCACAGCAAGGACCGGATGAAGATTTCGGAAGTGTTCAGCCTGCCCTTGAAAAACAGGCTGTTTGTGAGATACTTTATAATGTCGGTAATCTGGAACATCGCCATCCAGATAGCCAGCGCCTACTTCAGCGTGTACCTGGTTTCGGACCTGGACATGAGCTACACCGCCATTACGCTGCTCGGCTTACTCAACGCGGTGGTGTACATAACCTGCGCCCGCATTTGGGGCAGGTTTGCGGACAAATACGGATGGACGGCAACCACCATGGCATGTTTCACTATCCTGGCGGTCTGCCATACCATATGGTTTTTTTCATTCCGGGAAAGCCCCATACTGCTGGTGCTGCTGGTACTGGCCCATGCCACGGGCGGAGCTGCCTGGTCGGGCATCAATATTTCCCTGTTCAATCTCCAGTTTGACTTTACGCCCGAGGAAAAAAGGATGGTATATATCGGCTTCAACGCGGCTGTCAGCGGCCTTGTAGGATATGGCGCCGCCGCGGTGGGATCACGGCTTGTGGGCGCCTTCGGGGAAACCGGCCTGTCGGCTGCAGGGATGGCGGTAAATATCAAGCAGGTATTGTTCATTGTTTCGGCAATCCTGATATTTGTATGCACGGCTTACATATTCATCTTCCTGAGAAAAAGAAAGCAGGATGTTCAAGGAGGTTAGATTTCATGCTTAAAAGAGTTGAAGAGATGAAGAAGGAAATCCGGGAGCGCATGAGGGACGGAAAGGGATCGGTGGAGATCCTGCACATCTTTAGCCAGGACGAGCTCAAGGGAAAATGCCGGCTGTTCGCAAAGGTAACCCTGAAACCGGGTTGCTCCATAGGGACCCACACCCATAACCGGGAGGAAGAGATATATTACATTCTAAGCGGGACCGCGACAGCGGACGACAACGGCAATGTGCTGACGCTTCGCCCCGGGGACGCCCTGCTCACCGGCAACGGGGCGTACCATTCCATCGAAAACGCAGGCACCGAAGACCTGGTCCTCATGGCTGTCATACTGCTTTACGAATAAACCGGCGCACCTGAGTAAGGTACATGACGCGGATGCCGGCAGTCCGGACGAGGTACGGCCAGGAACGGTTCCTTGGCTAAGCCTTATGCCGGATACTGGCCGGCATCCTCTACTCCAGGTACCGTACCAGGTCCATGGGCTTCTGGATTATCATTTCAGCTCCTGCCCTGGCAAGAAGCTCAGCGCCCCTGAATCCCCAGGCAGCGCCTACATGGTGGATCCCTGCGTTCCTTGCCGTGATGATGTCCACCTCGCTGTCGCCAAGGTATATGCATTGACCTGGCGCAATGCCAAGATCATTGAGGATTCCGAGCGCCCGTGCGGGGTCGGGCTTCTTGGGCATATACGGGGTGTTTCCGGCTACCCTGAAAAATGAAAAACGCGGGAAAAAGCGAAGCGCGATCTCTTTTGCCACGCTTTCGTCCTTGTTGGTGTCTATGGCAAAGCTGATTCCATGGGACTGGAGATATTCAAGCAGGTCCTCGATGCCCTCATAGGCATACATGCCATGGTCCCAGTGCCGCGCATAGACTTCCCGCAGCCGGGCCAGGCAGCTGCTTATCTCTTCCTGGCTCCTGTGCCCCTCGGGAACGGCACGCCTTACAAGTTCACTGAAGCCGTTTCCCACGAAGTCTTTGCATTTTTCCACGCTATGGACCGGGAACCCTCTTTCGGCCAGCACCATATTAAGCGAATAGGCGATTCCGTGTATGGAATCAACAAGGGTCCCGTCCAGGTCGAAAATGACAGCCTTGATACTCAATTTTCTCCTCTCGTAATGCTCCTTAAGTCTATAGGTGTTTTCAGAACCATTCATTGCGTATGATCAAACCGCAGGAACCGTCCCCCTGGTTCGAACCAGTGGAACCGTCCCCCTGGTTTGGTTTACCCCAAAACTTCCTCGAGGACCCGGATGACATTGCGGGTACCGTCGGCCTGGCCGTATCCGGCCATGGCCTTTTTGAATTCATCCCGGTTCTTGTATAATTCCCTTACGCGGTCCGCCAGGGTACCGGGCGCCAGTTCCTCGTCCGGCAGCACCATGCTGAAGCCCTGCCTTTTGAATGATTCCGCGTTCAGGATCTGGTCGCCCCGACTGGCCTGCCGGGACAATGGGATCAGCAGGTTTGGCTTTCTCAGGGCAAGGATCTCAAAGATGCTTGTCGCCCCCGCCCTCGATACGACGATGTCCGCAAGTGCGAAAACATGGGGCAGGTCATCCATAAGGTATTCAAATTGCCTGTATCCCCTGATGCCTTCGTACTGCCCGTCCAGGTTCCCCCTGCCGCATATGTGGCAGATGTTGAATTCCTTCACCAGGCTGTCCAGGGCTTTCCTTAAGGCTTCGTTTATCCGTACCGCGCCCTGGCTCCCGCCCATGACCAGGAGAACGGGCTTGTCATCGTCAAAACCGCAAATCATGCGGCCCATTGCCCTGTTGCCCTCAAGCAGGGCTTTTCTTATGGGAAGACCGGTCAGCACGCCCTTATCCTTCGGGATGTGCTGTCCCGATTCAGGGAAGGTATAGCACACCTTCCTGGCGAAGGGCATGGACAGCTTGTTTGTCAGGCCTGGCGTAATATCGGACTCGTGGATGACAACCGGCACCCTGCAAAGCCAGGCAGCCCAGACCACGGGGCAGGAAACAAACCCGCCCTTGCTGAAGACTATGTCGGGCCGTATTTTCCTGATCAGCGAAACCGACTGCCCGAGCCCGCCCATCACGCGGAACACATCGGTGACGTTCTTCAGGCTCATGTATCTCCTCAGCTTTCCGGCGCTGATGCCGTGGTAGGAAATGCCCTCGGCCTCGATAAGCTGCTTTTCCATGCCGTCCTTTGAGCCTATATACTCAATATGATAGCCCAGAGCCTTAAGCTCGGGGATCAGCGCTATGTTCGGCGTTACATGCCCCGATGTGCCGCCGCCTGTCATCACAATCCTTTTCATTCGTCGCACGTCCTCGAAGATGATATCACCCACATTATACTATTATGCGGGAAAACATCAAATACCCGGGGCTTATTGCCAGCCCTCGCCTTCGCCTGGCATAACCCTGCCACTGACCAGGATGTCCCGCGACACCATGAACAGGTAAACAACCGCCGCAAGGTTTAAAAGCGAAAAGATGCGCGAAGAAGCCCTGAATAAGGGCGGCACGAAGGGCATCACGTCCTTGTATGTCACGTAAAAAAGCACGGCGAACTGGTTTATGAATACCGTTACGCTGAAAAGGCCGAAAAGCCGGAATATTCTCCTGTCGCCGGAGTATACGAAAAACATGGCCAGCAGCAGAACCGCCGGGTAGAGGTATCTTTCGTGCATGCGGGCCGTGAACATGAATATCCCGGCCTGCAGGACCAGGGCGGCGGCAAAGATCCGGATTCTCGCGCCGGATTTAAGGTGCAGGTACAGGAAGAACCCGAAAACAGCCAGTATAAAAACATGGCTCCACGTTCTATAGGGCAAAAGCAGGAATATGGCGCTGTCCCTCACCATGTCCCCGCCCGCAAGGGTAAAGAGGTTATGGGCATGGAGGGATGCATAGGCGTATTTTGACCAGCCTCCGGCATAGAGCCTGACAATCCACCACGCATCCCGCCAAAGGGAAAAGGGCAGGATGATTAAAAACCCGGTAAACAGCCCTACGGCCGCGCAAAGGAGGAACTTCTTAAGGCTCTTTTTCCTAAGCAGCTCCAATAACAGCACAGGGATAAAGATGATGCCCTGGGGCTTCATCAGGCAAGCGCAGGCAAAGAAAACGGCCGATGCCATGATCCTGTCATGATAAAGAAAGTAGAGGCCCATAACCGCAAGAAGGGTCAATATGCTGTCCGTTTGTCCCCACATGGCGGAATTGACCAGTATGGCGGGGTTGAACAGGTACAGCCCGGAAAGCGCCAGTGCCGTGTTCCCCGGCATATGTCGCGCGGAAGCGGTATAGACCAGTATGCCCGACAGGATGTCGGCCAATATTGCGGGCATCTTGATGAGCATTGTCCCGGGGATTGAGCCCGGGGCCGCACCCAGCGCCCGAAGCGCCTTGCCGACAAAACGCAGGATATACAGGTACAGCGGCGGGTAATCCACGCTGCCGCTCCCGTATACCAGGAAGAATTCCCCGGCCGCGGCCTCTGCCCATTTGACGTAGTAGTCAAGGTCACCGTCATACCCATGAACGCTCGCGGCAAGAATAAGCCTTACTATGAAAGCAAACAAGAGAAAAAGCATGAAGGCAAAACCAAAGCCGTTCCTTTTCAATCCGTCACCCGTGCTTTCCATGGCTGTTCCCTGCCAATTGCTGCAAAACAAAAAGGAAGCACCGAAAAAATGATGCCTCCCAATATTCTGCATAGCACGCAGATTTTCATGCAGGGCAAAGCTTCCAGGCACGGACGTTCTTACACCCGGTCAGGACTTGTCCCTTTTTATATAGCCTGTGGCCGTAAGTCTGGCAATGAGCCCGCCGTCCTCGTCGAAAACGTCCACGCTGTATGTGCAGAGCCTGTTGGTGGTTGAGACCTCCCTGGCCTCGGCAGTCAGAACCTTGCCTCTCGGTATCCTGAAATACGATATATTGGCATTGATGCCAAGGGTGGCATTGCCCCTGGAATTGCAGGCGGCGGCAAAGGCATAGTCCGCCAGGGTGAATATGGCGCCTCCCTGCACCGAGCCTACACCGTTGAGGTGATCAGGTTTAACCTCCATGCGGACGACGGCATATCCGGGTTCCACGGTAACAAGCTCAAGCCCGATGAACCGCGCGAATTGGTCATTTTTTACGAACCTGATCATATCGTTATCCATAGCGCAACCTCTCGTGTTTTTGCTATGATCATACTACAAAACTGGAAAATTTCAAATCCTGTTTTTATGGATTATATAAAGATGAAGGGATCGGGATCGTCCCGCTTTGCCAGCGTTAGCAATCCCGGCCGCCCTGCTTCGCGATATTTACGCTTTTCGCGATTTATTTCCTGAAGTATTCTGTGATGGCTTCGGCAATGCTTTTCGCAAGCCGTGCCTGTTCCTGTTCGTCGGTCAGCCATTCAAACTCCGAGGGATTGGGTACAAAACCGGTTTCCAGCAGGACCGACGGCGCCCATGTGCCGCGCGTCACGTAGAAATTGCGGACATGCGTGCCTTTCATGGAACGGCCCAGGGAGCTTGTAACGTGGTCGTATACGAGCTCGGCCAGGGGCGCGGCCATCTTTTCCCGGTACCAGACCGAAAATCCGTCCACCTTTGATATGTCCACATCATCGGGCATGCTGTTGGAGTGGAGGGAAACAAACAGGTCCGGAAGCATCAGCCTGGACATGGCGAGCCTGTCTTCCAGGGATACATACGCGTCGGTCTCCCTCGTAAGGTATACCCTGGCTCCCAGCGCCTCAAGCTCCTTCTCCAGTTTCCTGGCAAGGTCCAGGTTTATATCCTTCTCGGCATAGACCCATCCCAGGGGTCCGATGGCTCCCGGGTCGGTGCCGCCGTGCCCGGGATCAAGCATGATGGTTATACCGGACAGGGGCATGCCATGGTTCTTAATCGTCGCCTTGCGCCTGATCTTAAGCTCCAGCCCGTTTTCTGTCTTTTCAATATAGTAACCTCCCAGAGTTATGCCTGGCTTAATCGGGAGGATGATTTGTGTCCCTCCGTTACTATCCTTCGAGATCTCCACCGAAGATACGAGGGCGTCTGGAGGCAGCAAGGGGGCCGATACCCCGGCAGATGCCGAAATGGTAAGCTTTATCCTTTCCCCGTCAAACTCGGCAAACGCGGCAGGTGAAAGATTCGTGCCGATTTTAAGCGTATGCCATACGTCCCCTGTCCTGTATTCGATGTTTCTTACGGCAGGCTCAATACTGAAATTCGGGTTATATATGTTCACATCGCCTTTTTCCACCCACTGCCCCGAAGACAGGCGCACATAATTGCCCGACATCCCGGTAATGGAATCAATCATGCCGTAATAGAGCTGGTGTATTCCGCCGTTGGCTGACGACGGTCCGTCGAAGGTATATGTCATGGGCACCTTCACTTCCGCGTAGTAAGGAGCGCCCTTCATTATCACGCCGATACTGGCCCCTCCGTTCCGGATATTTTCTGTCCCCTTGTAACTCATGGTATATACCGGAACGCCCAGGTCCACGATCCGCGGAGTCCCCGTATAGTTCGGCAGCGTGTAGCTGTAGGTATATGTGGCGGCGTAAAGGCCGCTGCCGCTTGGCGTGGAGGTCGCCTGGCTCATGTTGAAGGTTTTTCCGTCTATCTTTACGGTCACCCTTGCCCCGGCAGGAGCCTGGCAGGTCAATATGATGGTCTCGCCCGGCATGCCGTAGAACTGGGATCTCGGGAAGGTGGATGACGGTATGATTTCAGCCTTGCTCATCGTTTCTGCAACAGCAGGGACAGTTCTTGTTATGACTCGGGTTACACTGTACCCATCCTGTGTGAACGTAAACACGTTCTCTCCCGGTCTAAGGGGCACAAGAACCCCGAAGTATCCATGCTCCGACCGTTCAAGAACTGGCAGACCATTCAGGAAAAGAGGCTTTCCGGGGTCCGACGCGCCATTTATATAGTACTTTTCAAGGCTGGTGGTGATGTTGGATGAAGGCCTTGATATGCTTAACTTGTAGCGGCCGGCTGACTGGTCCCGCCTTGAGAAAACCTCTTTTACGGCAGCGGCGAGTTCGGGATAGTTGGCCAGCGAATTGTATGTAAACATGATGCTTCCCTTCACGCGCTCCATGGTTTCGTTGAGCTCAAGCTGCCTCACGATTTCCCTCGTGCCGTGCCAGGGGCTTTCAGGGTTGGGGTCCCCGGCCTTGTAGGCAGCCTGCCCTATGTAGAGATCGACGCCCGTTCCCGAAACGGCATCGTTCCACCATACCAGGAGCTTTGCATAATCGGCGATGGAGTAACCTATATTCCAGTAGAGCTGCGGCGCTATGTAATCGATAATGCCCTCCTTCACCCATGCCAGGGAATCGGCATAGTGACCCGAATAGGACTGGAACCCGTTGGTATCGCTTCCCCTCGGGTTTGATGAGCGATTGGCCCAGATTCCGAAGGGGCTGATGCCGAACCTGACGCTGCTTTTTACTGCCTTGATCGCCTTATGGCAATCCCGTATCAGTTTGTTCACGTTCTCCCTGCGCCAGTCGTCGAGGCTCTGGCCCGGGGATTTGTATTTTTCGTAAGTAGCCTTGTCATTGAACGATGTCGAGGGATAGAAATAGTCGTCGAAGTGGATGCCGTCCACGTCGTAGTTCCGCACGATTTCAAGGACCCCGTCGACAATGAGCTTACGGACCTCGGGAAGGCCCGGATCAAAATAGAGGTTTCCGTCCGAGTGCTTCACCACCCATTGGGGGTTCAGGACTGCCGGGTTGCTCGGAGCAAGGGCGGCAAAATTATGGGAAGGCTCGCCGGCCCCCTTTTGCGTCACCCTGTAAGGATTGATCCATGCATGCAGTTCCAGGCCCCTTTTATGGGCCTCGTCCACCCAGAACTTAAGGGGATCGAATCCCCCGTCCGGCGGTGTTCCCTGTTTCCCGGTTAGATACTTCGACCAGGGGAATATGCCGGACTTGTAGAATGCGTCGGCCGCCGGTCTCACCTGCAGGAAAACGGCAGTAAAACCGGTATCCTGGGCAAAGTCCAGGATCCTGATGGCTTCGCTCTTCAGGGTATTGGGATTCGTGGTCGGCTTTGCGGGATAGTCGATATTCGCCACGGTCGATACCCACAGCCCGCGGAAATCAGCCTTGGAAGACCGTCCGGATATCGGCGCATCGGCCGCAAATGCCGGAATGGTCAAAGAGAGGATCAGAAGGAAGACAATCAGTACTCTCGCAATGCTCTTCATATCCTTTTCTCCTGTATGTGTTCTGGGATTACCTGCATCCATTTTAGCAGAAAAAAACAGTTTCCTGCCGGTTTCACCGGTGTTTTAAGGAAACTGTAACCGTTGGGTAACAATATGCGATAAAATCCGGAAATACTATCCTGATAGCCGCTGCGCGGCTGACTTTCGGATGCAGCCATTTCATGCCCGGTGGATCAGGACATGCGAAACCCCGATAATCCGCGCCGCCTGCCTCAGGGATACTCCTTCGATCGCCTTGATCCTTCTTAAAAGCTCATTTCGCTCCGCAGCAGGCAGGTTTCTGATCAGGGAGATCTCATAACCTTCAAGTGCCTGCTTGATGGCCTTGAAGGCTTCTTCATCGGAAAGGCGTCCCGGCCGGGTTTCGTCCAGGAACCAGTCATTGCTTTCCTGCTCGTTGAACTGGATGAACAGCCTCCTGGCAAGATCCGTGTCGTTATCGAACATGGAAAGAATCAAGCTATCGTCCAGCAGGCCGTCGGGATAGCCGGGAAAACCATAATAAGGCCTGCAGCTGCTCCACTTCCATTTTCCCGGAAAACTCACAAGCCCGGCCCTGACAGGATTCCGGTGAATGAACCGGATCAGGTTAAGCAGGTCGGAGTCCTGCTCCACTGCTTCGCTGCTGAAACGATCATGGAAAACCGGGCCCCTGGTCTTGTACTTTGATCTTAAATACCAGGCATAGCTCACCGCCAGGCGTTTAACTGTGCCGGACAGGTCTTCGGTTCCTTCCTTCAGGAGAAGATGTGCATGGCTGCTCAACAGGCACCAGCCATAAACCTTGATCCCGGTTTTTTCCCTGCAGAGGTAAAAGGCGTCCAGGAACCTGGCATAGTCTTCGTCGTCATGGAACAGTACCTGTCCGTCCTTTCCCCGGAGCAATACGTGGTATATTCCGGTCCTGCTCCTTTTTCTGGCTTCACGCGGCATGGCCATACCTCACAATGTTGTTTGATGAATATTATACCATAGATGCCTGCGTATATGAAACAAGCCGGATACCCGCGGCACCCGGCCCGTTTGATCATGGAAGACGGCGATGCGAAGCCCGCAGCCGCGCGGCATTTGCAGGCGCTTCAGCTATCCATAAGCTTTTCCCTGTAATGATGCGCCTGCTCCAGCATCATGTCCTTGACCTTCATGAGACGCGTGAGATTGCCGCGCTCATTTTCGTCGAGCTTCATGACGATGTACTTGATGGTTTCCTCGAGGTTGGGTATCAGCACGTACTCCAGGGCGTTCACGCGGCGCCTGGTCTTCTCGATCTCATCGGACAGGAGTTGGGCCGACTTTTCGAGCTCCGCCAGCCTCAGCATGTGGGGAAGCGCGTCCGAAAGCGCCTGTATGGCCCCGTCAAGCTCGCCGGAAGTATTGGCAAAGCCATAGGGGAAAATGTCCCCTTCCCCGTCTTCCCCGGTGTTAAACTCGAGGACCGGTACATGCACGCTCATGACATTGCGGGTGGAGGTATTAAGCGATACCTTCCGCTTCGGGAACATGAGTGCTTCTTCCAGCATCTCGTCACTCATGAGGGCACGGGCCATGATGAAGCGGGAATGCACATCCATGAGCAGCTTTTCCACGATCTCCCGCTCCTTGCGGTTTTCCCGGACAATCTCCAGGAACTTCTTCATCAGTTCGTCGCGCTTGTCTTTCAGGAGCTTATGCCCGCGTCTTGCGGTCCTGAGCCTTCTTTTCAGACCTGTCAGCACCATGCGGGTGGGATTTACATTCAGCCTGGCCATTCTCTTTTACCACTCCATATCCTGCAGTTGGTCCTTCCTGGGATGATACTTCTTGATGTACTCGGTCTTTATGCGCTTGAGCTCGGAAACAGGAAGGATGTCGAGAAGCTCCCATCCCAGGTCCAGGGTTTCGATGATGGACCTGTCGGTATTGTATCCCTGCGAGACGTAGCGCTTCTCGAATTCGTCGGCGAACTTCGCGTAGAGCTTGTCTACGTCGGTCAGGGCGGCCTCGCCGAGGATGGACGCCAGTTCCTTGCACTCCTTGCCGCGGGCGTACGCCGCAAACAACTGGTTCATGGTGTTGGCGTGGTCCTCGCGTGTCTTTCCGGCCCCGATGCCCTTGTCCTTGAGTCGGGACAGGGACGGAAGCACGTCTATGGGCGGGGTGATGCCCTTCTTATGCAGTTCGCGGCTTAAGATGATCTGGCCCTCGGTGATATACCCGGTAAGGTCGGGTATGGGATGGGTCTTGTCATCCTCGGGCATGGTCAGGATGGGAATCAGGGTTATGGAACCTTTCTTGTCGCGCATCCTGCCCGCCCTCTCGTACAGCGTGGCGAGGTCCGTGTAAAGGTATCCCGGGTAGCCGCGGCGTCCCGGAACTTCCTTGCGGGCCGCCGACACCTCGCGAAGGGCCTCGGCGTAGTTGGTTATATCGGTAATGATAACAAGAACATGCATGTCCAGGTCAAAGGCCAGGTATTCTGCGGCCGTGAGGGCCATCCTGGGCGTCGCGATACGCTCGACGGCCGGGTCGTTCGCCAGGTTCATGAACAGGACCGCGCGGTCGATGGCCCCGGTCTTCTTGAAGTCGGTGATGAAGAAGTCGGCCTCCTCGAATGTTATGCCCACGGCGGCGAACACGACGGCGAATTTTTCTTCCGCGCCCAAAACCTTGGCCTGGCGCGCGATCTGGGCTGCCAACTGGGCATGGGGCAGGCCCGAACCCGAGAATATGGGCAGCTTCTGGCCTCTTACCAGCGTGTTCAGTCCGTCAATTGCCGAAACCCCGGTCTGGATGAACTCGTTGGGGTAGTCGCGGGCTGCCGGGTTCATGGGAAGGCCGTTGATGTCCAGCCTCTTTTCCGGGATGATCGGGGGACCGCCGTCGATGGGATTCCCAAGCCCGTCGAATACGCGCCCCAGTATGTCCGGGGATAACGGGAGTTCAAGGTTCCTTCCCAGGAAGCGCACCTTGCTGGTGGCCACATTGATGCCCTGGGCGCTTTCGAAAAGCTGGACCAGCGCGTTGCTGCCGTCCACTTCCAGCACCCTGCAGCGCCTGATCTCGCCGTTGGCCAGTTCTATTTCTCCCAGTTCGTTGTATGTCACGCCCTCGACGTTTCTTACCAGCATCAGGGGGCCGGCAACCTCCGCAATGGAACGATATTCCTTAAGCATATCAGCTATCCTCCTTTGCCGTAAGCGCATCCATCTGGGCCTCCAGGTCCTTCTCGATCTCGTCGTAAACCTGGCTTGTCTTTTCTTCCGGAACGAACTTGGCCCTGCCTATCCTCTCCCTGACCGGGAGGTTGAAGATATCGTCGATACCCGCGCCTGCCCGTACCGCTTCCTGGGCCTTGTAATAGAAGCTCATTATCATCCTCAGCATGCGGTACTGCTTGTTCAGCGTCGAATAAGTATCAACCTCGTTGAAGGCATCCTGCTGCAGGTAGTCCTCCCTTATGGACCTGGCCGCCTCGAGGGTCACCCTGTCCATGGGCGAAAGAGCGTCCACACCCACCAGTTGGACTATCTCCTGGAGTTCGGCCTCTTCCTGGAGGATGCGCATCATGTCGCCGGTAAGCTTTACCCAGTCCCTGGCTACGTTTTCAGAGTACCAGTCCCTCAGCTTCTCTTCGTAGAGGGAATAGCTTATGAGCCAGTTGATGGCGGGGAAGTGCCTCCTGTAGGACAGGTTGTAGTCCAGCCCCCAGAAGACCTTCACGATCCTAAGGGTCGCCTGGGAAACAGGCTCGGAAAGGTCGCCGCCGGGCGGTGAAACCGCGCCGATGGCGCTAAGCGAACCTATGCGCTCGCCGGAACACAGCGTTTTAACCTTGCCGGCCCTTTCATAGAACTGGGCCAGGCGGGTCGCAAGGTATGCCGGGTATCCTTCCTCGCCGGGCATTTCCTCGAGGCGTCCGGACATTTCGCGGAGGGCCTCGGCCCAGCGGGAGGTGGAGTCGGCCATCAGGGCCACGTTATACCCCATGTCCCTGAAATACTCGGCTATGGTGATGCCGGTGTATATGGACGCCTCGCGGGCGGCAACCGGCATGTCCGAGGTATTGGCTATGAGAACCGTTCTCTTCATGAGGGATTTGCCGGTCCGCGGGTCCTTAAGTTCCGGGAACTCCATGAGAACGTCGGTCATCTCGTTGCCGCGCTCACCGCAGCCGATATATACCACTATGTCCGCCGATGCCCATTTCGCCAGCTGGTGCTGCACGACGGTCTTTCCGCTTCCGAAGGGACCGGGTATCGCGGCGACGCCGCCCAGGGCTATCGGGAAGAGGGTGTCGATGATGCGCTGCCCGGTAATAAGCGGTTCGTCGGGCGCCAGCTTTTCCTTGTACGGGCGTTCCTTTCGCACCGGCCATTTCTGCATCATCGTGAGGTCACGAACCGCGGTTCCTGATTCCGTCCTTGTTTCGATGCGTGCTACGGTTTCTTCGACGGTAAAGTCGCCTTCGAATATCTCGGTAATGGCGCCCTCCATCCCTACCGGGACCATGATCCTGTGCTCTACAACCTCGTTTTCCTGGACAACGCCGATAATATCACCGGCTTGTACATGATCACCCGGCTGGACCCGGGGAACGAAATGCCATTTTTTAGCCCGGTCAAGTGCCGGGACGGAAATTCCCCTTGTAATATTGCCGCCGGTTTTCTGCCTCATAGCCTCAAGGGGCCTTTGTATACCGTCATAGAGGCTTTCAATCAGACCCGGACCCAACTCGACGCTGAGGGGCGCCTTGGTGGAAACCACCGGCGCGCCGGGTCCCAGGCCCGACGTTTCCTCGTAAACCTGTATGGAAGCCCTGTCTTCATGGATTTCCAGGATCTCGCCGATCAGGTTCTCATTTCCGACGCGCACCACGTCGAACATGTTGGAGTCCCGCATACCTTCTGCTATTACCAGCGGCCCTGAAACCTTCACTATCCTGCCAACGCTCAATGCAATCCCTCGCTTTCAATACCTTTCGTATCCTGCCGGGGCCGGGTGGATGCCCGGCTTCTTCCCGGCGTGCGCCACAAGTCCTATTCGTTAAAGAGAATATCGGCGCCGACAGCCTTTTCCACGCTCTTCTTGACCGAATTCATGCCGATGCCCAGGGAACCCTTGGTTCCGGGGATGGGCACGATAGCCGGAAAACGGCTGAACCGGTAACGCTCTATATCCTCCGCTATCGTCGACGCAACCTGCTCGGTTATATATATCACGGCATATCCGGCGTCGGCCAGTTCGGCAAGCTTTTCGGAAGCTTCCTCGCGGGAAACAACCGGATACACGTCGAATCCCACTGCCTTGAATACCAAAACGCTGTCCCTTTCCCCGATCACTCCAACCTTACGCATATGTCCTCAGCCTTTCGCCAATGATATTGCTGGGAATGCCGTTGATCTTGCCCGTCAGGATCAGCCGGACATTCCTGATCTCGGCCTCCTTGTAGAACAGCCAGGCGATAACCGGCTCAACGCCCATGGCTATGAACCTGGTTTTTCTTACGAAGACTATGAAACTCTCGTCCAGGATTTTCTCCATGCCGGAGATCCCATTCTCATTCTTGAAAGCCTCGGCAAGCCTTGAAGCAAGATCAGACAGGGCGGTATAGCGCATGGCCTCGAAAAGCTGGTCCAGGGGCTTATCGGAAAGCTCCAGGAAGAAGTTTTTATCTATCCTGCTTCCCGCAAGAAGGGCCTTCTCCAGGAAATCCCTGGACTTGCCGAGCAGTTTTGCGCGGATGAAGATCCTCACGTTGGCCAGGTCGTGGATAAGGCCCACGAGCTCGGAGATATACGGAACACCGATCTCCCTGGCGTCCTGCTCCATGTTTTCGTACATCGCCCTGTCAAGGATGAAATCGATCACCTGCGGGTCACCGGAACGGCCGAACGATTCGATGCATTCCAGTACGGCCTTCCCGAAAACCTCGGGAAGCTCCGAGAAATTCCTGTCCAGGATCATGCCGCGAAGCAAAGCCGGTTCGACGGTGCATGGCCCGGCATAAATCCCGGGATCGTCATTCCCGAGAAAACTGCTCTTCAGTATCAGCTTGGCGTTGAGGTAGTCATTACGGCGCATGAACAGGCTGAGCACTTCCGGATGGGGCACGAGTTCCCGAAGCAGGGCATAGGCCTTCTTCATCTCGTCGGAAAGCAGCTTCTCCGACGTATGGACAGCGGGCTGGGTGATGTCGGTGTCGCCCATGCCGTATCCCATCTCCACCAGCATCTTCACAACTTCCTCGGCGCTTGCCGCATCCAGCATGCGCTGGTACTGCTGGGAAGTGATCAGCTTGTTCTCCATGGCGCGTATCCGCGCCGTGGCATATGCGTAATCCTCTTCCAAAATCCGTGCCATACTTTGCTCCTTGTAAGTTGTTGTTCACGCCACGAACAGGATCGAGGCGACTTCGGCCTCCAGCCTGGGCCTCAGCATGCTGAATATAAGTTCGAGGGTGCAGTTGATCTCCATCTCGCCGTACCTGAGCACAAACCCGCCCTGGTTGGGAATTGTCTGCCCGGAAAGCTTCAGCACCGAGGTCCTGCATTCCGCTTTCAGCGCCTTGTTTATATCCTCCACGTACTTCTCGCCAAGCCTTTTCCTGTCGGCCTCGTTGAAAAGGATCTCGCCTTCCCCGTCGCGGACCGATTCAAGGATGAAACGCCTCATCAGGCTGCCATACTCCTCAGCCGGAAGCCTGAGGGTTTTCTCAAAGGCTGCCTTGAACGCCGCATCAACCATGTCCTGCCGGACCTTGAGCATGCGCTTTCTTTCCTCGAGGCTGGACACAGCGTCTATCGTCTTTTTGAGATTGGCAGCTTCGGCTATGGCGGCCTGCCTGGCCTTCTCGGCTTCCTCTTTGGCTTTCTCTCGGGCTTCGGCGATGATCCGTTCAGCCTCCTGCCTTGCCCGGTCCAGGTTCTCCCTGGCGATAGCCCTTGCGTCATCTAGGATTTTGGCTTTGATCCTGTCGATTCCAGTCATCTGAATTCCCCTTTGTCAACTGCCCGTTACTATTACAGGCGCCTGGTCGAATACGCCGCTTTTGTCCCGGCGTACTTCCTCGGCGGCAGCTCATGATGGCACTTTTCCGAGGATGAAGAAGGATGCTGCGAAGCTGAAGATAGCAAACAGCTCGACGTTGATGGCGAAGATCATGGCATGGCCGAAGGATTCCGGACGCTTCGCTATAAGGTTTATGCCCGCGGCAGCCACCTTGCCCTGGTAGACACCGGAAAGAAAACCAACAAACCCGACGGGGAGGCCTGCCATGAATAGCATGGTTGCCTGCTCAAGGGTTATACCCGGTGTAACCCTGCCGAGTATCAATATGGCGATAACCAGGCCATAAATAGCCTGTGTGCTTGGAAGGGCCTGCAGGATCATGGAATACACGAACTTGCCCGGATCCTCCGCTACCAGGCCTGCTGCTGCCTGACCGGCTATACCTACACCCTTGGAAGAGCCGAGCGCCGCAACGAAAAAGGCGATTGCCGCTCCCAGCAGCGCATATGCAGTCGGGTAAAAGAACAGCGTCATATTTGTTTGCATAATGCTTCATCCTCCTGTTTAACTGTTATGTATCGCGTTTTCGCTCTGAAAGGATGGAAGTGCTCGCCCCCACCCTCAAGGAACTTTGAGAAGTATTCAAGGTACTGCAGGCGGCATGAATGGACAAATCCGCCCAGAATCGACATGGCGAAGTTTATCGCATGCCCGAAGCCCAGCAGCACCAAGCCGCCTGTAAGCCTGAATATGATGCTTCCGCCGCCGGCCATGCCGTTGATCAGTCCGGCAAGTATGCCGCCGGAAAGGCTCAGGGCCATAAGGCGCATATAGGAAAGGACGTCGCCCAAAAAACCGATGATGTCATAGAGCTTGGGAAAACCGCCAAAGACCTTTCCAAAGAAATTGCGCTTCAGTCTTCCGCCGGTAAGCAAGGTAAGGGCAATGCCTGCCACAAGCACATAAACACCGATCGACGAAACCCTGGCCGCCACGCCGGGATCAATACCTGGCACATTGGGCAGAACGGCCATGGCAAACCCGGTAAACATGATCACAGGGAACAGGACGTCAATAACAGCGTCAAGGTATTGCTTGCGCCGTACCAGGTTCAGCGCCTTCATGGCGTAGCCCGTGTACAGGTGTATGACGCCGAAGAGAAGGCAGTATGCCATCAGCTTCTCGGTCGCGCCTTCCTCGCTTGGGCTGAACCACAGGGCATATTTAGACAGGGCTTCTATGCCGAAATAGCCTCCGAACATTACTCCCCAGAAGACGGTGGTCAGGCCGCTGAAGAAAACCAGTTTCATAAACCGCCTTGTTCCTTCTTCCAATCTGAAAAGCTTTACGGCAAGCCCACCGGCCAGGGCGAGGATCAGCCCGTAGCCCGCATCGGCCACAATCATGCCGAAGAACATCGTGAAGAAGAACATGGTCGTGGCGCTGGGATCTATCTCCCTGCTGCTTGGCACACCGTACATATCGATAACCGGTTTGATGGATTCCGCAATGGGCCCGTTCCGCAGCAGGACCGGCGTCTCTTCGTCAGGTTCCGGCTCGGTGATCTGCACCGAGCAGACGAAGTTCTCCTCAAGCCATTTTTTCAGCTCGTCGGAAACCTCGGCCGGGAGCCAGCCTTTCAAAATGAATACTGAGCGCGTAGCCAAAAGCTTCCCGACAGCCTCAACACGCTCCCTCTCCATCAGGACGGCGTCATGGAGCGTTTCGATGCTTTCCCTGCTGTCCGAAAGCTGCCTGATCCTCTCAACGCATTCCCCGCGCTCCCTGGCAAGGTCCTGGAGCGCTATAATTATCCTTTCCCGGTTCTCGCGCGGGGTTCCGCGCATATCCTTGAAGTCGATACGGTTGAATCCCTTGTCCTTAAGGAGTGAAAGCGCCTCTTTTTCACGGGCCTTGTGCACGACCAGCAGGACATAATGGAGGCTCCTGTCGCTTGCCGCGCGCACGAGCGAAGCCTCGCCGGCCTCGTCGGCCAGGGTCTTTTCCAGTTCATCCGGATCCACGCTTAAAGGAAGCGTGCCGATAACTATGGACGTTGTCCTCGTATTATTTACATCCAGCGGGAAATCGAGATCCATCCATACGTCGAGTGACGCAAGAAGCGCACGCTGGCGGTTTTCCTCGCTTTTCAGCGCATTGATGCGGCTTTCGAAGGAATTGATCTTCCTTGCCGTTTCAAGGATGGTCTCGGAAGAATCCAGCACCGATTGGAATTCTTCGCGGCTTACAACCCTCTTGGTCGCAAACAGGGGTTTCTTTACCGGTGCGTATCGTCCCAGTGTTTCCAATGATGCGGATAATTCGCCGAGCATGCTGTCCAGCCGTGCAAGTTCGGTATGTGTTTCGGGCGGGGCAATTCCCGGCATGTCCCTTTCTTCCGTGCTTTCGCTGATCTGGACCACACCGGCCGCCATCAGCGATTCCATCAACCGGGCCCGTTCCTTGCCAAGGCCCAGTATCGTAATCCTGTTCATCCTAACGACTGCCACTTGAGTCCACAATCCTTCCCAAAATGTACTGAACTGCTGAATCAAGTTTCTGCTCCGCGCTGCGCGCAAGTTCCAGGGCAGCCTTCTCAACGGCCTCTTCCCTGGCCTTCATCTCGGTCTCCAGTTCCTGGCGGGCCTTTTTCAGTATCTCGGCCCTGCGGGCCTCGCTTTCGGTCCTGCCCTTTTCGAGGATGGCCGCGGCCTCCTGCCTGGCTTTGGCAACAATTTCGCGGGCCTCCTTCCTGGAGTCCTCCTCGATCCTCGCAGCTTCCTGTTCAGCTTCGATAATTTGGTTCAAAATTGCTTCAGACAAGGCCAGTCACTTCCTCTAACCCTTTCATTCTCTATGATTTACCCTAATATCCCTATTTTGAAACACGGTTCCTGCCGCCGCTCTTGGCACGGTACAGGGCTTCGTCGGCTTTCTTGACCACATCCTGCGGGTTTTTCAGGCTCTCCGTCCTCTGGGCAACCCCGATGCTTACGGTTATATTGATCTTGCCCCTTCCCTTGCTGGAACCCGTTATCTTCTCGGGTTTCTTCTTCGGACGGTCCAGGGACCTGATAATGAAGGGGCGCTGTTCTATCTCTGTTCTCACGCGCTCGAGCACGGCCATGACTTCGGACATCCTTTGCCCCTGGAAGATGATGGCGAATTCCTCGCCGCCATAGCGAAATGTCCTGGCCCTGTGTGATATCCTCTTAAGGATTGAAGCCACCATCTTCAGGACTTCATCCCCGACATCATGGCCGTACATGTCGTTGACCTGCTTGAAATGATCTATGTCCACCATGGCGATGCAATATTGTCTCCCCAGCTTATCCAGTTCCTGCTCAAACGCTCTCCTGGAGAGTACGCCAGTAAGTGTATCATAGAACGCCAGGGAATACGAGACCTCAAATAATGCCGTGACGACCATAATAAACACGGAACTTATGAATATGGCAAGGATGACAGGTCTATGCGCAAAATGCAGGGATATGTACGTTGTGATAAGGATCGATATGAACACCACGAATATGTACTGGCCTTTCAATATGTAATTTATCAGCAGGAACGCTATGGCGAGGATATAAAGGATGATTGCCGGGGCCGGTATCCTCATGGCCTGGCTGGGGTCCAGCAGACCGGAAGCGGGATCGTCGGATTTACCGAGGACGCTGACCAGGACCCAGGCAAGCTGAAGGCCGATCAGCACGGCCTTGTTCGCTCCATAGCCGGTAAGTATCCCCCTTTCGCTGACGAACGCGAGCCAGACCAGGTTTATGGGAATCAGTATGCTTACGCCGGTCACCGCCTCCATCAGCATGGCTTCCTTGCCGGCGGCTATCTTGAGGATGATGTATGAAAGGAGCATGAAGACGGTGAGGAAGAAGAAACGGCTGTTCTTGTACCATATGCTCATGAACAGGGCGAGGACGGCTACCACAAATGGCAGGAACAGCATGACGGAATTAACGGCATCATTGAAAGACACAGCCTTTGAAGCTGTGAACCATGCAAGCAGGATGACAGCAAAGGGAATCATTCCCGTCAGCAGTTTTCTCATATCCTCGCCGTTCCTCTCCATGGAAAGGTCCATGCTCGTCATTAGTACCTTCTCATGCTTAAGCGTACAAGGCGCAATAATCCCTTATTATCTATATCGTTCTTTTTTGGAAAAAAAGAAACCTGCACCCATCAATACATTATACCGCATTTTACGGCATCCTGCGGCGGATTGTACGCCATGGCAAAAAAATAGCCCGGTTCGGGCGACGGACTTGGTATGTACGGAAAGCGCGCTAAGCCATGCCGTAAGTAAAAGCAGGGCATTGCCGGAAGGCCAGCGGGGCCCTCCTAAAAAACAAGGAAAGGAGGACGTTTCAGTCCCCCTTTACCGCTTCTTGCCGGCTTCTTCACGCAATTCATCGCCGTCCGGGAAATCGAATTTCTGCGGCGGGAAGAACTGGTCAAGAGGGAATTCGATCGTGTCGAAGATCTCACAGGGCTCCTCGTTGGTGGAAGCAATGCACTCCTTGTTGGGATAGCAGAAGTTGAATGCCGGGATGAGGAGCTGTACCAGGCGGACAAGCTTGATGATGGAGAACAGGCCCAGCGTGACGACGACTCTCTTCTGGGGAATGATGATGCTTTCAGCGTTGTTCTCCTCTTCATCGCAAGCGTGATGGCGGTGATGATGATGCACCCTCTTGATCCTGGTATTAAGCACCAGGGGCTCCGCGACCTCTACCTTCACGTTGGGCAGGTTATCCTGCTCAACGAGCGATCCCCCGCATGCATCGCTTCCGGACTCGCCGTAGAGGGGCGCGCTGGGCGAAGGATCCACGCTCTTGAAGATCTTGACCTTGCCCTCCGAGCCAAAGAGGATAACCGTCTTTTCAAACCCCACAAACCCGACCTTTGGCGACGAGGAGACCAGGTTGCCGTTCATATCCCTGTAGCAGAATTCCACCATGACCTTGATCTGGTAGCGTACATTAACGGTGTAGAATCCCCTCTTGAACGGCACGGGCTCCAGGTCCGCGAATACGGCCACAACCTCGGCATCCTTTGTTTTTACCTTTACCGCATTATTGATGAGGTCCTGGACATTCTCTGTGAAATCAACAACCGCATCCTCAATACAGTCTTTCTCGCGGCAATTGTCATATACCTTTTCCACCTGGACGCAGACGGCTTCACGGAGCTTGCATATGTCTTCGCCGCAGATAAGTCCGGGAACGATTTGATCCTTGTGACTCATTGCATCGGTCCTCCATTCGAAATATTAGCCTTCACACTGACATAATATGCCTTCGGGTTGTTTTGGTTACAGCACGGCATATTCGGCCGGGGATTTAAATAAATTATTCATATAAATATATGAGGGAACAAGCCTAATAAATCCTTTAAGGGGTTGTCCGAAGTGCCGTATTCCGAAAGCCTGCGCCATGTAGTAAAGAACAGTATGGGCGTTACATACTGCATATGGTACAAGAACGGTCTTTACATGAGCATGCTGGAAAGCGACAACCACTGGGGACCGCCTTTTTTGCTCTCGGAAAACGCAACACCCGATTATTCCGTGTCCATAGCCTCCGATGACACCATAAGGGCGTCCTTTGTCGACTATGCCGGGAGGCTTCTTTACATACATGCCTGCGAGGAACGGAAGGAACCCGTTGTCCTCCTGGAAAGCCGGATCGTCGGAAGCTCGCCCTACGGCGTTTCGCTCTCGGAATCCAGGAACGCAGTGAATGTGTTCTACGTAGTCAGCCACAACCGCAAGCAGCTTCTTACCTGCCAGCGCGTAGAAAACGGGAGTTTCACAATGCCGGAGGCGGTGGGAGTCATAGCAAGGGGCTCCGAGGACTACGCGGTCTGCTCGGACGGCTCCTCGACCCACCTCTTCTTCATTGCCGAGATACAGGACGTGAACCTCCTGGTCCAGCGCCGCATCAACTCCGAGGGCAAGGCCATGAAGCCAAACAGCACTCCGTTTCCCCACAAGATCTCCAAAAGGCTGCAGGCCGTAACGGCAAAAGGAAGGCCAGTCTACGTGCTGCTGTCAGGCGAGGAGGACGATGAGAGCACATACCTGTACAAGTTCGATCCCGATACCAACAGGTTTTCCATGGGGCTGGAGGTCTTCGGCCCGACCGCGCCCAGGGGGTTCGACTGCCTCATCATGGCGGACAACTATCCCTCGGTGGTGAGGACATGCAGGAACCATATGCTGCTCGCACGGGCAAACGTGGAAGCCTCCGCCGTGATGTCGGAAACGAGGTTCGACCTTTCGGCCTCCAACCCGCCCATAAGATGCAGGTACATGTCCAACAGCAAGGACGATACCGGCTTTTCCTGCGCGTATCTTCCCATTATCTTCGGCACAGGCCTGCGCTTCCCGTTCGACTGGAGGACCTACGCCGGCGGCAGGTTCGAGAAACCCAGCGACGACAAGGACCTCCTCCAGGGCCGCATAAGGGAGCTTGAAGGCCGCATCGAGTTCCTTGAAAACACGATCCGCGAGATGCTCCGCCCATAGACAATCTTTGCTCCCCGTCGCCAATTTATGACATTGTTCTATTGATGATGCAAGGTCAGTATGTTAGCATAATAAGGAAGATAGAAAAAAGCATTTCTGACAGAGGAGCAGCGTGTATGGGACTGGTTGTACTGGTTTGTTCAGGTGGAATCCTGGCTGCAGTGGCCGCCTATATGGCCATCAGCCGGATGATCAACAGGAGGTGGCTCAAACAGCCCTCAGACGAAGGCAAATACCTGGACAGCAGCGGAAAGAAGCTTTTCTATCGGGCAAAAGGCAAAGGCGGAGATCATGCGGTTATCATCCTTCACAACTGCGGAAGCTCATCTATGGAGTGGTGGCTGGTACAAAACGAGATACAAAGCGCAAGGGTTATCAGCTTTGAAAGGCCCGGCTACGGCTGGAGCTCAGGCTGCCAGGCATCCGGGCTCGCTTCTGAGATCTCCGGCATCATCGATACGATAATCAAGTTCGAACGCATAAAAAGACCTGTCATACTTGTCGCTGACGGTTACGCTTCCATATATGCCCACCATTATGCCTGCACAAGGCCCGGTCAGGTTGCCGGGGTAGTCCTGCTCAACCCAATTCCGGTGGACTACAGGCATTGGATGGCCTCCCTTAAGGAACTTAAGGATTATAAATTCCCGGAAAAAACCGCTAAGACGCGACTGGCCCTTTCAAAGGCCGGCCTGCTGCGGATCTTCTCGCCGTATAAGCGCCTGTTTGGGCGCTACAAATACGGGAAGCTCATCGCTGAATTCCATAATACGCCGGCGGTATATGCCGCCTCGATAGCCGAGCGGTCGATGACCGAGAAGAGCATGGAGGAGATCAGGGAATCCGGCAGTTTCCCCGCCATTCCGGTTACCGTCCTGTTTTCCGGCGAGGAAGCCATTACACGGCAGTTGGCAAGGGAAGGAAACCCGGAGAAGACTGCAAGGCAGGCCGCGCACATATACCGCGCATTGTCGATGGACAACCTTTATCTTTCGCCCAGGACACAGGTCGTGGAACTGCAGGACGGGCCAGACCCGGTGCTGATGGAAGATCCGAAAGGCATCGCGGCCCATATCGACAACATGATCAGGTCCATTCGATGAAAATAAATAGGCTGTCCGCAAGGAACAGCCATAAAACAAATAACTCCCAAGGTGCCGTTTCCTGTATATTGACACCTGGCCCTCTACCAGGTGGGCGCCTGTTAACCATTTCGTACTTCCGCTGCCGTCGCATTCGCGACGGAATTAGCTTGCGGCCCGTACTACGTGGCTAAACTTCCAGCTCCCTTGTCAATCATAGCAGGTTCAATATTGACAGGTTTCACGCACACCTCAGGATCCTACGCATATTATATCATAACCAGGATGGCCTCTCAACATGTTAATACTGCTAAAAAACCGATATTTTCAGCATTTAGCGCATTCCTGGAGCCGTCATGTGCCGTGCCCGCCTTACGCCCGGCTCTTTAATCTATTTTCCATCCGTCCGCTGTTTATAGCTGCTTCTCGGTAAGGTGTTTCCAATACCGATATGGTATGAATGACCTCTGGAGCCTGGGATTTTTCCTGCTTTCTATTGCAATCGCGGTAAAGTACCTTCTCCAAAGCTCTTCGTATTCCTCATCGCAATCTTCATGGTCAAAACCGGTGAGGCCGGATGTGAATATTACCTCTTCCCCGTTGAAGAGGGCAAGGATATCCCTTTTCCTGTCATGGATAATCCAGGCCTGGTCCGCGAGCCTTTTTGCAAAATGATCGGTAATGAGCTGTGTTATGTTGTTGTCGGGCTCGAAGCATGCATAGAAAATTCCGCTTTTCAGTTTCCTGAACCGCAGGATTCCATGAAACAGGTGTACTTCCTTCAGCACGCGGCGGCTAAGGTCGTAAACGGCCTGGACATCCGGGTGCTGCAGGTATTCCTCCACCTTGTTTCCAAGCTTCAGACCCAGCCTGATATAGCGATAGATGTACAGCCCGACACGGGGATGCTCGCTTAAGTACGCCAGGTACAGGTCTTCAAGGGATTTCTCCGAGATCTTGTTTTGCACGCCGCGCCAGACCCTGTCCGACTTTTCCGGGTCGGTGGTTATTTCCCTGGTGCCGGATGTCATGGAAAGCTGGAAATCTCCGCCCAGGGTTATATCTTCGGGATCCTCCCTGTTCTTGAATGCATCGAATACTGCCGTTAGAATTCCTTCAAAGCTTCCGTCGGTAACATAAATCATACTGTCATCTCCTCAGACCAGGGGGACGGTTCCGCTGGTTTCAGACCAGGGGGACGGTTCCGCTGGTTTGATGCCAAAGCCCTCATCCGAACATGGAAATCTGCCCTGCCATCACCTTGCTGTCCTCTTTGTCGGAAAGCAGCCGGTACAGCAGCCCGGCATCAAGGTCCACCCCGCCGTAGTACCGGCCGCCGCAGGTGATGAAATAACGTGCGCGCTTCAGCACGACCCTCATTCGCTTTAGGTCCTCGAAGCTCAGCGGGCCCACCCTCCTTGCCCTGACGATCCTGGCTGCCATCCTGTATCCGATTCCCGGGACCCTGAGCAGCATTTCCATAGGAGCCTTGTTTATCTCGACGGGGAACTGGTCGAGATGCCTTAAAGCCCAGTCGCACTTGGGGTCCAGGCGGATATCAAGATTGGGATGCTCCTCGTCAAGCAGTTCGCTGGCTCTAAAACCATAAAAGCGCAGGAGCCAGTCCGCCTGGTAGATACGGTGCTCCCTTATTAGCGGCGGACTGGTGTTGATTGCCGGGAGGTTCTCATCGCTGTTTACCGGGACATAGGCGGAGAAATAGACCCTTTTTAGGTGGTATCTCCTGTACAGGTGCTCGGTGAGGGTCAGGATTTTAAGGTCGCTGTCCGGGGTTGCGCCGACAATCATCTGGGTCGACTGGCCGGCGGGAACGAAAGGCTGCGGTTTCTTGTACAGGACCAGTTCCCGGGATTCCATGATCCGCTCACTGACATAGTCCATGGGCTCAAGGATGGAGGCCGGATCTTTCTGCGGGGCCAGGAGCCTGAGACCGGACACGGACGGAAGCTCGATATTGATGCTGAGCCTGTCGGCAAGCAGGCCGGCTTCATGCACGAGCCTTAAGTCGGCGCCGGGTATGGACTTTACATGGATGTACCCGTTGAAGCGGTATTCGTTGCGAAGCTTCTTCAACGCCTTTATCATCAGTTCCATGGTGTAATCCGGGCTCCCGGCGACGGCAGAGCTTAAGAACAGTCCTTCGATGTAATTGCGCCTGTAGAACTGGATGGTAAGCTCGCAGAGTTCATCGGGCGTGAAGCTGGCGCGCCTTATGTCGTTTGAACAACGGTTCACACAGTACTTGCAGTCGTAGATGCACATGTTGGTAAAGAGGACCTTGAGCAGGGAAATGCAGCGGCCGTCGTCGGACCAGCTGTGGCAAATCCCCGGAAGGGACGCGTTGCCCACGCCTCCCGGGCGGTTGCTCCTGGCGCTTCCGCTGGAGGCGCACGACACGTCGTATTTTGCTGAATCGGCCAGTATCTGCAGCTTGTCCAGCAGCTTCATGATCCTGCCCCTCGCATAACCAAACATATGTTCTTTTTTATTATACCACAGGTTAGCCGGGTGAAAATACATTTTTTCGTATTTTAGGCTGAGATTCGGCCCATCATTGAAAAAGAAAATGCAGCTTCTCCGCTGCATTTTCATCAGACTTATTGTCGTATTAAACCAATATGGACACCGACATATCGTCCTTTACCAGTTGTCACGCCAACACCCTTCTGAACGCGTCCGCGGCCTTTCTTACCATGTCCGCATCTATATAATAATGGGTGACCAGGCGCATGACCCCGTTATTGTCAGGCGGGTTGGCAAGGATACCCTCGGACCTTAGCCTTGCCACCAGTTCACCGGGGTTTATGGGGCGCTGAAACCGGATGAAAACCATGTTGATATGGACATCCTCCGGCGAAGCATTTATCCCGGGGATCTGGCCGAGAAGCGTCGCCAGTTGCCGGGCCGTTTCATGGTCTTCATGAACCCTGGCGGTCATCTTTTCCAGGGCGACGATGCCTGCGGCGGCCAGGATACCAGCCTGGCGCATGCTTCCGCCCATGATCTTCCGTTTTACCCTCGCTTGCTTTATAAACCCCAAGCTTCCGGCAAGTATGGAGCCCACGGGTGCGCAGAGCCCCTTGGAGAGGCAGAACATGACAGAATCGGCGTACGCGGCGATCCTTGACGCGTCAACATTCAGATACGCTGCCGCGTTGAAAATCCGTGCCCCGTCCAGGTGTACGGGTATCCGGTGCCTGTCGGCTATCTCCCTTACCTTGCCCATGTATTCAAGATCATGCACAACACCGGTGGAATGGGCGTTTTCCAGGCATATCAGCCCGGTCCCGGGCACCTCGCGCGGGCTGCGGATGGTCCTTTCAATATCCCCAAGGTCCACGCGGCCCTTCACCGACTTGAGGCATCGAAGCTGGGCCCCGGCTATTATGGCCGCCGCGCCCGCTTCATGCTCGACGATGTGGTTGTCTTCAGCGATTATAACCTCGTCACCCCTGTTTATGTGGGTGAAAATGGCAAGCTGGTTGCCCATAGTCCCGCTGGGTACGAACAGGGCGGCTTCCTTTCCCAGCATCCCGGCGGCCATTTCCTCCAACCGGTTCACGGTGGGATCGTCTCCGTACCCGTCATCTCCCACCTCGGCCCGGGCCATGGCCTCGCGCATTTCCGGGGTAGGCCATGTGACGGTATCGCTCCTTAGATCTATGTACTTCATAAACTTATTCCTCCCGCTTCAGTTCCTGCAGCAGAGCACCCAGGCAGGGAAAAACGGGCGCGCCCGTTTTTTGCAGCCTTTCCCTGCTGCAATGCCCGTTTGAAACCAGGTAACACCTGGCCCCTATGTTCCTCGCAATCTCGAAATCGTGGACAGTGTCACCTATGAACAGCACATTTTCAGGCTCAGCCCGAAGCTCGGCCATAAGATTCATGGCCAGGTGCTCCTTGCTGTCGCCCCTCTTGTTCTTCTGCCCGCAGATCGTGTCAAAATAGTCAATTATCCCGTACCGGGAAACCTGTTCAACGAGGATACCGTATTCCGACGCCGAGACGATATGCTGGCTTACCCCCTTGGCTTTGAACCAGGAAAGCGCGCTGACCGCGTCCTCATGCAGGGACATGTCCGCGGTATTCTCCTCGTAATACCTGGCATACTCTTCGCACATATCCTCGTAGTTTTCGTTTTCGAGATCGAATCCCGCCTCGTAATAAAGCTTGATGACGGGATAGGTGATGCGCTCCCGGTATTCCTCCAGTGTGGTCGATCCCAGGTTCCGGTTCTGCAGCATGCGGTTTACAGCCTTGACGGTGGCAACTGCGTCATCAAGCAGGGTGCCGTTCCAATCCCAGATGACGTGCTGGTACTTCATCGGTCTCTCCTTTTCTTCTTTGAAATAATCCGCTCCCTTTTTCCGGAGCGGAGCTTAGTTTTGCGGCATCAGCGGTCCGGGCCGGCGGTGCCGCGGCGACTGTCATGAATCCTATGAAGGATATTATACCCGTCCGCGTTTTATAATGTCAAAGGATATAAGGCTTCCAGAAAACGGCATCGCATGCCGCAATAAGGCATAAGAACGGTCGTCGGTCCGCCTTTCCGCTGCATAAAACTGTATACTGATTGTAAAGACTTTTAACAGCTATTTTGGTATAATAATTACAGGAAGGTACTATTCCGACAAGAACCTGGAGTTGATACGGTTGAATAAATACAAAAATGTACTGGCCTGCGTCACACAGCAAAAGTCCTGTGAGCGGCTCATACATAAGGCGGCTTCACTGAAAGCTGAAGACGGATCGCTTTACGTGATCCATGTTTCGAAACAGAAGTGGAACTTTTTTGACAACACCAAAGACGGAGAGGCAATGGAGTACCTGTTCTCGGTATCCAAGTCCTATGGCGCCGATCTTACCGTGCTCAACTCGGACCGCGTGGCGGAAACCATCGCCCAGTTCGCCCAGCATTACCAGATCGATCTCATCGTTATCGGGGAACCCCCGCAAGGCAAACCAAGCGAATTCACCCAGAAACTTCATGCCTTGCTGAGGGACAGCGGTATTGAAATACAGGTTGTTGCCACCGAGCAGGTAAAGACACACTGAAGCGGCAGGGTTCCGCGAAAGAAGGGCAAGGGCTTAAGTTCAGCGGTTCAGGAACCGGTAGACGTCCCTCTTGGATATCCCGAGATCCCTTGCAGCCCGTTTCATGGCTTCCATTCGGTTTAAGCCCTGCTTCTCATAATTTCGGACCAGTTCCTCCATGTCCGATGCGGACAGATGGAGGTTTTCTTTTTTGCTCACGGGATCAGCCCCTTTGAGGATGATAACGAACTCGCCCTTGGGCGGTTCGGCTTCCAGCCTTGACAGAAGCTCACTCAGGCTTCCGCGCAGAACTTCTTCGTGCAGCTTGGTGAGTTCCCTTGCCAGGGCGCACTGCCTGTCTCCCAAGACCTCGAGCATATCGGCCAGCGTGCGGGCGATGCGATGGGGTGCCTCGTAAAAGATCAGGGTCCTTTCTTCGCTCGAAAGCCCTTCCAGGCGCTTGATCCTTTCGTTTCGCCTATGGGGCAGGAAGCCCTCGAACGCGAATCTGTCCGCGGGAAGCCCCGAGATCACGAGGGCCGACAGGGCTGCCGTGCATCCCGGGATAACCGTTACCGGTATACCTTCCCGGATGCAAATCCTCACAAGTTCTTCGCCGGGGTCGGAGATACCAGGCATCCCGGCATCGCTCACAAGGGCGATGTTCTCCCCTTTTTTCAGCCTTTCAGCAAGTTCCTCCGCCCGGGACAGCCTGTTATTGTCATGGTAGCTTACAAGGGGCTTTTTTATCTTAAGGTGGTTTAACAGCTTCAATGTGCGGCGGGTATCCTCGGCAGCGACAAGATCCGCTTCGGACAGTATCCTTACGGCCCGGTAAGTTATATCCTCCAGGTTTCCTATTGGCGTTGCGACAAGGAATAGAGTTCCGTATTTAATATCCATAATCATCAAATCCCTAAAGCCAGGGGGACTGTCCCCATTGATTTAATTCCAACCAGAGGAACCGTCCCCTTGGTTTGATCCAACCAGAGGAACCGTCCCCTTATAACACGGCGGAGCGGTGGCGCGTCGCATGGCAGCTGATGTTCACGGCCACGGGAAGACCGGCTATATGGGTGGGCCAGGCCTCGACCATGACACCGAGGGCCGTTATCCTTCCGCCCAGGCCGGCTGGGCCGATCCCCAGCCTGTTGATCTCATCCAGAAGCTGCTCTTCCAGTTCCGCCAGGTGCTTTTGGGGATTTCTTGAGCCGACTTCCCTGAGCAGGGCCTTCTTTGCCAGGAGGGCACACTTCTCCATGCTTCCGCCTATCCCGACCCCCACGATAACGGGAGGGCACGGGTTCGGGCCTGCATCGCTGACCGTTTCCACTACGAACTTCCTTATGCCCTCAAGGCCGTCCGAGGGCTTGAGCATTTTAAGCGCGCTCATGTTCTCGCTGCCGAAGCCCTTGGGCGCGACGTCAATCCTGAGCGCGTCACCTTCGACAATCTCGTAATGTATTACGGCAGGCGTATTGTCGCCCGTGTTCTTCCTTGTTATGGGGTCATCAACCACCGAGCAGCGAAGATACCCTTTTTTGTACCCACGCCTTACGCCCTCGTTGATGGCGTCGGCCAGGCTTCCGCCGGTTATCCTCACATCCTGGCCGATCGTGACGAAGACTATGGCCATGCCCGTATCCTGGCATATGGCCATGCCTTCCTGCGCGGCGATCTCCGCGTTGTTAAGAAGGCTTTCGAGGATCGACCTTCCGCTTTCCGATTCCTCGTGTTCCTGAGCCTTGGCCAGGAAATCCCTGATATCATCGTTCAGGTAGATGTTTGACTCGATACACAGCTTTTCGACCACGTCGGTTATCTGCCTGGCGCTTATCTCTTTCATTGCCTGTCTCCTCCGTAAAGAGCGTACACGCGGATATGCCCGGGCTGCAGATCCCTTTCCCCTACCCTGATCCTGGCATAACCGTACCTTTCCTTCAGCGCCTTTATATTGGCCCTCTGGTGCCCGACCGTTTTTGAAAGAGCGCCTTTCCAGGTATGGATCTCGATCCCGGGACAGCCTTTCAAACCTTTTTCCTCTATGATGCCCGCGATCCTGTCAAGCATGACCCGTGACTCCACCAGTTCGCCGAAGGCAGGATGAAACGGTCCGGCCACCACCGAGCTTTCAAGGAGTTCCGAGTAGTGAAGCCCAAGACGGATGATCCTTATGCCTGCTTTCGTGAACATGGGCACCATAATAGCGCACCACTCCACAGCTTCATCCAGTGTAAGGGGCGTGTAGGAACCGTTCCGGTACATCTCCTCCATCTCCGTGCCCTTAAGGACTATGGCAGGGTAGATCCGGACCTGGCTCGGGCCAAGATCCACCACTTTTTTCGCGGTGTTGACGGATTTTTCGAGGGTATCCCCGGGAAGCCCGGGCATGATCTGTATACCGAGTTCAAACCCCTGGGCCTTTATCTGTTCCGCGGCCTTTACCACATCTTCGGCCGTATGTCCGCGCTTGCTCATAGCCAGCACTTCATCGTCCATGCTCTGGACGCCGAGTTCGATAACCCTGACCCCGTATTCTTTAAGGATTTCAAGGACCTCCTGGTCGATATAGTCGGGGCGCGTGGAGATCCTGATTCCTTCCGCGAGGCCCTTCTCGATGTATTCCCTGGCAACGCCGAGGTAGGAAGTCATCTGGCACCGGGGTATGCCCGTAAAGCTGCCCCCGAAAAAGGCAATCTCGGCATGATCCTCGCCGGAGGACCCGGCCAGGTATTTCCCGATGGTTTCCCTCACGTCATCGGCAGAAGCAGGAGCGGCTGACCCGCTGATACTCCGCTGGTCGCAGAAAACGCAGGTGTTCGGGCAACCCATGTGGGGAACGAAGATGGGTATGTTGATATGCCGCCCCCCGGCGGTCTGACGTGTCATATCGCTCATAATCTCCATGGCTTACAGCATCTTCATGTTTTCCAAGGCCTGCTTGGCGGCTTCCTGCTCCGCCTCCTTCTTTGATTTGCCGCTTCCTGTCCCAAGCAGGCGGTTATCGGCGTACACAGCCATCCTGAACAACTTGTCGTGATCGGGACCGATGGCCTCGATCAGCTTGTACTGGATCTTCATCTCCCCGGATTTCTGGAGCTCTTCCTGGAGACGGGTCTTGTAGTCCATGAAAAGCTCTCCCCTGACAGCCTTCTGGTATGTGTCCCCCAGCAGGAACATGATAAAACCCTCGGCCTCGTCCATTCCGCCATCGAGGTAGATGCTGCCGATCAGGGCCTCAAGGCAGTCCGACAAGATGGACGGCCTGTTTCTTCCCCCGTTGGCGTCCTCGCCTTTGCCGAGGAACATGAGCTCGCCCAGGCCAAGGGCGCGCGCCCTCTCCGCCAGTGACGCCTCGCACACGATCAGCGCCCGGGCCTTGCTCATCTCGCCTTCCGACATCTCGGGATGGTTGTTGTACAGCATCATCCCCATGACAAAGTCCAGGACGGCATCCCCTAGGAACTCAAGCCGTTCGTTGTTCTTAAGCTTTGGATCCAGGTGGTTCTCGTTGACAAAGGAGCTGTGGATCAGGGCATTTAAGGCGTAATCCTTGTTCTTGAATCTATACCCTATTCTCTCCTCGAGCTTTTGTACCTGCCCGTAGAGTTGTTCCAGATCTGGCAATTTGACCTCCTGAAAACATGCTGCAACTGATGCGCTGAAAGGCGCGCAGCAGATTCGTAATAAATAATGGATACAATACTGTTACCGGTATTGTATCCATTATTTTATCACAAGTATTACAACGATTCCAATCCCGGCAGGCGGCGGGAAATGCGCCGGGAAAAAGCGATTATTCCTCGTATCTCTTGAAAATAAGAACCCCGTTGTGCCCGCCGAAGCCGAGGGCGTTGGAAAGGGCATATTCGACCTGCTTCTTGCGTCCCACGTTGGGGATGTAGTCAAGATCGCATTCGGGATCCTGGTTCTTAAGGTTGATGGTCGGTGGAAGGAACCCGTCGTAAATGGCCATGACCGTTATAACGGCCTCGATTCCGCCGGCGGCGCCCAGCAGGTGCCCGGTCATGGACTTTGTGGCGCTGACCGGTACGTTGTCGGCGTGCTTGCCCAGCACTTTTCTAATAACGGCCGACTCCATGGGGTCGTTAAGCGGGGTGCTGGTGCCGTGGGCATTGATGTAGCCAAGCTGTTCCGGCACAATCCCGGCATCCTCCATGGCCAGCTGCATGCAGCGGGCTCCCGCTTCGCCGTCGGGAGACGGGGCAGTAATATGATAAGCGTCGCAGGTGCATCCATAGCCTACAAGTTCCGCGAAGATCCTTGCGCCCCGGTTTTTGGCATGTTCGTATTCCTCGAGGACCAGTATGCCCGCTCCCTCTCCCATGACGAAACCGTCCCGATCCTTGTCAAAAGGCCTGCAGGCCGAATTGGGATCCGGGTTCTCGCTCATGGCCTTGGCGGCGCAGAACCCTACGAACCCCAGCGGTGTTATGGAAGCCTCGGTCCCGCCGGTTATCATCACGTCGGCGTACCCGTTCTGTATGACCCGCATGGCGTCGCCGATGGAATGGTTGGCGGTTGCGCATGCCGTCACGACGCACGCGTTGTATCCCTTGAACCCGAAACGCATTGCCACGTGACCCGACGCCATGTTTGCGATCATCATCGGAACGAAGAACGGGCTCACCCTCTTAGGCCCTTTTTCAAACAGTATCCTGCAGTTCTCCTCAAGGGTTTCAATCCCCCCGATGCCCGACCCTATCAGGACACCGGCGCGGAAAGGATCCATTTCGGCCGCGTTGAGGCCCGCCATGTCTATCGCCTGCTGCGCGGCGACAATGGCATACTGGGAGAACAGGTCCATCCTCTTGGCCTCTTTCTTGTCAATATAGGCGCTGGGGTCAAAATCGGTGATCTGGGCGGCGACCTTTGTACTGAACTCGGAAGTGTCAAACTTCGTCACGGTGCTGATACCGTTCCTGCCTTCCTTGATGTTGTTCCAAAAGGTATCTATGTCCTTTCCCAGTGAATGGACAACGCCCATCCCCGTAACAACTACCCGTTTTTTCATATTAATTTGACCTCCTGGTAATCCTGGCGGTGCGCCGATTGCAAGAAGCCCTGCAATGCCCGCCGCGCGGGAAATATAAGTTCAGGTCATCTATTCGAACACGCAGTGATTGACGGGACGATCTACAGAGAAAGCAAATCCATGCCGGGATAAAAAGAGTCCCAACCGAATCGGTGTTGGGACTCCTTTTATTCGCTTCCGATCATTGATGAGCCTTAATGTATTCAACCGCGTCACCGACGGTTACTATTTTCTCTGCATCCTTGTCTGGTATTTCCAAATCAAACTCCTCTTCAAGAGCCATGATCAGTTCAACGATATCAAGGGAATCCGCACCAAGATCATCGATAAAAGAAGCTTCCGGCTTTACTTCGCTTTCATCAACACCCAACTGCTCAACAATGATGTCTTTAACCTTGTTAAATACCACACTGTTCACCCCCTTCCAGACAGGAATTGGCCGTAACCATATTATCGCTATCTTTAGAAATAATATTACATGCAAAGTCCACCGTCAATATTAATTACCTGTCCGGTAATATATTGAGCCCCTTCGGAGGCCAGAAACACAACCAGATCAGCCACCTCGGAAGTCGTCCCAGGTCTTCCGAGCGGGATGTTCCTTATGTAGTTTTCCTTAACCTCCTCAGGAAGTGAACCTGTCATCTCGGTCTCAATGAAGCCGGGCGCTACGGCGTTGCAGGTAATGCCCCTGCGCGCGTATTCCTTGGCCACCGACTTGGTAAAGCCGATAAGCCCGGCTTTTGAAGCGGCATAGTTTGCCTGGCTGGAATTGCCCATAATCCCGACCACCGAGGTCATATTGATTATGGTACCCTTTTTCTTCTTCATCATAACTTTGACAGCCGCCCTGGTAAGGAGGAACGCGCTTTTCAGGTTTATATCCATCACGGCGTCCCAGTCCTCGTCCTCCATCCTGATGAGCAGCTTGTCACGGGTAATGCCGGCATTGTTCACCAGGACGTCAATGCCTCCGAAGTTTTCAACGGCGCTGTCGACCAAAGCCTGCGCATTAGCCGGATCGGCGAGGTCGCCCACGAAGCCTGCGGCGCTGTAGCCCTTGCTTCTCAGCTCATCCACCACGTCGTTTACCCTGCCGGTTGTACCGCAGATCATGACGTTGGCGCCCAGTTCGGCAAACCTTGAGGCAACGGCTTTCCCGATTCCCCTTGTGGATCCCGTGACTATGACCGTCTTTCCCGAAAAATCCATACTCATGCCGCACTATCCTTTCAAGGCTTCCAGGGTCTTCTCGAGGGATTCCCTGTCTTCCACGTTCAGAGCCCTGAGCCCTTTATCAATCTTTTTCACAAAACCGCTCAGAACCTTGCCCGGTCCTACCTCGACAAACGTGTCCACACCTGCCTCCATCATGGCGCGGATGCTGTCCTCCCAGAATACAGATTTGCTCACCTGCTGGACAAGGAGTTCCTTCACCTGGTCTTCCGAGGGAATGACCTTGCCGGTAACATTGGCCACGACAGGAATGGTCATGGGGTGGATCTCCACGTCTTCCAGGACCTTTCTGAGCTTCTCGCCGGCGGGTTCCAGCATGACGCAGTGGAATGGGGCGCTCACGTTGAGCAGCACCGCCCGCTTTGCTCCTTTTTCGGTTGCAATCCGCATGGCTTCCTCGACTGCCGCCGTTTCTCCGGCCACGACTATCTGCCCCGGGCAATTGAAGTTGGCGGGCCCGATAACGCCCGTCCCCTGGGCCATTTCACAGATATCTATCACGGTTTCGCGGTCCAGTCCGATGATGGCCGCCATGGCCCCGAGTCCCACGGGCACGGCGTCCTGCATGAACTTTCCGCGTTTCCTCACTACTCTTACAGCATCCTCGAATGAGAAGGTGCCGGACAACACATGCGCCCCGTACTCGCCAAGGCTCAGCCCCGCGGTGTAGTCAGGCCTGATCCCCGCTTCCAGCAGAGGCATGAGGCAGGCTATGCTGGCCGTGAGAATTGCCGGCTGGGTGTTCTCAGTGATGGTAAGGGTCTCCTCGTCGCCATTGAAGACCAGTTCCCTTATATCAAACCCGAGAGCCTCGTTGGCTCGCTCGAAAACATCCGCCGCCGATGGGTACAGTTCCGAGATCTCCCTGCCCATCCCTATGTACTGGGCACCCTGCCCGGGAAATATGAACGCGATTTTACCCAAAGCACATCCTCCCTTCTGCCGCCGAGGCCTTACCTGGACCAATTGAGAAGCATGGCGCCGTAGGTCAGGCCTCCCCCGAAGGCCACAAGCACGATCCTGTCGCCCTTTTTCAATATCCCGGCCCTGGAGGCCTCGTCAAGGCATACCGGGATGCTGGCGGCAGATATGTTGCCCGTGTATTCCAGGTTGGAATATACCCTCTCAATGGGATATTGTAGCCTTTTTACGGCATTCTGTATTATCCTGGCGTTGGCCTGGTGCGGGAATATATATTCCACATCGCCCATGGTAAGTTGCGCGCTGGACACCACCCTGAGGGTCGCGTCGGCCATGATCCGGGCGGCAAAGGTAAACACCTCGCTGCCGTCCATCCAGATCACCTGCTTCTTGCCCTCATTCCGTTTTGCCAGGTCCTCCTCGGTGGCATACAGGCACGGTACGGTCAGGTTATGCCCAAGCTCACCCTGCGCGCCGGTGACACAGCTCACGATCCCGGTATCGTCCTCAACCCTGCCTACAACGACGGCTCCCGCGCCGTCGCCGAACAGGACGCATGTCTTGCGGTCCTGGTAGTCGGTCACCCTGCTTAAAGCCTCCGCCGCCACGATAAGCACATACCTGTGTGTCCCGTTCTCGATGAACTGCTGGGCGACATTCAGGGCATATACGAACCCGGTGCAGGCCGCGTTCATGTCGAACGCCGAAACCCCGCTAAGCCCGAGTTCTTTCTGGACGGCACATGCCAGGGTGGGACACAGGTAGTCGGGCGTGAGCGTTGCTCCGATGATTAGCCCTATCTCCTCCCTTGGAATGCCAGCGTCGCTGATGGCATTCTCCGCTGCCTTGGCGGCAAGCTTCGAGACGGGTGTATCATCATCTATAATCCTGCGTTCGCGTATACCGGTCCTCTGCACTATCCATTCATCGGATGTTTGAACAATATTTTCCAGCTCGGCATTGGTCAGCTTCCGTTGCGGAAGGCAGCTTCCCGTACCCAGGATGCCGGCCTTATAAAGCTTCGTCATATACACCTCCGACATCCATCTTGGCAAATATGTTGCGTATCTGCTCAAGGACGGAAACACATGCCGAACTGCACGCCTTGAGGATAGTATTCTTAAAGGCGCCCGACTTGGAGTTTCCATGGCACTTGTATATGATGCCGTTTACTCCGAGGATCGGGGTTCCGCCTACTTCTTCGGGATCCAGTTGTTTCTTGAGCTTTTTAAGCTCATGCCTGATCATCAGGAAGCTTATCTTCGATGCCAGGCTCATGGAATAAATCTTCTTCAGGTAGTCCATGAGGAACCTGCCCGTCCCTTCCATGATCTTGAGCATGGCATTGCCGGTAAGGCCGTCGCATACCGCGACGTCAACCTTGCCGTCGGTTATATCCCTTCCTTCGACATTGCCTATGAAATTGAGATTGGAATTCTTGAGAAGCTCGTATGCCTGCTTGAGGTTATTGTTGCCCTTTTTCTCCTCTGTTCCAACGTTCACGAGGCCAACCCTCGGGCTTTCCAGGCCGAACATCCCCTTCATGTATTCAGACCCCATGATCCCGAACTGCATGTAGTTGATGGGCCTTACCTGGGTATTCATGCCCGCGTCGATGATCATTGTGTTTCCGCTCTCGGAGGGCACAACGGGCGCCAGGGCAGGCCTGTGGACGCCTTTCATGCGGCCCGTGATCAGGAGCGAACCGGCAAGGAGCGCGCCGGTGCTGCCGGCGGAAATGAAGGCGTCGCCCTCTTTTGCCTTCATCTTGTTTAGCCCGATGACTATCGAGGAGTTCTTTTTCTTCCTGATGGCCTCGGTGGGTATATCGTTGTTCGTTATCTCTTCCTTGGCATCGGTGATGAAAAGCCTGGAGGAGTCATATAAACGATTCTTCAGGCATTTCTCTATCTTCTTCCTGTCCCCTATAAGCTCAATCTCGACTGTCTTGTTGATACTCAATGCTTCCAGGCAACCCTTTACCACTTCTTCGGGAGCATTGTCTCCTCCCATGGCATCCACAATGATTCTCAAGACTGTCAACTCCTTAATACCTGGTTATGCTGTATTTCTATGAATTCATTGTTTCCATATTACCCGACTTTTTTCAAATTGCCACCAGAATAAATTTGCCGCGGAAGACCTCAACCTGCTTGTTGTAGATCATTACCCAGACTATATACCTGCCCCTGTCCCTCTTCTCCTTTACCGTGACCTTGGCCACCAGCTTGCTTCCCGCGTAGACAGGCTTCTTGTACTTGATGTTGGCAACGCCGACAAGGGCCACGTCCGCATCGATAACCGAAATGGCTATGGACTCGGCCATCGAATAGATATAATGCCCCCTGACAATCTTGGAATGGGCGAAGACCATCTGCTCGGTGGTATCCAGGACAGAAATAGCGCTTTCACCGAGATTCAGTTCAACAATTTCCCCGATAATGTCCTCGGCGTGGAGGGATCGCACCTTGTTGTGGTTCCTGGCCGCCATTTCCTTGATGCGCTGCCTGAGTTCGGGCACGCCCAGTTCCAGCCGGTCCAGCCTTACCGTGGGAACGCTGACGTTCAGGATCTCGGCTATCTCCTCATCGGTCAGGAAAGGATCTTCCCTGAGGGTTGCCGTCAAACGGGCGTGTCTTTCCTGTTTTGCTCTTGAATCCCTGCTCACAACCGCTCACCTGTCATTATTATTACCAGATAATAATTTCTGACGATAAGTATATATGATTTTCGGCTGGGTTGCAATACCATGTTTATACCTGGTACAGGATTCCCCCGGGGATTGGGCTTTTTGCCGATCCCGCCGCGGAAAGGGCCCAAGCTTGCCACTAGATACGGAAAGTCGTTTGCCAAAAAAGAAATATGGGATACCGCGCCACTATGGCACTGTATCCCATGGTAAACTTTTTCCTGAATAAGGTCCCGCAAGGTCTGCCGGTTGCCTTATGGCGTTGATGTGGGTGTGGGTGTAGATGCAATATTAGTTGGTTGAAAGTTTTGTTTAGTGCCAAATATTGAAGCAATCAGGTCACTGACAAAACTAACGATTTCGTTTCTGAACAAAAGCGCTATTCCCGGATGACCGCAAGAATAACGACTAATTCAACCGTATTAATTCCCTTTCTTCCCAACAGGAAATATTTCAGCCTTTTCAACTCCGCCACCCCTTCTTAATATAGAATTATTACCTGATTATTCCATGTTATATTTATACAATAATTATATAATTTAATTATAATAGTGTCAACTTGAAGTGTGGCGGAAATTTACCAGTCAGACTATGGGCTTAATCTTCCATTCTTTCCTGCAAACGCCTGATCACGGCGCTGGACGTTTCATATGAGAAACCCCTGTGCATCAGGAACCTGAGGGCTTTTTCCTCAACCGTCCTGTCGCACAGGTCGTACTTGCCGAATTTCTTCTTAACCGCCCGGAACGCGATCTCTTCCTCGTCCTGCTCAAACTCCTTCAGGACGTCATCGATAAGATCCCTGTCAATGCCCTTTTGCTCCAGTTCATATATCAGGGCCTTTTTCGAGAGGGCCTTGGTCTTGACCCTGTCCGAAGCGTATTTTAGGACAAATCGGCTGTCATCTATATATCCTATGGCTTTCAGGTCCTCTACGACCTTCTCCGCGATATCCTCGTCGAATCCCATCCTCTTGAGCCTTACCTTGACCTCATGCCTGCTCCTGTCCCTTGCCATCAGGATGCCGACAGCCCTTTCCCTCGCGCTCTGAACCAGGATGGTCTGCTTTATTTTTTCTGCCTCCTCTTCCGACAGTTCGTCCTTCTCGTAGAGATGATTGGCCATATATACGTTCGTGGGGATACTGAACGCATACCGGCCGTCCAGGTATATCCTGATCATCCGTCCGTTTTTTGCTTTAATCCTTGCTGTGACTTTCATCTTGTCACCTGCCTCTCTTGAATTCTACCGATAATGATAGCATAAATCGCAGGTATGGAATACAGGGATATATATCAACAAAAGGACGCTCCGTTCGAACCTTCCGGATTAAAGTTTCGAACAGGGCGTCCTCTTATATCACATCCGTACTGTCAGGTTTCATCATCGGCAGCATGGGTTCCTATGCTGCTCAAGAAAGCCTTGTCGTACTCGGCCTTGATCTTCTCCTCTATCTCCTTCATGATCTCCGGATTGTCGCGCAGGAATTTCTTCACATTCTCCCTGCCCTGGCCGATCCTCTGATCGTTATAGGAGAACCAGGCGCCGCTCTTCTTTATGATATCGAGGGATGTTCCGACATCCAGGACGCAGCCTTCCTTGGAGATCCCCTGGCCATAGATGATATCGAACTCGGCTTCTTTGAAAGGAGGCGCTACCTTGTTCTTGACAACCTTTACCTTGGTCCTGCTTCCTATGGGCTCGCCGTTTTCCTTCAATGTTTCAACCTTCCTGACATCCAGGCGGACCGATGCGTAGAATTTCAGCGCGCGGCCGCCAGGCGTTGTTTCCGGGTTTCCGAACATTACCCCGACCTTCTCGCGGAGCTGGTTGATGAAGATAGCGACGGTCTTTGACTTGCTGATCACGCCCGACAGCTTTCTCATGGCCTGGGACATCAGGCGCGCCTGGAGGCCCACGAACTGATCTCCCATCTCGCCGTCTATCTCGGCCTTCGGCACCAACGCGGCTACCGAGTCGATTACGATGACATCGATAGCGCCGCTTCTCACCAGTGCCTCGGTGATTTCCAGGGCCTGCTCGCCGGTATCGGGCTGTGATACTATCAGGTTGTCGATGTCAACACCCAGGTTCCTGGCATAAACAGGATCCAGCGCATGCTCGGCATCGATGAAGGCTGCCTCCCCTCCCATTTTCTGCGCCTCTGCCACCGCATGCAGCGCAACGGTGGTTTTACCCGAGGATTCGGGACCAAAGATCTCGATAATCCTTCCCCTGGGGAACCCGCCGACACCGAGGGCTATATCAAGGGATAACGCCCCGGTGGGTATGGCATCGGCGCTCACATGGGAAACTTCCCCCAGTTTCATAATCGCGCCCTTGCCGAACTGCCTCTCTATCTGGCTCATCACGATTTCCAGAGCCCTTTTCTTTTCATCCATGGATCCTTGCCTCCTTTGCCGAACATTTGTTCTCATTATATGCCAAGGAAACGAATAAGTCAATACTTAATTATCACATTTTTAGACTGAAATATCAATATATGGATTTAAGCACTCTTTGTGCCGAACATCGATTTCACGCGGTTTATGCCCGATAAAACCATGCTGTTCACGGTTTCGATTTCGGGAATCCTGATCTTCATGCACAGGAACCAGAACACGAAGAATCCTGCGGCCAGCGGCAGCGCAACGCATGCGATCTGGCTAAGTTTCGAGCCGATATCGGGCCTGACAACCAGGGCTAGCAGGAACGCCGCAAGTCCCGCCGGAACGGCGGCAAACATCGAACGCAGGATAAAGCGCCCGTTATCATATATGACATGTATCCCCGTCTTCCTGTAGAAGGCAAATACCAGGACGCCCATGTTCACCACCTGCGCCAGGGAATACGACATGGCCGGGCCCGCGACATCTATCGGGGTGAAGTTTCTGAAAAACCAGTTGAACGCGAAGTTGGCCGCAATGCCTATAATACCGCCGACAAGCGGGACAATGCTGTTCTGGATTGAATAAAACGCGCGGTTGAGGAGTGCGGTCATGGAAGCAAAAATCAGGCCCGCCGCATACGCGAGAAGGCATGCTCCGCCGAAAATGACGTCGCTCTCCGAAAGGCTTCCCCACTTGAAGAGAACCCTCATTATATCCGGGCTCAGGATCATCATAAAAAGCGCGGTCGGAAGCGAAAGCAGGAATACCACCCGGATACCCTTATTCAGGATCTTCCCGTACTCGCTCCCGTTGTTCGAGGCATAATGTTCGGACAGCGTGGGCAGCATGGCTATCCCGATGCTCTGGGCGAAAACACCCAGGGGCAGCTGCCAGGTCCGGTTGGCATTGTTAAGAAGGGTTACCATACCCTCCTCGAAGAATGTGGCGTTGCCCTTGGATATTATCAGGTTCAGTTCAAGGATCAGGGATGAAAGGAGCGAGGGAATGGTCAGGTTGAACAGTTTCCTGAAGGCCTTGCTTCCAAGGTACAGCCGCGGCTTGTAAAGGTTGAAGTGCCTCAGTGTCGCGGCCATCTGTATGACAAAGAACAGGGCCGCGCTTACCACCACGCCCCAGGCGGTGTAGTGCGCGCTCTTGGCGCCGAATACGGCGATGCTGACGATGGTGAAGACATTGTAGACCACCGGGCCGAAGGCAGCGACCGTAAACCTCTTGTACGAATTGAGTATGCCGTTGCACTGCCCGGCCAGCATCATAAACGGGGCCGACAGGAGAAGTATTCTCGTAAGGCTGACCAAAAGCGCCTTGTCGCCGCTGCTTCTCTCCCTGTACCCAGCCGCGATGATGCCCAGGAGTTCGTCGGTCCAGATAAAGAATATAACCTCGAGGACCACCATGAATATGATGGTCAGGTTCATGAAGGTGCTTACAGCCTTCCACCCCACCCGTTCCTTCCCCTTGGTGATATAGGAGGAAAGGACGGGTATAAGGGCGGCGGCAATGGCTCCCCCTGCCAGGAGGTCATAAACGAGGTCGGGCAGGGTGAATGCCAGGAGGAATTCATCGGAATAGCCTTTGGGGCGCATGCTGGTATAAATGAGAAGCGTCCGCAAGAAACCGGTTATCCGGCTCATGAACGTGGCAACCATGACGATGGCCGCGGCGCCCGTCAGCCTCCTGTTACTCTCCAACTGATCCATAAGCGTCTCCCGTGCTTTCACCGCCAGGCGAAAACCTGGTATTGCTGGTCTTTATCCACTATATCATTTTTAGGCGATGCCGAGAAGCATTTTTCTCAACAGGTCGAGGGCATGAAGGCATGAAACGGTCCGCACCCTCTGCCTGTCGCCGCGCAGGTTCAGTTTCTGCGTCTCGATCCTCCCGTTCAGGAAAGCCGCGACATATACAAGGCCAACGGGCTTTTCAGCCGTTCCGCCGTCCGGTCCAGCGATCCCGGTGATGGCCAGGCCGGCCGATGTTCCTGTCTTTTCCGCAAGCCCTTTTGCCATTTCTTCGGCTGTCTCCCGGCTCACGGCGCCAAAAGTATCCAGGGTTTCCTGCCTTACTCCCAGTTCCCGGATCTTCGCCTCGTTGGAATAGGTCACGAACCCGCGGTCAAATACCCGTGACGCCCCGGGCACGCCGACAATCCTGGAGGCCAGCATGCCGCCGGTGCAGGATTCCGCCGTGGAAAGGGTCAGCCCTTTTTCGGCCAGGAGTCCGATGACGACTTCCTCCATGGACTGTCCCGCATCAGAATAGACATGCGGGTGCAGCCTCTCTTTTATATCATCAACCACGGGGGCTATCAGCGATTCGACCTCGTCCCGGTCGTGGCCCCTGGCCGTTACCCTAAGGCTGATCTCCCCCATGTCTGCATATGGGGCTATAGTGGGATTCGACTGCCGCTCAACCAGGTCCATGATCCTCGTTTCCATCTCGGATTCGCCTATCCCGAAGATCTTGAGCATCTTTGAACCAATAACCTGGCCTGTCCTGCCCGCGAAGTGCGGGAAAACCGTGTCCTCAAACATCGGGATCAACTCCCTTGGAGGGCCGGGGAGCATAACGACAGTCTTCCCTCCCTGCTCAACGATGCAGCCGGGAGCAGTTCCGTTCCTGTTGGGAATGACCTTGCACCCGGCAGGGAGATAGGCTTGCTTCACATTGTTTTCACACATGCGGCGGTTCAGCTTTTCAAAGAATTCCTTGATGTATTCCAGGGATTCCTGGTGTAGAACCAGCGGCAATCCCAAGGCTTCGGCAATGGTTTCCTTCGTCAGGTCGTCCTTTGTCGGCCCAAGCCCGCCGGTGGTGATCACGATGTCCGATCTTCCCAGCGCCTGTTTCAGGCACGCTTTCAAACGCCCGGGATTATCTCCCACGACGCTGTGGAAATACACGTTTATTCCCAGGTCGGCGAGGCGCGCCGACAGGTACTGGGCGTTGGTGTTGGCTATCTGCCCCATCAGGAGCTCTGTTCCGACTGCTATGATTTCCGCGTTCATGAAAATACTCGCTTCCTTCCGTCCAGGAATATCAATAAGAGATGAGCCAGGCTGGCTTAAGATCGCAGGGTTTCTTCGATCCTGCGCCAGAGAGCCTCAACTCCTGTTTTCTTGAGCGCTGAAAAGGGGATAATCTCAGTGCCTTCTTCCAGGCCGAGCGTCGACCTGATCAGGTCCGTATGCCGTTTTACCTCCGACCTTCCGATCTTGTCGGCCTTGTTGGCTACCACGACGAGCTTTCTTCCCGATCCTCTGATATACTCCAGCATTACCTGGTCGTCCCGGGTGGGCGCATGCCTGATATCAACAAGCAGGATTATGGCCTTAAGCTGTTTCCTGGTGTTAAGATAAGTTTCACAAAGTTTTCCCCAGCTTTCCCTTTCTGCCTGGGAAACCTTGGCATAGCCGTAACCCGGAAGGTCGGCTATCATGAGGGAATCGTTGATATTGTAAAAGTTGATGAGCCGCGTCTTCCCCGGCACACTTCCGACCCTGGCAAGGTTTTTCCGGTTGACCAGGGCATTGACAAGTGATGATTTTCCCACGTTGGACCGGCCTGCAAGCGCGATCTCCGGAAAGGTGGTGTTTGGGTATTGTGCCGGCTGCGCTGCGCTGACAACATGTTCCGCTTTTTTTATGATCATCTGGCAATCCCCGTTTTCCTTCCTGCTATTTAAGTTCAAGCAATTCCCGCGCCAGCTTTCTCGACGTGTCGGTGGCTCGCTCCCCGGAAAGGAGCCTTGAAATCTCGTCCTCCCTGTCCTGACCGGTGAGCTGCCGTACCGAGGTGACGGTCTTCTCACCCTTTATTTCCTTGGCGACGAGGATATGGTGGTGGGCAAGGCTTGCGATCTGGGCATGGTGCGTCACGCAGAGCACCTGGTGCTTGCCCGCCAGTTCCCTGAGCTTCTCGCCTACCTTGGAGGCAGCCTTTCCGCTTACGCCCGAATCGATCTCGTCGAAGATCAGGGTGGGAACGCTGTCCATATCGGCCAGCATGACCTTGATGGCAAGCATGATACGCGACATCTCGCCCCCTGAGGCTATCTTCGAAAGGGGCTTTAAGGGTTCGCCGGGATTCGGCGAGATCAGGAATTCCACCTGGTCGGTGCCGTCGTCAGTAAACCCGAGTTCGGGAACGCTGTTTACCGCGACCTTGAAAACGGTTTTCGGCATGTTAAGTTCGGAAAGCTCCTTCATAATGCCTTCGGCGAGCTTTTCCGCCGCCTGTACTCTCATGCCGTGCATCTCGCTGCATTTTTCGGTCAGCCTGGCCTCAATAGCCTTTATTTCTTCCTTGATGGATTCAATCAGCTCTTCGTTGTGCTCGAGTTCATCCAGCCTATTTGCGGCATCCTCCGCATAGCGCAGTATATCGGGTATGGTTTCTCCGTACTTCCTCTTGAGCCCCTGGATAAGGCTGATCCTTTCCTCGGTGGCCCTGTGGAGGTTGGGATCATACTCGGTGCCGTCCCTTATACGGCGTATTTCCCGTGAAAGGTCGCCAAGCCTGTCGCTTATATCATCAAGGGCGGAACAGATAGAGGAATACGACTCGTCTACGCTTTCCACGCGCTTTATTGCTTCCATCGCCGACTGCACCATGTCAAGAGCGCCTACTCCCTGCCCTTCCTCGCCTCTTATAGCCTCATATGCAATGCTGAAAGCGTTGATGATATCCTCGGCATGGGCCAGGATCCTGCTGCGCTTTTCCAGTTCCTCGTCCTCCCCCGCGTAAAGGGCAGCCTGCCTGATCTCCTCCACCTGGTACCTCAGGGTATCCATGAGGCGTTCTCGCTCCCTGCCCTCGCCCATGAGGGACCTCAGCCTTGCCTGGCAGGCCCTCAATTGCTCAAGTTCCTCCTGGTACGCGGATTTTACGGAAAAGAGCCTTTCGCCGGCGAAGAGGTCCAGGAGCTGGATATGGGTTTCGACCCTCAGCAGGGATTGGTTGTCATGCTGCCCGTGAATGTCGATAAGGCGCTGTCCGATTTCCTTCAGCATTGCCACGGTAGCAAGCGTTCCGTTGATCCGGCATATGTTCTTTCCTGAATCGGTTATGGTGCGGGAAATGAGCAGGGTATCGTCATCCCCGGTTTCAAAACCGTACTCGCGAAGGATGGGATCGAGTTCCGGGGGTTTAGAAAAAAGCCCCTGGACGGTGGCTTTTTCTGCGCCGGAACGGATGAGTTCCCTCGATACCCGGGAGCCCAGAAGCGCGTTGATCGCATCGATCAGTATGGATTTTCCCGCGCCGGTTTCTCCCGTAATGACGTTGAATCCGGGCTCCAGCGTAATGTTCAGGCGCTCGATAATGGCGATGTTCTCAATCTCCAGCTGGAGCAGCATGGGCTTTTACACTCCCCTCACCATGCGCGTGAACTTCTCCATGAGGTCCTCGGCTATCTTCTCGGCGCGGCATACGATCATGAGGGTATTATCACCGGCTATTGTGCCCACCACGTCTTCCCAGCCAAGGGAATCGACGATCTCACCCACTGCCTGGGCCATACCGGGAAGCGTCTTCACCACCAGGATGTTGTTGGCGTAATCGCACGACACGAAGGCTTCCTTCAGGATAACCATCAGCCTTTCGCCGGTACTGGACGATTCGCGGTTCATGGATGAGTAACGGTACTTGCCGCTCGGAGACAGGACCTTGACCAGCCGAAGTTCCTTGATATCCCTGGAAATGGTGGCCTGAGTCACGTCCATTCCCAGTTCCCTGAGCTTCTCAGCAAGCTCGTCCTGCGTTTCGATCTCGTATTTATCGATAATGTCGAGGATTTTTGCATGCCTGTTATACTTCACCTTTATATCCTCCCCTGTCTTAATAATAACTAACATCCATGTATTTTCGCACGAAGCACATCGTAAAAATTGACATCGGTGACCGAAGCGAAGAGAACATCCTGGGCCGCCGCCCGGACCTCCACCAGGTCTCCCGGGTACAGTTCCGAGTACGTCTGCCCGTCCATGGTAAGCATGGCCTGGGCTTTGCCGTCTTCATCGAGGGTGATGCGGACAACCCTGTCCTCGGCTGTTATGAATGACCTGGAATACAGGGTATGCGGGCATATGGGCGTAATGATCATGAGGCGCATGTCCGGCTGGACTATGGGACCTCCAGCCGAAAGCGAGTATGCCGTGGAGCCTGTGGGCGTGGACACAATGATGCCGTCGCCGGGAAATGAATCCAGGTATTTCTCGTCAAGATCCACCCTCAGCTTCAGTATCCTTGAAACCGCAACGCGCGAAACAACCGCATCGTTGATGGCTATATCCCTGAATATGGTTTCGCCGTCCCTTATTACGCGGGCCTCGAGCACCATCCGGGACTGGATCTTAACCTCCCCGCTCGCCATCTTCTCGGCGGCCTTCTGGATATCGCCTGTTTCAACCTCGGCAAGGAATCCGACAGATCCCCTGTTGATCCCAAGGACCGGTTTCCGGTACTCATATGCCGCGCGGGCAGTGCTCAGGAATGTACCGTCGCCGCCTACACAGATTATAAAATCGGCGTCCTCGTATATGCTTTCGGAGGCAGCCGCGTAAGGTCCGGCAAACTGGCTGACCTCCGGAGATACGACAGGTGTAAATCCTTTTTGGTAAAGAGTTTCAACAATGGTCCTGGTATGGTTGTAACCGAAATCCCTGTCCCGGTTAACCACGACTCCCACTTTTTTCAATATCAATCACATCCATGGATTATTATACAGTCTATACGTCTGCGAATACAACAGCAAAAAGAGCCCGGGTATTCTTACGGCTTTTCGGGCATCACGTCGTCCAGCAGGGTTGATTTGAAGTCCCGGGCCAGGATTTCCATGTATATTTCATCATAATAATGCCCGTTCACGAAGTATGACTGGGAGCGCCGGCCGAAAACCCTGAACCCTGCTTTCTCATATGATCTTATAGCCTGCTTGTTGAATGAATATACCTTGAGCATGATGTTGTTGAGGTTCAGAACCTTGAAGCCGTAGGCCAGCAGCAATTGCATGGCCTCCGTGCCGTAGCCCTTCCCCCTGTACTTTTTATCGCCTATAAAGATACCCGCTTCCGCTGTCCGCTGAATGTGATTGATGTTGAAGAGCGAACAGTTCCCGATCAGCGTTTCATCGTCTTTAAGCACAATAGCGTAATTATGCCCTTCCCTGACCAGTTTCTCCAGGAATTCTTTCTCACTTGCCAGGCTGATTGGGGTTGATGCGTTTCCCAGGTTTATGGTCATCGAAAGGTCGTTTATCCATGCTGTGTACTGTTCCAGGTCATCCATGTTTATGGGCGAGAGAAACACACGCTCTCCCTCAAGCTTCCTAAAATACCTCATAACAATACAACCCCTTCGTTCACAGCTGGTTGCTTAATCACTATTCTACCAATATACTGCAACTATGCAAAGGGATTGATCAGCAAACCAAGGGGACGGTTCCTCTGGTTTGAACCACAGAGACGTTCCCTCCAGACCAAGGGGACGGTTCCTCTGGTTGAAATCATAAGGCAATCCCTCTGGTTTTCCGAACACGGGGCAGTCTCCCTGGTTTGCGACCATGGGGGTAGTCCCTTTGGTTTTACGAATATGCTTTCAGACCACGGGGACGGTTCCTCTGGTATTACAAGAAGGCTTTGCTGACGAAGCTATCTACTTCCTCAACCTCATTTCGAGCGCATTGAAAAACCCCCGGTTCATTCTATTATTGACATATAATTACAAGCAATGATAATATTAACTCAACCAGTTTTTAGGAGGTTTGTTTATGAAGAAGTTCCTCGCATTTCTCCTAACTTTTCTTGTCGTGCTGTTCTCATTCCCTTCCGGTATGACCCTCTCCCATGGGGCAGTAACCTTCAAGGACGTGCCAAAAGACGCCTGGTTTTACGAACATGTCCATTATGTAGCAAACCATCCCAATGAGCTGATGGTGGGATATGCGGGAAACTTCGGACCATTTGACAACCTCACGGTGGAGCAGTTCATAAAGATAACCGTTGCGGCCGCAGGACGAGGCGTAGTTGTTCCACCGGACATGTACTGGGGAGATGTGTATGTCCCCATAGGCCTTGAGCTTGGCTTTGTGTTTCCCGGGGAGTTTAATAACTACAGGAGAGCCATAACGCGTGCCGAGATGGCAAGGATAATTATCCGGTCACTTCCCATGATAACCGGGGAGAAGGATATTACCTACAATGAAAGCGATATAAGGTCGAGGATGGCTGATTACGACAGCATACCGGTAAACCTCCGGGACTATGTTTGCAAGGCCTATCAGCTTGGCATCCTTGTTGGCGGGTCAGACGGCTATTTCAGGCCGAATGACAGCCTGACGCGTGCCTCTGCCGCTGCGGTTATCCACAAGATGCTGGAACCGAGCACCAGGACTGTCTTTACTCCTCCCGAGGAAGTATGGAGCGATG
>Ga0134103_1000315_pt1 | contig 60189 bp, 33 predicted proteins | sample 14_taG_2_FD_94445 | JGI IMG/M metagenome (GOLD analysis project Ga0134103, IMG submission 94445) | Switchgrass degrading microbial communities from high solid loading bioreactors in New Hampshire, USA - 14_58_20_212_A1 metaG | ecosystem: Engineered > Bioreactor > Semi-continuous > Anaerobic >...
ATAACCGAAACTCTACGTCGGTCAAATGCCTCTCAAAACCGGCCTTGGTCAGATATTCCCTTGTCAAAGACCACAACTCAAATCTCCTAACTCCTACCTATTGACATTGCACCGTAGTTCTTTTCATGCTTGCGCCCTTGGCCTCAATCCCGTCATATTAGTCACCCGCGGCAGAGTGCTTGCCCGGCGGTTGTCGTTCAATCAGTCGTCCGAGGAGGCGGTCAATTATCCGGAGATCGGTGGAAGTCCTCTCGGGTACCTAAGGTGTTCAGAGCCGTACCAAGAGTACGTAATGCGATCTATATGTTGCACGATCGGACTAGCACACAGAGTTGACATAATATTTCTACCGAAGTAGACTTAATTAAGCCGGTACGCGGAGGAAACTCCGCGAGTCAGGCGCTTCTGGCGCTTTGACGCCTTCCACCGGCCTTGCTATTATTGTTTGGGTAAGCAGGTCAAGTGGTCGCGGGCACGGTCCGGCCGTCAAGGTTGGCCGCGCCTGAGGAAAGTCCGGGCTCCATAGGGCAGGGTGCTGGGTAACGCCCAGCGAAGGTGACTTCAGGGAAAGTGCCACAGAAACATACCGCCCTGGGAGCCGTAGGTTCCGCGCCATGAGGCATGCCCAGCCTCGGAGCCACAATGGAACCGGCGGTGAACAGGGTAAGGGTGAAAAGGTGGTGTAAGAGACCACCGGCAGTCGGGTGACCGGCTGGCCAGGTAAACCCCACCCGGAGCAAGACCAAATAGGAGGGCCATGACGCTGCCCGCCGAGCCCTCGGGTATGGTCGCTGGAGGAGAAGGGTGACCTTCTTCCAAGATGGATGACCACTCTTGACAGAACCCGGCTTATAGGCCTGCTTACCAACTCTTTTTCTTCGCAGGGCGGTGCGAGATGTTCTCAGTAGAAGGGCTCTTGGAGTACGGCCCCCTGGGTCTCTTCCTTGTAGCCTTCTTCGAATCCACCGTGTTTCCCATACCGCCCGATGTACTGCTTCTTCCGCTGTGTCTCATGAACCCGCGACTGTCCTGGTGGTACGCGTTTCTGACGACTGCCGCGTCCATTTTGGGAGCGTTCCTTGGATACGCGATTGGCCGAAGGGCCGGACGTCCGGTAGTTGAGAAGTCCTTTACCCGCGAGATGGTTGAAAAGGTAGAGGTACTCTTCAGAAAGTACGGAGGATGGGCAGTAGGCATCGCCGCGTTTACCCCGGTCCCCTACAAAGTCTTCACATTTGGCGCCGGGGTTTTTCGAGTGCCGTTTCTGACCTTTACCGCGGCCTCGATCATCGGTCGTGCAGGACGGTTTTTCCTCGAGGGGGCGATGGTCTACTTCCTGGGCGACCGCGCGAGGACTTACCTCGGCCGGAACTTCGAGATAGCCACGCTGGCGGTCACTGCAGTCCTGCTTGTGGCCGTGGCCGCGTTCCCCAAGATAGACGCCTTTCTCAGGCGCCGCCGCGTGTTTGACCATCCCGCGTTCAGGGGACTTGCCAGGACCCTCTCGGAGGCCCGAGCGCATCTCAGATCGGTCAGGTCTCTCGGCGTAAGGTTCCTGGCCGGTCTCACTGCTTCCGCGGTCTTTCTCCTGCTTGTTGTCGTCTACTTGTGGGACCTTTCCGGAGCTGAACGGGTGGTCCTGAACAGGACCCTTTCGCCGGTCTACCGGCGGTTTTCAGACCTAATGGGAGTGCAGTCCGGCGCCGGATTCTGGAGTATATGGGGTTCGCCGTGGATGTGGGCACCTCTCGCGGTGGCCGGAGTCCTGAGATGGGTGTCCTGGGAGTCCCGGAGTAGACCGCGCGGAAGAGCCCGCGAGTCAGGCAGACCGGAAGCGACGCCGCGGACTGTGTCCGGCGGCTCTCTGAAGAGCCTCGTCCGGATAGCTTCTTTATCCGTAGGGACCTTCATCTGCGAGGCCGTTTTCGGAAACTATATCAACCGGATATACGGGCCGGGCTTCCTATCGCTGCCCCCCGGATATGCCTTCCTATCACCGTATTTCCTGGTGTTCGGTGCCTACCTGGCGTCAAAAGGGACTCCGAAACTGTTTCAGGTCCCTCTTCTCGGCATCGTTTCCGCGCTGGCGGCAGGAAACTCGGCCCACATGGTATCGTCGGTGATGATGGATGCCGCGGCTGCCACGGCGTCGCTCCTTGTGAGCTTGCTCATGCTGGCCGTATCTTACACTCTGCTCTTGAGCGTGAACGACAAGAAGGCTGCGTAGAGAAGGATTACCTTCCCGTCATGTCGCCCCGGGCTTTTGTTTCCTAACATGCAGCGCCGAGCTCGGATCCCACCCGGAAGGAACACATGGAGAAAACCTCGCGAAGATCCGGCTCAGTTTCTCTCCCTGACCGCCTCTTCGCTCACGGCGTATCCCAGGATGAGACCGTAGGCAAGGCTTCCCGCCAAGGTGAAGATGGTCGTGGGAGTGCCCAGACTCCAAGGGGCCGAAGCCAGCCCGGACGGAACCGAGAGCGCTCCCCAAGCAAGCCACATGAGGAGCCCGAATATCACTCCGCCGATCAGGTTGTGTCTCGAGTGAAGCGCCCGGATTATGGCTGCGAAGATGATGGCCAGTATGGCCCCTAATAGGATATGGACTACAAAACCGAGTATCTGCCCGCTGGGAGTGGTGGATACGCCTTGAGTGGTGAAGAGGCGCGCCAGCGCCGAAAGCATATTTGTCTTTACCCAGCCTGCCGCCCGTCCTATGAGCAGGATGATGTCTTGAACTACAGTCCCGATTACGCCTCCCCAAAGGGCTCTGGTCCACAGATTCCTTGTCAAATGTATCCCTCCGCCCGTAGTATGCGCCCGATGGGGGAGGGTGATATGCAGTTACTTCTTGAGCGTCGCGCCTAGATTGACGATCCTCTTGCCGTACTTCTTCCTGAGGGAGTCGGCCGCCTTTGACACCTGGTCCCATGACCTCTCGTCCTGGTCCAACAGCTTCGGTTGGGTGGTGTCTCGGGTGGACAGGTTGCTTGCCCCAACTCCCAGTAGGCGGACCGGACGGGGAAGGGCGAGATTGTCGAAGAGTTCCTTGGCGCAAGCGTAAATCTCCGCGTCGGAGTTAACGTGGTAGGGAAGCGTCTTGGCCCTTGTCAGCGTAGAGAAGTCGGAGTAGCGTACCTTGATGCCGATGGTCCGCGCCCTGAGGCCGTGGTTTCTCAGCCTGTAGCCCACGTCCTGGGATAGCCCAGCGAGGATGGCATGGAGGATCTCCTTGTCGGACTCGTCTTTCTCCAAAGTGGTCTCCTCGCTGACCGATTTTGCTTCGTGGCTGCAGACAACGGGAGTGTCATCAATTCCGTTGGCAAGCTCCACAAGCCTTGTCCCGTACTTGCCGAAGGTTGCCTCCAGGTAGCGCGCCGGGACCGACCTGACGTCGCCGGCCGTCCGGATGCCCTGGTTTTCGAGAATCTTCGCGGTCTTTGGACCTACGCCCGGGATTTTTGTTACCGGAAGGTCCTTGAGAAAATCCAGGGCCTCATCGGGACCGATCACCCCCAAACCGTCGGGCTTGGCTTCCTCCGCGGCGATTTTGGCGAGGTACTTGCAGTAGGAAACACCTGCCGTGACCGGGATCCCGACTTCAGCCTTTATGTCTTCGCGGATGCGCGCGGCAATAGCGACGCCGTCGTCGGGAGTTACGTCCAGATAGCCCTCGTCTACCGAGACCCGTTCCACGAGCGGCGTGTACCTCTCGCATATCTCGAACATGGCGGCGGAGGCTTCGGTGTACTTCCGCATGTTAGGCGGCAGGTAGATGCCGTGGGGGCATAGCCTGTACGCCTGGGAGATGGGCATGGCGGAGCACACACCGTACTTACGGGCCTCATAGGAGCAGGTTGAGACCACGCCTCTCGTGCCGGGTCTTGCCCCGATGATGAGGGGTTTGCCCCGGTACTCCGGGTTGTCTCTCACTTCAACGGCCGCGAAGAAGGCGTCGGCGTCTATAAGGATTATGACTCTCGGCCAGCGGGACAAGCCGCACTCCTCCTGGGAAGAGTATATCAAGTGAGGGGCCTTAGGGATCTTCAGGTAGGTAGACGTGTTCTGAGAAAACCGGATGCGGAGAGGTAGAGGTATCTCCGGGGGTGCAAAGGGTATTTCCCGCCGACCGAGAATATGGAAAACCTAAGAGCAGTGATTCCGAACGGGCGAGAAGATGATAGGTGAAGATGCTTACCACGGCAGAGATACATAACGACCTAAAGTATGCTGCAAGGAAACTGGGAGAAGGCTGGGCGATTGTGGCTGTAAGGAACGGAACGGTCCTTGGGAAAAGCGAGGGAAGGCGCCTCATGCCCGCTCTTGCGCTTCTCCATGAACTCCGGGGTCCTGAACTAGAAAAAGACCAGGTCCCCTGTGTAGTCGCAGACAAGGTAATGGGACTGGCGGCCTTCAGGCTGGCCTGTCTATTGGGCGCCAGGGCGGTTTATGGCGAGATGGTAAGTCGCCTGGCCGTCCGAGAAGCCGACCGGAGGGGGATACCGGTTGTCTGGCACAGGCTTGTTCCGGCCATTATGAATGCCCGGCAAGACGGGCTTTGTCCTATGGAGCACCTGGCGTTTAGGGCCGGGAGCGACTTTGAGTTCTACCGGGCGCTTAAGGAAAGACGTTAGCCGGGAGGACCTCTGCCATGCGGACAATGCTGAGACTTAGGAAGGTCTACCTCATTATCCTCGACGTGGCCTTGGTAAACTTCGCAGCCTACGCCGGGCTCTACTTGAGGTTCGACGGTAACGTAGCCCCGCGCTACTTGGATATGTACCTGCGGATCGCTCCCCTCCACACCGCTCTATCACTGGGTCTCTTCGCTCTCCTAGGGCTGTACTCGTGGGTGCTGCGATACGCCAGTATCGATGAGGTTTTGGCGGCGACTGCCGGCAGTGTCGGGTCGGCGGTCTCCTTGTTTGTGCTCACCCGGTTTCCGCCCGCGCAAGGTTTTCCCAGGTCTGTGCCTATAATCGCAGGGGTTTTGGTGCTCATCTTCTCCGGAGGCATTAGGCTTTCGGTTAGACTCTACCTCCGGATCACCCAGAGGATGTCGACGAACGGCCGGTCTATCCGCGTCCTCATAGTCGGCGCGGGAGACGCGGGGGCCATGCTGGTCCGAGAACTGGCAAAACCGGTTGCCGGCGACAGGAAAGCCGTCGGGTTCATAGATGACGATCCTGCCAAGATAGGAGCGGTCATACTCGGAGTTAAGGTGGTCGGAGATAGGAAGGCCATCCCGGAAGTCGTCCGCAGCCTGAGCGTGGACGAGATCATCCTGGCAATGCCCAGCGCTCCGGCGCACGTCCTCAAGGAGACGGTTCAGATCTGCGAGGGCCTCGGAGTGAGGATCAGGGCGATCCCTAAACTGCTGGATATGGCCGGCAAGGCATTCTCTCTGCAGATGGTCCGGGATATGGAGATCGAAGACCTGCTGGGACGTTCCGAGGTCAAGCTGGACACCGAGAAGATCAAAGACTACCTGAACGGCAAGAGGGTGCTGGTTACAGGGGCCGGAGGTTCGATCGGGTCTGAGATCTGCCGTCAGGTGGCCCGGTTTGGCCCGGCGCAACTCATCATGCTGGGCCACGGCGAGAACTCCGTGTTCACGACCCGGATGAGACTGTCCCACGAGTTTCCCGACCTCTGTTCGAAAGCAGTTATCGCCGATGTGAGGGATTCGGCCAGAGTCCGCGATGTGTTCGCCATGTACAGGCCTCACGTGGTTTTCCATGCGGCTGCCCACAAGCACGTCCCGCTCATGGAAGAAAACATGATAGAGGCTATAAAGACCAACGTGTTCGGGACTCTCAACGTAGCCCGGGCCTCCCTTGTGTACGAGGCAGAACGGTTTGTGATGATCTCGACGGACAAGGCCGTGAACCCCACCAGCGTAATGGGTGTTTCCAAGCGCGTGGCCGAGATGGTCGTCCAGTCCATGAGCCTTGCGTCCAAGAAAACTCAGTTCGTGTCGGTGCGCTTCGGCAATGTCCTGGGGTCGAGCGGGAGCGTTATCCCCATCTTCAGGGAGCAGATCGCCAGGGGTGGACCCGTAACCGTGACGCATCCCGAGATGCGCCGCTATTTCATGACCATCCGGGAAGCCGTCCTCCTCGTCTTGCAAGCCGGGACGATGGGGAAGGGAGGAGAGGTGTTTGTACTTGATATGGGGGAGCCGGTCAAGATAATTGACTTGGCGGAGCAGATGATCCGTCTCTCCGGGCACACGCCGTACTCGGACATCCCCATTGTTTTCTCTGGTATAAGGCCCGGCGAGAAGCTGTTTGAGGAGATCCTTACGGCGGAGGAGGGAACTACCGCCACCCACCACTCACAGATATTCGTCGCCAAGCAAAACGCGCTGCCCGTAGATTGGTTTGAGGATTGCCTGAGGCGTTTGGAGAGAGAAGTCTTCCCGCCGGACTATGACTGCAGGCTGTTCGCGCCTAACGCGGATGCCGCGGTAGCCGAAGTGCGTGGGGCGCTCTCCCAGACGGCTGCCTCTCAGACTGCTACAGCCCAGACCTCCGAGGCGGCTGCCTCCGAGGCGACTGCCTCCGAGGCGACTGCCTCCGAGGCGACTGCCTCCGAGGCGACTGCCTCCCAGACGGCAGCCTCCGCGACGGACGCGCTGAGGGACATGGCCTACAAGAAGTACTGGGGGGCAGACAAAGATCGCCCGGTCCTCGCCGGACGGGAGAAGAACATCATCCGCATCCTGAGGGAGCTGGTCCCCAGCTACGCGCCCGGGCCTTCCCAGGGCTCGCGGACGAACGAGCGCGGAGCGTCGTGAACCATGGGTGGAGCGTTTTCCCGCCGGATACCTGCGTTCTTGTGGACGGTGGCGCTGGCATTCGCCTTCTTGTGTCTCTTAAGCGGTATTCTTCCACGTAAAGCGTCTCAAGAAGCCCTCCGGTATTTTGACGCCGGGTTCCTCGAGCGGTCTTGGGCGAGGGCAAACCCCGCTTACGTTAACTCGGGCCTTTCGGCTCTTGTGAGCTTCGCTGCCCTGTACCTTCTCACGCGGAGTAGCCCCGTGTCGGCCCGCATTGGGCCTGTCTTCCGGCTCTCAGGTGACGTGAGTTCCCGTGGGGCCCCGGTATTCGGCCTTCTCTTGGGAGCGCTGGCATCTGCTCTCTTTACGCTGGTGAGTCTTCCTTTCAGCGCGTACGGGGGCTACTTCCTGGAGAAGGCATTCGGTATGTCCAGGATAAGCTTCGGGTCATGGCTACTTGACTACGCGAAAGGGTCGCTCCTGGACCTCGTCGCCCACGGCGTGGGAGGAGCATTTGTCGCCTGGGTGATGTTCAGGTTCCCGAGAAGGTGGCATATCATAGCCACCGCGGCCTTCCTGGCGGTCAGTGTGGTCATGTCTGCTCTCTATCCCCTCGTCATCGCTCCCATCTTCAACGAGTTTCACCCCCTGGAAGACGTGGCTCTCCTTGAGGAGGTGCGCAATCTCTCTACGGCGGCGGGGCTTCAGGTAGACCAGGTTCTGGTCATGAACGCTTCGGCGAAGACTGCAAGGGTAAACGCCTATTTCGCCGGGATAGGGCGCACCCGTCAGGTTGTCCTGTACGACACGCTCATTGAGACCAGACCTCTTCACGAGATCAGGTTCGTACTGGCCCACGAGCTGGGCCACTGGAGACACGGGCATGTGATGTGGGGCACCCTTCTTTCCGCACTGGGAGTCCTCGTCTGCCTAGTCCTCTTTCGCATGGCCCGCCCTGACGCGCGGGCTTCTTTCCGGTACAGCGACCTGGAGAACTGTCTTCTCACGCTCTTTGCCTTCATCGTCCTCTTTTCGTATATCTCGAACCCGGTCTCGTGCTATGTGTCCCGGTCCTTTGAGAAGACCGCAGATGCCTTCGCCCTGAGCCTCACTCAAGACAGCGAGTCTTTCATTCGGAGTCAGGTAAATATTGCCAAGAGCAACCTGACCGATGTCCAACCGCCACCCTTCATACGCTGGTTTGCTTGGACGCACCCCACTACCCTCGAAAGGATCCTAGCAGCGGAATAGCCTCTTATACAGGGACTTCGTAGGGAGTTGCTGCCGCGAGCCGAGCTTAAACTGGGCCTACTTACCAACCAGATTCCTCGCGCCTCCTGCGATATATATGGAGCAATTGTACAAGACAAGGAGGCGGTAGTGTGTACAAGCAGCGAAAACTGCGGCGTCCGGCCGTAGTGCTCACGCTGGCTCTAGTCGTGGCGATGACGTTCGTCTTCGTCTCGCCGGGATTTGCCCAGGCCAAGGGCAAGGACCCACTGAAAGACATAGAGAAGTCCGTGCAGAAAGCCCTGAAGAATCTATCGAAGCAAAACAACCTCTCCTTCTATGATCTACAGGAAGCCCTGTGGGCGGTTGCGTCGATCGCCAGGATGAAGGGGTTTGGGATAATCAACGGTTACGACGGCAATGTTTTCAAGCCCAACAACCCTGTGACTCAGGCAGAGGCGCTTGCCATGATCATCAGGGCCCTCGACATGGAGGAAGAGGCCCAGGAAATTGCCCGTAGGTTCGCAGGCACCTATGATGCCTTCGGGTGGGAAATGGACGACAGCCGGTACCGGATGGACTGGGACCGGTTTAACGACAGGGACGAGCTGGAAGAGTACCTCGAGGACCTCGCCCGTTACCTTCAGTCCCGCAGCAAGAAGGTTAACAATACGTACCTGCCGTTTGTCCCCAGCAGCTCCAAGTGGGCATTGGGCTACGTATTGCTCGCAGTCCAAGAGGGTTGGGTCAAGATATCCGAGGTGAACCCGAGCGCTCCTGCCAGCCGGGCGTGGATATCCATGGTCATGGTGCGTGCCCTAGGTGAAGAGGACGCGGCCCTTGCCCAGATGAACGTCAAACTGCCCTACAAGGACGCAAACGCGATTCCCAAAGGGATGGTCGGCTACGTTGCCGTGGCAGTTGAGCTCGGGCTCTTCCAGGGATACCCGGGCGGCCAGTTCAAGCCCAACAAGGCTGTGACCAGAGCAGAAATGGCGACCATCATCGACCGTTTCCTTACCGGGGAGATTCCCGGGGAAACCGACTATCGCGTAACCGGCAAGGTTACCGAGATTAAGAGAAACAAGATCACGGTCAAGACTTCGTCCGGGCGGTCGGCCACGTACACCATCTCTCCCGACGCTCTTATCCTTGTGGACAACAGGCTGGCGAAGTGGGACGACATCAGCGTTGGCGACACCGTAGAGGTGCTCTCCAACGGTCAGGGAGTGGCCCTGTTCATCAACCTGTTGGATGACGTCTCCGGGCCCACGACCGAGATCATAGCCGGCGAAATCGTCCTGATCGCCAGCAACCGGAGGCTCTTCATCGAGGACTCCGACGAGGATATCCACCTCATCAAACTTGCATCGAACTGCAAGATCACTTACGGCTCAACCACTTTGGACTTTGAAGACCTGCAAGTAGGCGACAAGGTCCAGGCGACTGTCGGGGCCAACGGTACCGCCACCGCTCTAAAGGTGACTGAGAAGGCGCAGATAGTCGTTAGCGGGCAGATAGTATCCATCCCAGGGAACCGCAGGCTCAACATCGAAGACGCGTCAGGCGCGCTCCAGAGTATCAGGCTGGCCTCTAACTGCACTATCACCTACGGTTCCACCAATCTGAACTATGAAGACCTGCGCGTGGGCGATAAGGTCGAGGCGACCATCGGCGCCAACAACTTGGTGACCGCTCTCAAAGTCACCGAGAAGGCGCAGATCATCGTGACCGGACAGATAGTCTCTATCCCTGGAAACCGCAGGCTCAATATCGAGGATGAAGACGGCACGGTGCAGAGCATCAGGCTGGCTTCGAACTGCACCATCACCTACGGTTCCACCAAGATTAACTATGAAGACCTTCGCGTAGGCGACAAGGTCGAGGCGACCATCGGGGCCAACAACCTGGTGACCGCTCTCAAAGTCACCAGGAGGGCTGAGATCGTAGTGACCGGGCAGATAGTATCCATCCCAGGAAGCCGGAGGCTGAGCATCGAAGATGAAGACGGCCGGGTCGAGACGATCAGGCTGGCTTCGAACTGCACCATCAAGTACGGTTCCACCACCCTGACCTTTGAAGACCTGCAGGTAGGCGATAAAATCGAGGCGACCATCGGAGCCAACGACCTGGTGACTGCCCTTAAGGTCATCGAGAGGGCGCCGGCGACCGTGACCGGCAAGATAGTGTCGATCCCCGGACTCCGAAGGATCACGGTGAAAGACGCTGACGGCGAGTTCCGGCTCGTCAGGCTGGCTTCTGACTGCAAGATCACATGGGGTTCCCGCACGCTGGTCTTCGACGACCTGCGCATCGGCGACGAGGTCGTGGCGACCCTCGGTGACAACGACATGGCCACCGCAGTGAAGGTCGTAACCCGCGGCGAGAGGAACGAGACCCTGACCGGTGTTATAAAGCGCATCACCAAGGCTACTACGGGTATCACCGTCGTCATCACCAAGTCCGAGGGAGGAGACGTCACTCTGCCCCTTGCATCTGACGTCTATATCTCGTACGGCACGGAGGTGCTTAAGCCCGAAGATCTGAGGGTTGGCGATGAAGTAAAGGCCACCGTAGCGGGCAACAAGCTGGTTGAGATCGCCGTCAAGAACAGGGACGAGAGCGCCGAGTTCGGCGATGTCGGCGGGACCATCCTGTCTATCAGCCAGAGCGCCCAGGACTTCATCATCACCATCGACGACGACGGCGACATCATCTCGTTCTCGGTGCCTACCGGCTGCGTGATTAAGTACGCCAGCACCACGCTCAGGCGTACCGACCTCCGTCTCGGCGACGAGATCAGGGTTGACTTAAGCTCCAACAACATGGCCGTGGAGATCCGCGTGCTCGTGAGGGGCGAATAGGGAGAACCCTGGAGAAGGCTGGCCGCGGAGAGCGGTAGGCTTTGGAGAAAGATAGCATAGAGTAAGGGGACCCGGTGAGGGTCCCCTTCGGTTTTCCGTGCGCTCTAGAGTCCCAGGAATGAGAACATGGATGGCGCGAGGTGGATAACGGACAAGACGCCGAGCACGTAGACCAACCAGTGGATCTCTTTTGCCTTTCCGGTAGCCAGCTTGACTATCGGGTACACGACGAAGCCTGCCGCGATGCCGTCCGAGATGGAGTAGGCGAAGGGCATCATGATGATGGTTATGAAGGCAGGCAGGGCGTCGCTGAAGTCTTCCCAGTCGATCTCTTTTACAGGGAGCATCATGAGGACGCCTACGATGATGAGGGCAGGAGCGGTTGCCTGGCTCGGCACCATTCCCGCGAGCGGGGCGAAGATGAGCGATACCAGGAACAGGATTCCTACGACCACTGCAGTGAGACCTGTCCTACCGCCCTCGGCAATACCCGCGCTGGACTCAACGTAGGTGGTAACGGTGCTCGTTCCCAACACGGCGCCAAGGCAGGTACCGATGGCGTCAGCGGTCATGGCCTCCTTGATCCTCGGGAGCTGGCCGTTTTCATCCAGCATCTTGGCCCTAGACGCAGTTCCCATGAGCGTGCCGACGGTGTCAAACACGTCGACGAACCAGAAGGAGAATATGGTCATGAACCCAAGGCTCAGAGCGCCCTTCAGATCCATCTTCATGAAGATAGGCGCCAGCGACTCGGGCTTTCCAATGATGCTGCCGGTGATCTTGGTGACTCCCATGGGTATTCCGATGACCGTTGTGATGAGGATGCCGATGAGCATAGCGCCGCGGACCTTGAGGGCCATGAGGATGCCGGTTATGAGGAGTCCAATTATGGCGAGGGCGGGGCCCTTGTCGGTCAGGTTGCCTCTGGTGATCAAGGTCGCGGGGCTGGCCTGGATGAGACCTGCGTTGTTGAAGCCGATAAGCGCAATGAAGAGACCGATGCCGACTCCGACCGCCCGCTTCAGCGTGGTCGGAATGGCGCGGTCGATGGTGTTGATGGCTCCGGTGACCGAGAGGATAAGGAAGATGATACCCTCAAGGAAGACGACACCGAGAGCCGCCTGCCATCCGGCCTTGGCGGCTACGGTGAAGGCGAAAAAGGCGTTCAGGCCCATGCCGCTGGCCAGGGCATACGGGTAGTTGGACAGGAGACCTGCCAGAATCGTGGTAACTCCGGCCGCTATCACAGTCGCGGTCATCACGGGCCCGAAGGGCATGCCGGTGGCCGAGAGGATATCGGGGTTCACGAACATTATGTATGCCATGGTCATAAATGTGGTAACGCCGGCTAGAACCTCAGTCCGCACATCGGTGCGGTTTTCCTTTAGTTTGAAGAGTTTCTCCAGCAAGTTGATACCTCCCTAGAGATGCCTTGCGCTACGATAAGTCTTGGAAACCCCACTTGACCGTTACTTGCTTTCTGCGTCATGGATTCTGCAGTATTGCGCGTCAAAAGGCTTCGGGAAACTGAGTTTACGACGTCCCTCCTCTCGGTTAGCCTATCCTGTAAGGCCGGATCTTGTCCGGCTTGTCCGGTGGTTCCGGTGATAGTCTATCACGATTCAAAACAAGTTGCTACACACAAACAAAAGTGACATACAATTTCGTTTGCCCCGGAAAGCCCATTGATTTCGGCAGGATAACGGGGAGGATTTGTGAAAGATTAGTTGAGGCCCTCCAGAGGCCTAAGGAATTCTGGAAAGTGGGGATCACTATGAACGAAAAGGAATTTGCCTCTTATCTCGATTCTTGGATTGAGCCTAAGCGGGATGAGATAGTCGACTGTCTCTTGAGGCTTCTTAGGATACCCAGCGTGGGGACCGAGGCCGTGGACGGCAAGCCTTTCGGGGAAGAGGTTGACAAGGCCCTCCGGTTTGTGACTCAGGAGGCCGAGCGGTTCGGTATGAAGACGAAGAACGTTGACGGGTACGCGGTGCATGCCGAGATCGGTTCCGGCGAAGAGATGGCCATGACGCTCACGCATGTGGACATCGTCCCCATCGGGTCCGGCTGGACTAAGGACGCGTTAGGCGAGGTCTCAGAGGGATATGTGTACGGCAGGGGCGCGCAAGACAACAAGGGACCTACCGTGGCCTGCCTCTATGCTCTGAGGGCTCTTAAGGAGAGCGGGGTTCCCCTCAAGAGAAGAGTGAGGCATGTTGTGGGAGGCAACGAGGAGTCAGGGTTTAGGTGCGTAAGGCACTATTTCGAGGTTGAGGAGAAGCCTACATACGGCTTTTCCCCTGACGCCGTGTTCCCGCTTGTGTACGCCGAGAAAGGGAGCATGAACATCTCTGTTACCGTGAAGCTCGGTGACGCCGCACGGGTTTCCGGCGCTTCGGGGACCTCCTGCGCCTCCGCAGATTGCGGCGAGAGCTCCGGCCCAATTGCCTACCTTGAAGACTTCTACGGCGGCGAACGGGCAAACATCGTGGGAGATAGGGCATCCGCCACCCTGAGAGTCTGCAAGGGCTGCGAAGACAAGGTTATCTCATTGCTCGAGGAGGCCGTCCTCAAGGCGAGGGAGTATACCGGCGGTCCCGGGTCACTTGAGTTCGCATTTGAGAAGGGCGACGGGTCGGTAAAGATAGGTGCGAAGGGGAAGGCGGCCCATGCGTCCGTGCCCGAAGAGGGCACCAATGCCATCGCGGGGCTGCTCTACTTGCTTGGCACTCTGAATGCCCGCTTGGTCTCTTGGGAAGGGATCATGTTTGCTGCCTGGGCTGCGGCGATTCACGGTGAAGGGCTCAATATCAGGTGCGAAGATGATATCTCCGGGCCCCTCACCTGCAACCTGGGAATTGCCCGCGTGGAACGCACAAGCGACGGGCCGGTCCTAAAGTGCGTGTACAACATCAGATTCCCTGTCCGGGCCAGTGGCGAAGAACTGAGGGAGAGGGCCCACGCGTGTCCGCATCCTGAAGGCGTCGCGGTGGAAGTCATGTCTGTCGGCAAGCCACACTACAGCGATCCCGAATCTTTCCTAGTCAAGACGCTCCTTAGGATCTACCGCGAGGAGACGGGCGACAACTCGCCGCCCATGGCAATTGGAGGCGGCACTTACGCGAAAGTGATCCCCGGCGGCGTTGCCTACGGGCCGGTCCGTCCGGGGGCAGAGGAAACGGCGCACCAGGCCGATGAAAGGATAGCCGTTGATGAACTTTTGTTCCTGGTTAGGATATACGCCCGGGCGCTTTACGCGCTTGCCGTCTAGATTGCAGGGCTAAGTCTGCGAGGCTCTAGATTGGCCGCCCCGCGCCGCGCGGGGCGGTTTTATTAGCACGAGAGGGGTCTTCTGGTCGTCGTTTCCGAAGGGGTTGGACTTAAGGAGTTCCTGTATCTCCTTCTCCGTGCGTGGGTCCACGGGGAAACTAGACCCCAAGATGTCGACGCAGCCTTTGTCGTTTACGTCGAGGATAAGGGTCCAGAGGCCCGTCCTTTTCCACGCCCTGCGGGCGACGGCGTCCGGTTCTTTCGGGCCGAGGATGATGCTCCGTTCGTAAGGAGGCATTGTCCCCCCCGAGTCGTCGATTTCGGCCACGCTGTGACCTGCGACCTTGAAGAAGAGGCCTTTCTTTCCCGTGAGCTTGCCCACGAGCCCCGCGAAAGCGGCCAAGAGTATCCTCGGGAGTCCCACCTCGCGGATGGCCATCTGCATGCTCCGCGGTGCCGATACCGAAGCATCGGGGTGGGCGAAGCGGGAGATCAGCCGGGCGATGAGACTCGGATGGACCTTTTCCGGGTCGATGGCCCGCCCCTGGGTGATCGCCACCACCGATTCGGCCATGCCGACGATATCGCCGGGTTCCGCGATATCTCCCGCGTATCTCTCGATTATCTCGGCCACGTCATCCTTCTCCGTGATGAGGTGGGTACGGATCCTTAGGACCACAGAGTCTTTGAGGCTCACCTGGTGCATTCCTCACACCTCCTCCTTTACGCGGAAAGCCGGGATCGCTCGCAAAGCCGGAGCCAAGAAACAGATTCAAGGGAGCGTGCCTCCGGGGTTCTCATTTTCCCTTAAGTAACGAGTAATGCCGTTCATGATGCCTTGGGCCAGCCTCCTGCGCAGGAGTGGCGCGCGGAAGTTGGCTTCGTCGGCGAAGTACGTAAGACACACGGGCTCAACCCGTACTAAGGGGTAACCGGGGACCGGGAACCCTTGGTCGGGAAGCTCCTCTACCGGACCGAACGATATCCCCATGTTCTCCCGGAGTGCCGCCGAGATGCTGTCTGCGAGGGCTTTGGATCTGGGGCAACCCGGGATTGAGCGGATGTGATATGACCTTGCCAGCGGGTCCTTCTCTCCCGACATGTGGATCTCCACCGCAAGCGCGGGCGAGGAAAGGGATACTTCCCTTAGCCGGAGGCCCGGCTCGAGGTACGAGTCATCGTCCCTGGTCAAGAGAGGTACCCCGCCGCATGACCGTATGATATCCGCAAGCTCGCGCCCGATAGCCAGAGTGCAGTCTTTCTCAAGGAGGTTGACGGGTCCCCTCACGCCCAAGTCCTTCCCTCCGTGGCCGGGGTCGACGGCAATGCGTCTCCCCGACATGAGCTCGAGAAGGGGCTTTCTTGAGAGGGTGATGCTAATGAGATGGGGCATCCCCTGGGTAAGCGAAACGGAGGCTCCGGTCTCAAACTCGGTGTGGATCTCCAGAGTCGCGGTCTCGGGATAAGGACCACGGCGCACATCGAAGCGCCTAAGGAGCCCGTCGGCAGCAAGGATCTCATCCTCGGCCATCGTGAGCCCGACTCCGGCGAGCGTGATCCTTGTAAGGTAATCGCCTGCACCCACCCTCATGGGCCCTTTCACGTGAGTGGAATGCGGAACCGCGGTTGACTCGAGATAGATCACGGATGCGGGGGTCCCTTCAGGACCTTTCTTTACCGAAGACCAAGCGTTCAAGAGCCGTGGCTTCACCTGTCCTTCACCACCCGGATGGTTTGGAGGCTTGTGTCTTTGGGTCCCGAGATCCCGAAAGCCAGTTCCCTCATGATCTCAAGGTAAGAGATGGTGTCGTCCGTCAAAACTTCCCCGGGGTACAGTATGGGGATTCCCGGCGGGTAGCAGGTGACTACCTCTGCCGAAACCCTTCCTTTAGCGTCGCTCAAGCGGGCAGTCTCCCAGGCGCTCTGAACTGCCTTTCTGGGCGACAGCGCCATCTCGGGTATCGGTGGGAGGTCGGGTATTTCCCTCCGGGAAGACTCAAGGTCTTTGGTGGCCTGGTTTCGTCCCACGGCGCCGGCGAGGTCCCTGAGTCCTTCCAGCAGCTTCTCCACGTGGGCCGTGGTGTTGCCCCAGCTCACGATCACGAGCACATTGTACAGGTCGGACATCTCAACCTGTATCCCGTGGCGTTCTCTTAGGAACTTCTCGGCCCGGTATCCGGTTATGCCGAGTTCCCTTACGGTAATGGTCACTTTGGTGGGGTCGAGAGACGCGGACGCCTGGCCCGAGTTTTCACTACCAAAGGAGCTGAGCCCCGGGATCTTGTTGACCTCGCTCCTCAGGTAGTCAGCCAGGTTTATGGCATACTCAAGGATATCGCGTCCGTAGAGTGCCATCTGGCGTCTGGCCGCGTCAAGTGATGCCATGAGAAGGTAGGACGCGCTCGTAGTGGTGATATGTTGGAACGCGGCCTTGAGCCTATCCACGTCGATCCTGTTTCCCTTCACATGCAGGTAGGATGCCTGGGTCAAGGCCCCCAGGATCTTGTGAGCGCCCTGCGCCACTGCATCGGCGCCAGCGTCAAGGGCCGGCGCGGGGAGCTTGGGGTGGAACCGGAAGTGAGGGCCGTGCGCCTCGTCCACGAGGAGGATGATCCCTCTTGCGTGAAGGTACTCGGCGATGGGCCGGAGGTCGATCGATGTACCGTAGTACGTCGGGTTAACCAGGAGCGCCGCTTTCGCCTCCGGATGCCGCCCTATGCATTCTTTCAGCGATTCTCCGTCTATGCCTTTGAAAAAGCCCAGATAGGGGTCGTAGTCGGCCTTCACAAACGCGGGAACGGCCCCCGAGAGTATGACGGCTCCAAGTATCGACTTATGGATGTTCCGCGGGATGATGATGGTATCCCCATCGCTCAGCGTCCCAAGGACCATCGCGTGGATCGCCCCGGTCGTCCCGCCCACGGAGAAAAACGTCCGGTCTGCGCCAAACGCCTTAGCAGCCAGTTCTTCTGCCTCGCGGATGCACCCATGGGGTTCGTGCAGGTCGTCCATTCCCGGAACCCCTGTCACGTCCTTTTCGAACGCCGCCGGACCCAGATGCGCCACAATCGCCGGTTCGGCGCCCGCCCCGCCTCTGTGGCCAGGCATATGAAAGCGGATGACTCCCGCGTAAGCGTCCAGGGCCTCGCATATGGGCGCGCGTTCTTGCGCTAAGTCTCGGGCTAACGCCGTAACGTTGGCGGCTTTGTCCACTATGACTCGTCTTCTCGTAGGTGTCCTTCTCACGGGTAGGCCTCCCCCAATCACTTGACGAACAACATGCTATTCAGTGAAAGGAGAAAACGTCACTGAGTCACGGGATGTCGGACTGGGATATAGGACGGTTAGCGGAGGCTTTCCTTCCTGGCGATTGCCGCGAGGGTGGATGCTTCCAGCTCGTCAACAATGTAGAGGGTTCCTTTGGCGTTGGCAACCATCTGCTTGAGAAACCCCCGGTTGGGCTCAAGCCCAACGCAGCCGAACCGGATTCCCCGGCGCGCGATCATCGAGGCGGCTTCGAGGGCGTCCTGAACGGGGGAGAGGCTCCTTGAGGGAACGGTTGGGATACCGTCCGTGATAGCCAGTATGAGCGGTTTCTTAGCCGAACGTACCGAAAGCTCGAGGGCTTTCTCAAGTCCCTTCGCCAGGGGCGTGAGGCCCACAGCATGCACCTCGGCAAGCCCTTCTTCGATCTTCCTTCTGCTACGCGTGAAATCGGCTACGACCTTTACATCCGCGTCTTGGAAAACGACTATGGACACCTTGTCCTTGCCTGCGAGGACAAGGTGCCGGGCGAGCTCCTTTGCCGCGTGGATCCTCCTCCCGGCCATTGACGCCGACGCGTCGATGAGGAGGATTATGGGCATCCCTTTGCGCTCGCGGCAGTAGGTGAACCGTAGGTCAGACCAGACCGGGGGTTCCAGAGCGCTGCCCTGCCCACTTAGTGACGGAGCGCATTGAAGCGCGGAGGCCAGCGTCCTGGTCTTCCAAGTCGCGATCGTCTCGGGTATGGCGAGACCCGGGAGATGCTCGCCTTTAATGGCGGGGAGGACAATACCCCGGCCTCTGGATATAGAGGGTTCGGGCCTAAGCCCCTTTCGTTCTCCCGAAGGCATTTTCCTAGACGGGAGTGACCAGAGGAGACGCCTTAGGTATGCCTCGATCTCTGCGGAATGGGCCTTTAGGAACGTGAGGGCCATCATGCCTTCCCGGGTGAGGGAGTACTTGTGTCCGTCGTACATCGCCAGTCCCGATCTCGTCACCAGCTTCCGGATCTCCTCGGGACTCTTATCCGTGCCCAGCCGGAGTCTCGCGAAATCTCCCGCTCTCATGCCTTTCGCCAGTTCTTCCAGGAGCCTTTCCGAGTCCGCCGCCGAGCCTAAGTCGTAAGCGACCTTTCTCGCCAGAGCCTCTTGGCGGTAGTGGTAGCCGGTGCTTCCTTCGTCTTCGGAAGGCACGTTCCTGAGCAGAGAGTCGCCCGACGCCTGGTAGTCCGATATGTCCAGCGCTCCTCCGCCCTTTGTGAGACGGACCTTCTTCACCCTCCTGAGCTCCAGACCACCTTCCAAAGCGGCCGATTCTACCGCTGCCACTATCGTGAAAACCGAAGCCAAGATCTCCGGCTTCATCAGGCAGGCGACATGGACGTGGGTGGTGTGGGCCCTGCGCACCCCTTCTTCCCGGCCATATGACAGGTCTCCGTCAAGCCGTCCCCCGCCAGAGCCCGTCTGGATGTCTATGTAAGACAGTAGGGGTTCGAGGCCCTGAGAAAAGGCCCCGCCGGCACGCTCGAACCGTATGCCCGACAGGGCCGATAGGAGCCTGCGCCCTACAAGCTTGGGATCAAGACATCCCGGTGAGTGGAAAACGTCGATGTGCAGGATCTCTCCGGGCCGCTCACGGCTATAGAACACCTTTCCGGCATCCCCGGAGACGACTGCCGTCACAACGTCCGGAGCGGACACATCCTGCACGTGGACTTTCAGCGAAACGACGGCCGTTTCACCTACCCGGGCTGCGCCTCTTTCATCGAGAAGTCGCTTGAGCCTCAGGAGAGCGCTTTTTTGTCCCGCCGGCATCCCTTCCGGGAACGGCATCAACGCCCGTCATCCTGCCACTCGGGCGGAGTAACCAGGTGCTCCCAAGGAAGAGAGCTGAGCCTCTTGGCGGGTTCCACCGGTGATATTGGAGCGGCGCCGGCGGAAGCGGATACCGACACGTATTCAGTCCTCCGGCCACCGGCGGGATTGGTCCCCCGCATGCCGCTTGAAGGCGCGGAGGCGTTCTTGGAATGGGGAACAGGGCCGAACTTTTCACGGAGAGAGGCTCTGCATCTCGCAAGCGCTTGCTGAAGCCATCCGGGCCTTGCGCTCTTTTCGCGCTCTCCCGCTTCCGGGAAAGAGCAACCGGCAGCGGTCGGTTTCTCACCTCTTGGGTTTTCCGGCGCACCATTCTGTCCGGCCGAAGGCGGCACTCTCGGAGATCTATCCGGGTTTTCACGAAGGCGATCGTCCGGTTCAGGTCTCGGTGTAGAGGAGCCGCCCTTCGCATCTGAGGGTTCATCTGGCTCCGGCGTAGGCTTGCTTCCCGCCACACGGCGCATTTCGAGGTCTTTCAGGATCTCCGACAATGTGAGCGGTTCGACCCTGTGTCTTAATACCAGAGGAATGACCAGCGCGAGCTCGTCAAAGGTCACCTCGGCCTTGCCGGCGACGAGCGCGGCAAGGCGGGAAGACAGCTCCAGTGCCTCTACGGCCCGTAAGCTCTCAACGTTCCTGTGTATGTACAGGTGGGCAAGGTATTTCACGATGGAACGGGGGACCACCACGTCCTTGAGTTTCGTGGCCTTTAGGGCTGCGTCTCCCAGGAATGCCTCGTCAGATGAGTCACCTTCTATTTTTCGGGCCAAGATCCGTTCCACGATGGAGGGGTCGCCCGGCCTCTGCACCGGCACAACCAGGTCAAACCTGTCGGCAAGCTGCCTGCGGATGTCTTCCAGAGGGCCGGGGTCCTCGTCCGGGTTTGAGGTAGCCCATACCGACGAGGTCACCTCGATCTCGAAGGGTTGGAGGCCCACTTCTTCCACTTTCACGCAACCCGGCTTGGTGCCCATTACCGAAAGCAGCACGTCGGTGATCTCGGGCGCCGTTTCGGCGAGGCGGTTCACTTCATCTATAAAAATGATGCCCCTGTTGGCCATCGGGATGGCCCCGGGCATGATGGACGCCTGAGGTCGTTTGGTATCGGTCAGTTTCTCCAGGTCGATGCTCCCTAAGATAGTGCCGAGCTTTGCCCCGTGTCCGATCTCAACGAAGGGCATGGGGACTTCCTCAACCATGCCGCCTGGAGCCGCGCCGCTATCACGATGGAGCGGGCAATGAGGGCTTCGGGGCTCGCAGTGATACGGACAGTCCTTGATGCGGGGGATCCGTGGGACTGCGTGTCTTGCCCACCGCATCACCGTCGTCTTGCCGGTCCCGCGCAGCCCCTCAGCGTGTACGTGGAGAGGGATTCCGGCAAGGGTTGATATGAGCGACATCTCAACTGCCAGGAATAGGCTGTCGTTTCCCTTGTGCCTAAGTGGTAAGAGTTTGGCCAAATCAAAACCTCCTGCGGGTTCTAGTGTGCCCATGGCAGGAGGTTTCTTACTGGTTATTGTTCTCTTGAAAACCCTACTTACGCAGGTACGATTGGATACTGCTGACCGCCTGATCGAACTCGCTCTTCCTGGAGAGCAGGAACGTGATAGCGTTATCGGCCTTCTTGGCTCTTGTTATGTCGTTTGCGTCGTACTGGGGCATCTTGCCGTCCGTGATCTCCAGGATCCCGTAAAGGTTGCCGACCTTTAGGTCCACCGACTTCACCTGGTCCCACGAGAACTTGGAACATTTTCGCCCGGTGATGGAGCCCACGGCCATGCCGGATTTCAGGATGAAGATGTTTGAGTTCGAGCACGCCAAACCTTCGCCCGCGTTTCCTTGGATCGCGAAGGTGACCTGCTCACCCGGCGAGAGATTCTGGTCCAGCAAAATGCGCAGTCCGCCGAGGCGCGCGGCAATGTCGTTTCCGGCCGTCGGTGGCCTTGACACCGATGCCGTTTTGGATACCGACTGCATGATGTAGTCGTACTTCTTCATGATCCCAGACTTTTCCATACAATCGGTGCAGAGGAATTGGCCCTGTACCGTCTTGAAATGGTTGTCTGATTGAAATGGTTCCATGCCGCATTTGCTGCACTTGACGCGGCCCTTCTTTTTGGGCAAGCAGTCACCACAGAACCACTCGCCGTCTACGATTACCAGGGGCGCCCTGTCAATCCCCAGGTTCGAGACACCGCATGAGACACAATTGGCCACCGGTTGATTCCTCCCTTCCGCATTGTCTTTATCGCAATCGCGTCGGAGGTTCTTTAGAGAAAGCGAAATATAGAACACATCTTGACTTGAAAATGAGACTTACGACCTATCTCGCGAAACTTAGCTTCCTACGAAGGGCCTGGACCATCTGCACGGCTTGCGCAGCGTCTTGGCAGGTTTTGCCCGCAGATTGCTCGAACGACTTGATGGACTTACTGAACCAATCGGCCTCGGCGATTTCCCTTATCGTATTGGAGTTCTGGTCTGAAATGAGTGTGACGGCTTCCACTGCTCTGGCCAGGTCTTCGATGCGACTGGCGCTGTCAACAGTGCTTTGGGATATGAAGGTTATTTCGGTTGCCGAGTTCTCCACCGCTGCCTCGATGCTTTCGAGCGCCCTGCCGGCCTCTGCCGCGAGGATTACTCCTTGCTCAACTTGCTCCGTGCCTTTGCGCATGGAAGCAATGGCCTGCTCGGTCCGTCTGTTTATGTCCTGGACGAGATTTGAGATGTCTTTAGCCGCTGAATTGGATTTTTCGGCAAGTTTTCTTACTTCGGAAGCCACCACGGCGAACCCGCGACCGTGCTCTCCGGCTCTGGCAGCCTCAATGGCCGCGTTTAGCGCGAGGAGGTTCGTCCGCTCGGCGATCTCGCTGATCAGAGCCACGATCTCACCGATCTCCGCGGACCGTTGGCCCAGATCGGCTATTTCCTCGGCGTTCCTTATCACCATGTCCCGGATGGCTTTCATCTCTATCACGGTTCTCTGCACTGTTTCAGAACCCGAGCGGGCCAACGACATAGTTTCCTCAGCCGATACCGCCAGCTCTTCAGTCTTCTGAGACACGGCGTTCATGGACTCCGCCATCTCCGTGGCCAGCTGCGCGATCTGTTTGTAGGAGCCCGATTGGCGGTTCACTCCGTCGGAAACCTGTGCGAGAGCGCTGTTGACGTCCCCCGTTAGCCTGATCACATCCGCCAGGCAGTTTTGAAGGGTTTTTGTGCCGTCCAGCACGGAGGCAGCTACGCCTTCGAGGTTGCTTACGTCCTCGAGGACTTCTGCGACAAGGGAATTGTCTTCGCTAGGCATATCCAACATATCTATCCCCCCGGTTTTCCGTTAAGAATATCGAAGCCTTTATCAGTGTGATTAGTGATAAAGTCCGAAATTTCCAGTGAATTTCGCTCATGTGGGGTTTTTCACAAACCCTCGGAGATAAAGCGAGTCACGGCTTTTCACGCAAGGTGTTGGGGCGATCGATCTCGAATCCTCTTGCAGATAGGAGGCAAGAGACATGCATGACTTCAAAATCACAAACGTCAGGATCGTAGACGGCACCGGCGCACCGTATTTTCACGGCGAAGTCGCCGTGAAAGATGGAAGGATTGTGGAAGTCGGATGGCGGGTGGAGGGAGATGCCCGCCGGGTCATCGACGGACATGGACTTGTCCTATCGCCCGGATTCATAGATTCCCACAGCCACTCGGATACAACCTGGTTTGTTGACCGCCGCGGCGAGTCAAAACTCATGCAAGGCGTGACCACTGAAGTCACGGGGCAGTGCGGCGCATCTGCGGCCCCGTTCGGCGAGAAGCGTAGGGCTGCCCAGATGGAATCAACCACCGAAGAGGGAAGCCCCATAACATGGACATCTTTCGCAGAGTACCTGGATGCTCTGGAGCGGAACGGGGTAGGCGTAAACATCGTCCCCCTGGTTGGTCACAGCGCGGTCAGGAGCTCGGTAATGGGCTATGACAGGAGGCCGCCCACCGAAGCCGAGCTGGAAGAGATGAAAGGGCACATAGTAGAGGCCATGGAGGCAGGAGCCTTCGGCTATTCGTCAGGGCTTATCTATCCCCCCAGCTCCTACGCCGACACACAGGAACTCATCGAGCTCGCGAAAGCGATGGCGCCCTACGGCGGCATTTACGCGACCCACATGAGAAACGAAGGCATGGAACTCCTGAAGTCGGTCGAAGAGGCAATCACCATAGGCCGCGAGGCAGGAGTCCCCGTGCAGATCTCCCACCACAAGGTGACAGTGGAGAAGAACTGGGGCGCAGTGAAGGATTCTCTCAAGATGATTGAAGAGGCCCGGGCGCAAGGGGTGGATGTCCTGTGCGACCAGTACCCCTACATAGCTTCGGCTACCTCACTTACTTCCATCATCCCGGGATGGGCTCATGAAGGCGGTCCGAAAGCTCTGCTTGCAAGGCTCAAGGACCCGGAGACCGGGGCGAAGCTCAAGGAGATCGTTAACGAGAGCCGGTCCGGCGGCGGATGGGGCCGCCTCCTCATCACGAGCGTCCGCTCGGAGAAGAACCGCTTTGCCCAGGGCAAGCGGATCCCTGAAATAGCGGCTATCTGGGGCATCAGTGAAGTTGAGGCTGCTTGGCGGCTCTTGATCGAGGAAGAGCTTGAGGTTGGCGAGGCCGCCTTCGGGATGTGTGAGGAAGATGTGAAGACCGTCATGGCCCACAGGCTTGTGATGATTGGTTCGGACTCCAGCTCCACCGCGATAGACGGTCCGCTGGCTAAGGGACGTCCTCACCCGCGCACATTCGGCACGTTCCCGCGCGTCCTCGGGAAGTACACCAGGGAAGAAAAAGTCCTCACGCTGGAGCAAGCAGTGTACAAGATGACGGGAATGGCCGCGATGCGCCTCAAGCTCTGGGACCGTGGAGTTCTGAGACCCGGAGCCAAGGCGGATCTTGTGCTGTTTAACCCGGATACCATCATCGATACGGCCACCTTCGAGGACCCCTGCCGGTACCCGGTGGGCATCGAATGGGTCATGGTAAACGGCGTCATGGTCATCGAGAACGGAAAGCACACCGGGCAGATTGTCGGTAAGGTGCTCCGGAGGCCCGGGTACAAGAAGTAAGGTCTAACTTGAGTGACCTGGCTGAGAGCATCGTTCTAGGGTGGTGGTCCGGTGTCCCGGGAAGACATCACGCTGGTTTCAAAGCGCATATACCCCGGAGACGGGGAACCTTTTGCAGGGTCCGTCCGCATGGTCGGGGGAAACATCGTCGCCGTCGAGCGGTTCGGTTCGGATGTTCGGACCGCAGGTGGGGCTCCGGTTGGCGCAGATAATGCTTTGCGCTGCGCTGGACCGGACGCCCCTCCGGGTTCTGGGGTTCTCGCCGCGACCCACTCCGGGGTCCTCTTCGACGTTGGGGATAACATGTTGATCCCCGGCCTGATCGATGCGCACGTGCACGGTTCGGGCGGTTACAGCGCCGGCGGAGGCGCCGGAGCTCTTCAAGGAATGGCGATGTCGCTGGCCCTCCATGGCGTGACCGCCTTTCAACCGACCCTAGGAGCGGCGCCCGCGGACGAGATGGAGGGTTCGCTCGTGGCCGCCGCCGAGTTTGCTCCGTCTTCCGGCGCCGAGGTCCTCGGCCTTCACCTTGAAGGGCCGTTCTTGAGCCCTAGTTTTCCCGGAGCGATGTCCAAGGAGCACATCATTCCTCCCGACGTTTCGCTCATGGCGAGATGGGTGGAGATAGCGGGGGCAAGCATAGGCCGGGTTACGCTGGCCCCCGAACTGCCGGGTGCGGTCGAGTTGGTCCGGTACCTTGTGGGGCGAGGCATACCGGCATCCATGGGACATACGGCCGCTACGTACGAAGAAGCCGTCCGGGGATTTCGGGCCGGAGTAAGTATTGTCACCCATACGTTCAACGCCATGCGGGGGTTTCACCACCGCGAGCCCGGCGCCCTCGGGGCCGCCCTCGTGGAGAAGGGTGTGTTCCGCGAGCTCATAGCCGACGGGATCCACGTCCATCCGGCAGCCATGTCGCTCCTCATGACCTCATGCGGGGCCGATTCCGTGGTCCTTGTGAGCGACGCGATGCCTGCAGCCGGCTTACCTCCGGGTGAGTACGAGTTCTTGGGCAGGCGCGTAACCATGAAAGGCGATGGGAGGGTCATCCTGGAAGACGGCACTCTTGCGGGCAGCTCTGCGTTTCTCCTCGATTGCCTCAGGAACACCGTAGAAAAACTGCGTATCCCCTTTGCCTCTGCCCTGCAAATGGCCACCGTCAATCCTGCCAAAGCTCTCGGTGTGTTCGATAGGAAAGGAACGTTGGCTCCGGGAAAGGATGCCGACATAGTCGTTCTCTCGGATGACTATGAGGTATTGGGATGCTGGGTTAAGGGTAAGGAAGTGAAGAACATCTTCCGCTGAAAGGAGGTCCGGCGGATGCGAGCGGCGTTTTTTGAAGGGCCCGGGACGATAGTCGTGATAGATACTCCAGATCCCGTGTGCCCTCCGGGAGGGCTTCTCACCAGGGTGGAGGCCTGCGCCATCTGCGGGAGCGACCTCCGTTCGTTTGAAGCAGGGTCCAAGCACCAGGGACAGATCATCGGCCACGAGACCATAGCCACCGTGATAGAGGTGGGAGAGGGTGTCCGGGGGTTCAAAGTCGGCGACCGGGTGGCCGATTGTCCCGTCACATGCGGGAAGTGCAAGTACTGCAAAGCGGGTTCGAACAACCTATGCCTTCAGAGGGGCAGGGTAGGGGGGAGGCCGCAGGGAGGTTTCGCGGAGCTGCGCCCAGTGCTCGCTTCGGCCGTCCAAGGCGGTTTCGTTGTAAAAGTCCCCGGCGACATCCTCCCGGAACATGCGACGCTCATCGAACCTTTGGCCTGCGTGATAAACGGTCAGGAGAAGCTGGTTTGGCGGCCGGGAGCTTCAGTAGCGATCCTCGGAGCAGGCCCCATCGGCATACTCCACCTAATCCTGGCCAAGAGGCAGGGAGCAGGCAAAACCGTACTTGTGGACCTAAAGGACGAGAGGCTGGAACTTGCCCGGCAATTCGGTCCGGACTACCTTCTGAACGGCAGCCGGCAAGACCCGGTGGACGAAACGTTCAGGATCACCCGGGGCGAGGGCATGGATATCGTGATAGTGGCATGTGTGTCGGCGCGGGCCCAAGCACAAGCGCTGGAGATGGCAGGCAGGATGGGGCAGGTGCTGTTCTTCTCCGGACTACCCGAGACTTCGCCGATGGTGACCTTGAACACCAACCTAATCCACTACCACGAACTCCGGGTCGTGGGCGCCAGGAGCTCGGTCAAGAGGCAGTGGGATGCGGCCTTGGAGATGATTCGTTTGGGCGCAGTGGATGCCGGAGCGATAGTGACCCATACGGTGTCACTTGAGGACATCGTGGAAGGGTTCGAACTGGCGAGATCGGGAAAAGCCCTTAAAGTCGCCGTGAAGCCCTAGGGCCATATGGGCCAAGGTCAATATACAGTAGGCACCGGGCATACTCTCTCTTGGGAGGGTTGCCCGGTGCATCACTTAACTTACAGGGGTACGGTGTCAGGGTACAGGAGACATGCGAGACCACTCCTGCTCAGGGCAGCCATGCGCGGGTGGAAACTGACCAACCTGCAGCACGCACTGCGGCTCCAGCATGACCTCCAGAAAGCGGGGCAAGCGGAAGCGCGAGACTCTAGAGAGTCTATGACTAACCCGCTATGCCAAGAACCCATTTGGCCATCGAAAGATAGACCAGAACGCCCATAATGTCGGCGAAAGATGTTACGAAAGGCGAGCTCGCCGCGGCAGGGTCGAGGCCAAACCGGTCGAGGGCGAAGGGTACGGCAACCCCTACCAGCGACGCTACTACCACGGAGATCACCATGGAAGCTCCGGTGATCATCGCGATCGTTAGGTTTTCCGTATATGCCGCCACGGCCCAGACCGCAGCGCCCATGGTCGTCCCAAGGGCAAGCGAGAGGCCTATTTCCCTTCCTAATACCCTCAGCCAGTCTTTAGGTTCCACATCTTCCATGGCCAGGGCGCGCACCATGAGGGCCGCCGATTGGGAGCCCGCATTTCCAGCGCTGTCTATGAGAAGCGGGAGGAAGAAGACAAGAGAGACCACTTGCGTAATGACGGGTTGGAACCTGGATATGATGTTGCCCGACACAAGGTAAACGCCGACGAGAAGGAGCAACCAGAGAACACGGCTCTTGTAGAGGAGCGTGGGTTTGGCGTCCCTGAGCGGGATGTGTAGCGGCGTAATACCCGCCCCTTTATGGAAGTCTTCCGTGGTCTCTTCCCTGGCAATCTCAAATACGTCGTCGCCGGTGACAATACCCAGGAGCACTCCTTGCGAATCTACGACGGGAAGTGCCCACAGGTCGTACCTTTCCAGGAGGTCGGCAGCGTCCTCGCGGTCCTCAAAGGCGCTCACGCTTATTGCCGGAGTGCGCATGATCCCCCTTACCGTGTCGTTCGGGTTTCCCAGCACCACGTCCTTGAGGCTCACCGAACCCACGAGCCGCGAAGCTGCGTCGGTGACATATATGAAGTTGATGGTCTCGCTGTCTCTGCCCTTCTTCCGGACTTCCTCCATGGTCCTCTCGATTGTCCAGTCAGGCCTCACGGAGACGTAGTCAGGAGTCATGAGCCGCCCGATGCTTTCTTCCGGGTATCCGAGGAGCTGTCGGGCTTCTCTCAGGTCTTCGCCGTCAAGGAGGCTCAAGAGCTTCTGTGTGACCTCGGCGGGAAGCTCAGAAAGGAGCGCCGTCCGGTCGTCGGGCGCCAAGTTCTCCACGACGTTTCTGGCCTGCTCGTCGGTGAGGTCTCTGAGGAACTCCTCTTGTTCATGGCTATCCATGTAGGCGAAGACTTCGGCAGCCAGAAGCCGGGGAAGCGACCGGTAGAGTATCATCCTGTCGGGCTTTTCGAGCTCCATAAGCAGTTCCGCCACGTCGGCTACTGGCCATCTGGTAACCAGCCTTCTAAGGCGGCTCCAGTCTCTCTTGTCGATGAGTTCTCTAAGCTCGGGCATTCTCGTGGACACTTGGCGCACCTCCTTCTTGGGCGTTGTTTCTCAGGATGCCGCGGTCCGGCTTTGGGCAAGACTGCGCTGCATCACTCAGATACTTAAGTAACGACTGGCGATCGAGAAGTAGACGATGACTCCGAGAAGGTCGATAAGAGACGTGATAAGCGGCGAACTGGATGCTGCCGGGTCAAATCCCAACCTGCCCAGCAGCATGGGAGTGGCGATCCCAAGGACGCCGCTCAGGGCGACCACGGTCACTCCGCTAAGCGCGACCACCCAGCCTACTGCCGCTCCGCCCTGGAGGACGCCCGGTCCCCAGACCACGAGGCTGATGGTAAGTCCCAGCATGAGCGAGACTCCCAGCTCTTTGAGGAGCAGTCTGAACACGTCGCCGTAGTCGGCGTCTCCTGTGGCAAGATCGCGGACGACAAGCGTGGCAGCTTGCGCTCCTGCGTTGCCCCCGCAGCCAATAATGAGGGGCATGAAGAAAACCAACGCCACGACCTTTGATATTGCGTGCTCGTAACGTGCGATGACGCCTGCCGCGATAAGGTTCATGAAAATGAGTGTCATGAGCCACCCGATCCGGCTCTTGTAGAGCAGTCCGATGGTCGCCTCTCCAAATCCGACGCGCAAGGGACTCACGGCGGCCCCTTTGTGGAAGTCTTCGGTTGCTTCCTCTGTGGCGAGTTCCAGGATGTCGTCACCGGTTACCAGTCCCACGAGGATGCCCGAAGAGTCGACCACGGGCAAGACGAAGAGCCCGTACTTGTTCATTGTCCGGAGCGCTTCTTCCCGGTCCGCGAAGGCCGAGAGGCTTACGGCCGGAGTCGTCATGATGGACGAAATAAGGTCTGTCGGCTGCGCGAGCACAAGCTGGCGGAGCGACACGGCGCCGACCAGATGCCACAACCTGTCGGTCACGTAGACGACGTTGACCGTCTCGGTCTGTCTGCCCATCCTGCGGATGTGCTCCATGGCCGTCTCAACCGTCCAGAAAGGACGCACGGCCACGTAGTCGGGGGTCATGAGCCTGCCTACACTGCCCTCTGGATATCCGAGGAGGAACCGCGCCTTCTCGAGATCTTCCGGGCTGAGGAGGTTGAGCAGCCTCTGGGTGACCTGACCCGGGAGCTCCTCCAGGATCGCCGTCCGGTCGTCAGGCTTGAGGCCGGCGATAATCTGACGAGTCTCTTCGTCGGTGAGATCGCGGAGGAGCGCTTCCCGGTCGGGAGACTCGAACTCCGCGAAAACCTCGGCGGCGATACTCCTTGGCAGCGACCTGAATAGCAGCACACGACATTCCTTATCAAGCTTCGAGATGAGGTCAGCGATATCGGGAATGCGCCACTTCGACATGATGTCGCGGAGCGCAGTCCAGTCTCTGGCCTCAATGAGTTCACGGATCTCAGGCTTCTCGAAGACTGCCATGTTTCTCGCCTCCTTGCTTCTAGGTTTGTTTCCGGACCCTGTATTCTTACGCACTGTGTGCTTAGGATGTCACGGGCGCAGCCGCGAACAGAGATCTACATCTTGCCCGGAACTCAATCTCCAGGCATAGCCTTTCCTCTTAAGTATGGGTTGTTCCTCAAGGTGCAGGCTGCGTTTTGGCGCGCGCGCCCGGCCCTCGGTCCTTTCCAGTCGAAGCGAGCCGCTCTCACCAAGGAAAGTGGGTCTTGGGAGCCGGCGTGTGCAGAACAAAAGTAGGATAACAGAAAGAAGTGGAAAGGAGAAGCCGTCGCGGGGCAAAATCCGTCAGGATCTGGTGACATGTTACCACCTTGGTCCGCCGGTCGTAAGATGACGTAATATGATCTTGAGGTGACCCGTATGAAGCCGGATCCGTCGCCTGACTGCCGCTTACTCGGGATTGCCCTCGGAGGCGGCGCGGCGAGGGGGTTGTGTCATATCGGCGTCTTGAAAGTGCTTTCTTCCAAAGGCATCGCTTTTCCTACAGTGGCCGGGACCAGCATGGGGGCGATTATCGGCGCAGCATATGTGTCCGGGAAGCTGGACGAGGCGGAGAGGATCGCCCGATCTGTCACCGCCCGCACCATGGCGGGGTGGGCCGACGTAAACCTCCAGAGCGGAGCCCTAAAGGGAGACGTGGTAAAGGCCATATTCCATCAGTTCGTTGGCGACATGACTTTCCAAGATTTACGTGACCGGGGGATTAACTTTGTAGTCGTCGCCGCCGACCTGGAAAGCGAAGAACCCGTCTACATCACGGAGGGACGGATAGATGAAGCCGTGAGGGCCAGTATGTCCATCCCCGGCATCTTCGAACCCGTGACCATCGACGGGCGGGTACTGGTGGACGGAGGGCTTATCGATAACGTCCCGGTAGGTGCCGCGAGAGCCCTTGGAGCCCATAAGGTAATAGGGGTGGAGGTACACAACCCGTATGACATCTGGGTGAGGACCGTCATTGGGCTAGGCCTCTCGCTTGCCCAGATGCGAGAGATGAAGGCGAAGCTGCAGGAACTCGCCAAAGACCCGCATGTGCCCTGGCAGAAATCCCTCGAGGCGTACAACGGTATGTCGAGGAAGCTTTTTGAGACGGCAGAACCGGCGATCGCGCGAGGGCGGCGTAAAGATGGCGTGAGGGGGAACGGCCAGTTCGGAAACGCGCTTCGCGCGCACCCACGGTTTAGAGACATGATGTCCCGCCTCCACCTTGGAACCCGTCGGAACGGACGGGACGAACAGGATAGACCGAAGGACGGTGAAGGCTGGACGGCCTTCAGGGCTACCTTGGTGGGCCTCGATATAATATCGTCCCTCCTCGAACAGGGGCGTGAGCCGTTCAGACCAAACGACCCGGCAGACCTCTTCATCCGGCCCGATGTCCGGCGCTTCCACGCCCACCAGTTCTACCGGGCGTCGCATCTCATTAATGAGGGAATAAAGGCCGCGGTTGAGGCATTGCCGCATGTGGAAAGATTGCTGCGGGGGGAGCGAGAGCCGGTCTAGCTGCGTTTACGGGCTTTGCCCTCGATTGGTTCAGGCGCCGCGGCTCAAGGAAGCGACCGCGTGCTCCTTATGCTTGACGACTCTATTTGCCGGACGTGCGTACCTGGTGTTATAATGGGGAACGTGTCGGGGCGTAGCGCAGCTTGGCAGCGCGCATGGTTCGGGACCATGAGGTCGCTGGTTCAAATCCAGTCGCCCCGACCATCTTATTTAAGCAAGCATATTACGCAGCTGGAAGGAATCCCTCGGACACGGAATCCCGCCGTATCATATGTGTATTGTTACGCGGGCTCCTAGATCTCCCTTGAAGAATGACCGGCAGATCTCCGCCGACAACACCCGGTAGGCCGGCCGGTACTCAGTGCGATATTGACGGGAGTGGTGCACCGCAGGGTAGTGCGCTCGCAACACGTACGACGTGAAGCCTCGGAAACTCGCTCGTCCGAAGGGCAGCACACCGTCCCGGACCAGTCGTCCCACGACAGTCCAACTGTGAGCGAGGTCTCTCCAGTTGCCGGGCGGCCTCTCCGCAAAGGCGACGAGCGCCCGAGATAAGGCCTCAGCTTCCAGGCCCAATCTTCTGAACGGACGCAGGTTCAGCCGCCCCACCGTATCGTCTGGAGAAATGCTCTCCCACAGCGGCTCGTCTTTGCAGGCATCCGGAGCGTCGGCGAGACGGGCAAGCTCCTCGTGAAGCGAGCGGAGGGCATGCTCCGGCGAAGCAATCAAGTGGCCGATACCTAAGTGGGCCTGGTAAAGCATCTTGTAAACATCGCGAACTTGCATGAGCGGCCTGCGATTACGGTGCACGAGGATCAGCGATGCCAGCCGCCGCTCACGGCCGGCTTTAGCAGACTCGGTGCCGCCTGATTGTTGCGTGACGTCCTGCGATACGCTCCTGCTGTCTTCTCCGGTATCCGCACTCATAGCTAAACTGGCCCCCTCCGAGGCTTCGGTGCCAAATGAAGAACCGGTGTCTTATCCATTCGAGCATGGGGACTCCTCTTATCAACTCTGGGTCTTGATTTCTCCTTCACGCTCGTACCTCACAACAATAACGCCCTTGGGAGTGACAGCGGTTTCTGTAACCTTGAGTGCTGCCGGGACAGTGCCGTCACCGAACAACCGCTTTCCACAGCCTAACGTTATCGGGTATATCATCTTCAGAACACGTCGACCAAGCCATGCTTGAGAAGTGTTTGAATGAGATTGCCGCTTCCCCACACATGCAGGTCCGGCCCTTCTTGTTGCTTAATATGGGCGACTTTTTCCACAATGTCTTCGTTCAAAATCACGGACGGCTGCCAACCAGCAGATGTTATTGTGTTCGAGGCGACGTATTTGGTCGCCTTATTGACTTCAGGCCATATATCTCCATGTTGTGGCCAGTAGGGTGCCCATATTTCATAGGTTTCCGCCCCAGCAATAAGATCGAACGTCGAGTTCATCTGCTTTCTCAGGAGCGTTCCAAGGGGCTTGTCAGAATACGGTGCAATCCACAGTCCCAGGCAGGTCGCCGCTGTCCCAACGAAGGAGAGCCGGGTGAAGTCGTAGTCGTTTGCGGCAGCGAGGGATTGCAGGATCGTTCCCTGGAACGAAAAAGCCGGGAGCCAGGAGGAGAATAGGGGAAACGCCACGACCGGCAACCGGCGATCGTGCGAGAGTCTGTCAGTACTCAGGTAAGACTCCCTAAACCCGCTCTTGCTCATTCTTTTCACCCGATCTTACTGGGGAATAGTTCCCGTACTGGGTCACTGAGTCCTGCACTGCCAACTGAGGAATTTACACTTGAGTAACTATCAGAAGATGATAGATAGGCTGCACCTATCTTGCATTCTTGGCCTATATCGACACGGCTATCTAACCAAACGTGACACTTAGTAGGAACCTATCCTGCATCCTGTGCCGGTCATTAGCGCGCTATCTGGCAACCTCTGACAGTTGTTCAAGTATCTTATGCTTTCTACGAATGACACCGGCAGGAAGATCCAGCAGTTCAGAGGTGTGATGGTGGAGTGACTATCACCGAAGTCATACGCTGAGGCGTTGGTTAGAACTTACCAGCCTGAGTTTCGGCTTCAGCTTCCACCCACCGAAGTTCATAGATTGACATGTCTTTCCAGCATCGGTACAGTGGCACTAGCCAGGTAGTTGACCCTAGAGGCGACATTTACAACTGCATTGGACTTCTGGAGATGCCGGAATACGCGATAACAACACCGTGTATTGTGTCCAGCCCAGCCTTGGCGCCATGAAGTGGCACTCTTGGCTTAAGTACTGTGAACTCGGTCTAATCTGCACCCCCTTGCGCATTCTTCCTCATTGGTGGCAAGCGTGCATCCAGCGGGACTGCCCTCGATCGTGGTGGCAACTCCTCTTGGAAAAATCGGACAAGAAGACTCTTGACCTGCCCATGGGTTATGACCATAACGGCTATAACGCCGGCTCAAGAGAGGAGTCTCGCAATTGGATCCGTCTGATAAGGATGCCACTTTGGGAAATATCTTGACCGAATTAGACGACAACGCTTTGTGTGTGCTTGAAAACATACACAAACATGGCCCTATTACAATCACTGGCCTTATGGAGATCACGCAGACACCGCGCACGACGCTGAACCGGTCAATAAAAGTGCTGCTGGATAAAGGCTTGATAAAACAAGACGGTCTAGAGACTTCTACCGGCGGTCGCCCGTCGGTCATTTTCAACCTCAACGAGGATGGTTTCTACACAGTTGGTGTGGAGCTATCTCATACCAACATTCACGTGGTCATTTGCGACGCCCTGATGGAACCTCTTTGGATTGCCGATTTTCCCATTTTGGAAAAAAACACTCCCGACGAGGTCTTCTCAAGGGTGTTCGCAGCTCTAGAGAGCAATCTGGCAGAAGTAGTCGCCGATCCGGGGCGCCTTATTGGTGTTGGGATAGGGTCAGTCGGGCCGCTCGATCTGGAACGCGGGATGTTGCTTAACGCTTCCAGTTTCCCGAACCCTACCTGGCAGAACCTGAACCTGCGCTCGCTTTTTGAGGACAGACTAAGCGTCCCGGTCTATATAGCCAACGGTGCGAGCGCGGCGGCTATGTGTGAGTACGTTAGGTATGTTACTCACGATGTGCATAGCCTTGTGTTTTTCAACGTTGGTGTCAGCGTACGTGCCGGCGTGATCACCGGTGATACCTTGCTTACCGGCGACGGCGACAGAGAAGGCAGCTACGGGCACCTCATCATTGTGCCCGGCGGCAGACCTTGCTACTGCGGCAGACATGGCTGCGTCGAGGCCTACACCACGGCTCCGGCCATCGTCAGAGCCTTCAAGCACGAGATAAGGAAGGGCAAGTCCTCAAGCATTGTGGTCGCCAAGAGCCCAGACAAGGTACAGTTCGCAGACATCTGTGATGCTGCCAAGAAGAATGATGGGCTGTGTATTGAGGTTCTGCGCGATGCGGCCACGTACATGGGGCTTTTGATGGCCAACATCATCAACGTACTAAACCCTCAGGTGATAGTGCTTGGGGGAACCGTTCCTGACCGCTGCCCGGACTACTTCGAGTGGGCCGTTCAGACCGCCGAGAAGATGGTCTACAACTCCGGCCAGGTAAGGTGCCAGTTCGCGACGCCCAGTATGGGGCGCAACACGATCGCCGCGGGGGCAGCAGCAATGGTGTTGCTTTCGGCCATGAAGGGGAGGGACCCGTCATGAGCATGAGGCGACCGTCATTCAAGCGATTGGTGGAGATAATAGTGGCGTTCACCAAGATGGGGTTCATGACATTTGGCGGCGGTTTTGCCATGATACCCCTGATTTCCGAAGAACTTGTTGAGAAGAAGCAGTGGCTTGATCAGGAAAAGCTGCTGGAGACCATTGCAGTTGCCCAGGCGCTGCCCGGTTCTCTTTCGATCAACATCTCCGTCCTCGTGGGCTATGAAGTGGCTGATGTGGCCGGGGCTCTTGCGGCTGTAGTCGGAGCGGCTCTTCCTCCGTTCTCAACAATCATGCTGTTGGCTGCCTTTTTCGGCATGTTTCAGAACAACCCGGTGGTGGATGCTGCTTTCAAAGGTGTCCGCTGCGCAGTGGTGGCGCTCATATGGAACGCAGGTCTCGGGACGGCGAAGACGACGGTAAAAGACCCGTTCTCGATGGCCATATTTGCGTTCACCATAGTGGTCATGATGTTCACCTCTCTAAACCCTGCCGTGCTCATAGTGTTCTTGGCGATGATCGGTGTTGGTGCGGTGGCGGTCCGGTCCTGGAGGGAACGCCGTGAGTTCTCCCAGATGAGGAGAGGAAAGGAGGGACAGAATGGTACTTATTGATCTCTTTACGGTGTTCTTCAGAATAGGCCTTGTCAGCTTTGGCGGCGGCTATTCAATGATTCCTGTCATAGATAACGCAATCGCCCAGCGAGGCTGGCTTTCGGCTCAAGAGTTCTACAACTTGATAGCGCTCTCGGAAGTAACTCCCGGTTCCATTTCCATAAACGCTGCAACCTTCGTGGGTTACCGGGTTGCAGGGTTCTTCGGGGGGCTGGTAGCTACCTTGGGCTTAGTCTTTCCCTCGTTGCTGGTTGTCCTCGTGGCCGCCATCCTGTTGCTTAAGTATGGGAACTCACGGTCGGTCCAGTCCGCTTTTCTATGGGTGAAACCTGCGGTGGCCGGGCTTGTCATTGTAGCCGGGGAGTATGTCGCAAGGACTTGCCTCATCGACGAAAGCGCTCTTCACCCCTTGCACTTACGTGGACTCCTGGACTATCGCGGATGGGTGATTTTCGCAGTGACAGCATACTGCGTCCGCAAACGCAAGGTCCCGGCACTGCCTATGATAGGTGTGTCTTGTCTTATGGGGATATTGCTATTTAGGTAGATGACGAAAAGGGAAGGCATGAGGCAAAGTCGGAGGCATCGATATGCATGATTCGGGCGGCAGGGGTTCTCTGGCCATCTGCGGAAGATATAACCCCTGAAGTCAAAGCCCTTAGCAGGATAGAACAAGTTCTACCCTAAGTGCGGCTATGTGGAAACCCGTAGGGAAGGCGATTCGGTCTATTTCGAGAAGAGACTCGTGCCATAGTCTTGCGCATACCTCCGGCCGGACAACTACTCCGAAAGGATGCAGAGCTGTCTTTACTGGTCTGTGTTCTCCTCCGCTATACGTCTTCCGTAGCCCATCAAGGAGCAGTCGAATATGCGGGTTACTTTGAGTGTTGCTCCTTCCGGCAAAGAAGTCCAAAGGCCGCAGTGCGGGCACTGAGCCTTGTACCCGTTCCCCGGAGCCGGAGCTCCGCTTGCTTTGAGGAACTGGAGCCCGACATGCTAAACGATCTCTTGGACAAGAGGAACACGCGGCTTGTTTTGGAAAGCCTTGTTGCGCGCAACATCTTCACGGTCAAGACCGAGGGGGGCCATTACCGCTATCACACCCTGTTTCGGGATTATCTGCTGAGGAACGCAGACAGCGCGCGTTCGGACCTGCTCCAAGCGCGGGCCGCAGATTATCCCCAGACTGCTTATGGCATCTTGACAGGGCATTTTTCGGAACGAAAACGCCGTGGTTTCGTCAGAAACATCGAGGGGCTGATCGATGAGCACAAGGAGGCGTAGTGTTTTATGAGCGGAGGTCCCCTTGATTTCGGTGAGGGAAATGTCAGAGGGCTGAACGTCAAGCGGCCGGGGTTCTGGGTGTTGTGCTTGTCTATTGTCGCCATAGCGGCAGTGGGAATCGCCCTGGCGGCGTGTCACAAATCTCCTGCGCCTCAGGCCGCCATAAAGAGCGCCGCAGATATCCGATGGGATGTGACTGATGATGTCCCTCAGGCGGTCAGAGACTACGCCCTGGAACGTGTGTACAATGATGTAGAGTACTATAACAGTCTCGGCTACAACATCTCCGACGCGAAGGTTACGGCAATGACCCGCATCGAAACCGGCACCGCGTCCCTGGAGAAGTCTATCGAACTGTGGCTCTTGGAGTACCGCCTGCTCCCCGAAGACGCAAACAGAGTGACGCTTGCCGGAGGGATGCAGATGGAGGATGGCTGGCTGACCGAGTGGAGCAGCGCAGGCCAGCCGTATTTGCTGCTCTTGCGCGAACTTTCCGGTATGGAAGAAACATGGCACCGTATCTGCGTCACGAACACCGATGTGATCACCCAGGATTACGGTACGCCCGAGATGCTGGAACTGTACGGCAATGAGTTCACCGCGGCGGCCATGGAGTTGTACAAGAACTACCTTGAGACCCGTTAACTTGGGGTAGTCACCGTATGACAGAGGAGCGGCGCGCCGCTCCTCTGTCTAACGTAACACCCCGCATAACATGAGGTTTACCTGGGAATTCTCCATGATTTCTGGAAATGGCATTATCCGTACTGAAAATGAGCGTATCCGTCCTACCCCTATCCCCCGCCACTGACAAGAATGAGAGTGGAGCCACGCTTGCGATAACCCCGTGAAGCTAGGAGCCCGACTTAACGGAAGGTCCTAGCCGGCAGGGGACATCGAGGGCGTGATTGTGCTTTGCATTTGTGCGCACTGTATGCGTGTGAGCAGCAGGTTGTCATACGTTCAGTTTTTCGCCGCAGATGAGACACCACACATGACGACGAGCGACACTTGAGCCGCGATCACACGAAAAAGCTTGCCGTGGGAAGCATGCTATCAGCGAAGAGGACCGGGGGGATGGAAGCCATGAAGAAGGCGCTAAGAACAGTCATCATAGCCCTGCTCATTGTGAGTTACGTCTTTGGGCAGGGGCTGATGATCTCCAAGGGTGTGGGATTACCCGTTCGGGTTGCCTATGCGGAGGGGTCCGCGGATAGCGAGCAAGGCGAGGAAGGCGGGGCTCCCGCTGACCCTGAGTCAACCGGACCAGAAGAAGTAGGCGATCCTGCCCCTCCAGAAGAGGTCGAGCAAGGATCTGAACAAGAGGTTCCGGAAGCGCCCGAAGAGGACCGGCAGGAGCCCGAGGAGGGTCCCGGTTCACCACCCAAAGAGGGTCAAGACCCCGAAGAGGATCCAACTGAACCCCCCACGGATTATGAAGAGGAACCCGAGGAACCTGCTTCTCCGCCGGAAGGCGAGGAAGAGCCTGAACAGGTTCCCTCCGAATCCCCCGAAAAGCCTGGCCAAGAAGTCGAAGGTCACCCCCTTGTTCCCCAAACGCCACCCACACAAGGGCTTCTGCAGCAGTCCTTCGGCATTGAGGGCGAGTATGAGATCGTCTTTGAACGGTGGTGGCTAGGTAACGATGGCGTGATTCACCCGGCGCATTTCGACGGCTATGCAATTGAGGCATCGTTCGTGTCAAGCGAGGTACGATCCATTGAATACGAGTGGTCTGACGATGGCATGAGCTGGCACCCAATAGGTGAGGAAATGATCGTAGATGATGAAGGGCTGCAGTATGCATGGGGTTGCTGGTACAGGTGCATCGTCGTGAATGTATCTTCGTGGTCCGATGGTACCTACTATTTCAGAGCCACAGCCGCAAATGACTCAGGACAATGTGTGTCGGAACCAGTACACGCAGTCAAGGAATCCGTCTTCTTTCGCTCTTTCGAATTGTGGTTGGATTACGAGATTAACGTAGATAACGTGCAACAATACTACATCGAGGCGGAGTTCTTTTCGTCAACTGACCTGGACTCCATTGAACTCGAGTGGTCCGACGACGGCGCTAACTGGTACACAATAGGTCAGGATATCATCGTAGAAGACTTTGGAGTTCAGTTCGAAGAAAACCGTTACTGGAGCTACTGGTACAGAGGCCTCGAACTTGACCTGACCTCATGGCCCGACGGGACCTACTACTTCAGGGCTACAGCCACAAATAAAGACGGACAGCAATGTGTGTCGGAAGTGGCCGAGGCATTCAAGAACACTGTCTGCATTAGGTTGCTGCGATGGGACCTGGGATACGAGAACGAAGGCGTCATCAACACAGATAATGTCCATTACTTCTATGTAAACGTTGAGCTCGATTCTTGGGAGGACCTTGACTCCATCGAGTTCGAGGTGTCTTCTGACGGCACCGAATGGATCCCAGTAGATACGGATGCGATTTACTGGGATACAGGCGTGCTAGGGGGCTACGGCATATGGTTCAGAGCGATTGAGATGGACGCGAGAGCGTGGCCAGAAGGCAGGGTCTACCTAAGAGTGACGGCCACCGATGTGTATGGGCGGTCCTTGTCAGAGGTAGCCGAGCTATATAAGGATACCATTCCCCCGGAAGACGTGACTGACTTTACCGTGGAGCCAAGCGCAGAAGGCGATGCTCTTGTGCTTACCTGGACCAACCCAGAAGACTTCGAATTCGTGCGCGTACAGAGATGGTATTACTATTACTGGGAGACGCTGGTTGAGACCACGGCGAATATCTACGTCGATGAGGATGTATCACTCGGTGAGACGTATGAATACAGAATTGTCGTCTTCGACTCGGTGGGGAATGAATCGCCGGATCCCGTGAGTGTAACATGCAGCCTCCCGATTCCTCCGCTGATCTTCGAAGGTTGGTGGAATTCGGACATCATATACTCCGAGAATCAAGAGGAGTTTCGGTTTCGCGCTCGTTTTCGGAGTCAAGCAGGCCTCGTCTCCATCAACTACTATTTCTCGGCTGATGGTTTGAGCTGGGAAGAGGTCAGCCGGTATCCCGGGTTGAGCGTTCTCTCTGACGAGGGACTGGATAATCAATGGGATACTTATTGGACCAGAGCCCTTGTCGTCGACATGAGCGGCCTCCCTGACGGCGATTACTGGCTCAAGGCTACGGCGGAAGACATGGATGGGCTTACACTCGACGGAGTCCTCAAACTCACGAAAGATACCTTCTGCGCGGATGCCGAAAACCTCACCGTCACCCCAAACGAAGACAACACCGCGCTAATACTCAGTTGGACTATTCCCGATCCCGACGATTTTGACTACGCCGACATTTACAGGTACAACTACCAGCGCGGCGCTTGGGACTATATCGGCTGGTTTGTAACGGGCGATACCTACGTCGACACAGGCGTCGACCGAGCAAACCGATACCTCCTCTACCGTTATCGTGTCGTCCTAGTTGACAAGGCCGGCAATAAGTCGCAAAACCCGCCGGAAGCAGTAGGTAAGCTGCACAGCGACAGCCTCATGGCGCTCAGGTCCTGGGAGGTCACTGACCAGGGGAAGATAAACGTCAGTAACAGCAAGAGTTTCGTCATCCAGATAGACTTCTACTCCTCTAATCCCATTGATAGCGCAGACTTCTACTACAAGACGGGTAGCGGAGATTGGGGGAGCATGTTGCCTTTCTCAGTTTCCGAGCACTTGGTGCACGATGCCTCAAGCGCCTCGGGCCAGGCGCGCATAGTCGTAGACGTAAGCGGTCCCTTGGGAATCCCGGATGGCGGAATCCTCCTACAGGCGGTAATAGCCGACACAGCCGGAAACACGCTTATAGAAGAGTATGAGTTAGTCAAAGACACCGTCCCGCCTGCCGGTGTAAGCGGCCTGACGGTGAACCCCAATGAGGAGGGGACAGCGCTCGTCCTCACCTGGACCAACCCTCAAGAAGACTTCAGTCACGTCAACATCTACAGGGACAGCACCAGCATCTCATCGCAGTTTACAGGTGAGTCCTTCACCGATTACGGCGTCCTGCCCGGAGTTACCTATACCTACAGGGTGGCCGTGGTCGATGCCGTAGGAAACACGCAGTCGGTTGAGGTTACTGCGGTTCTGCCCACGTCTCAAGGCCCCATCCTCGTAGACATGTCGCCGCAAGACGGCTACCTAACCCGGGCCAACTCCTTGGACTACAGTGCCTTCTTCAGGTGCGACAAGAAGGTAGTCAACATACTCTTCGAGATTTCCCTTGACGGAGAAGTATGGGAGCCTCTCAACCCACTTACGACAAGCCCGACCTACTCCAGCGGCGATGGCTACTACTTCGTAAGCGGGAAGTGGAATGTGGGGTCCATAGGTGAAGAAGAGTACTTGATTCGGGCTACGGCCATCGATATCGCAGGACGTTCCACTACCACAGATCCCAGGACGATCCGCATTGATCACCTAGGTCCCGTTGCGCCGGCAGATTTCACAGCGACGGTAGAGCCTGATTACCACAGGATTGCTCTTTCGTGGAGCCCGCTTGAGGACGCAGTGAGGTACGTCCTGACAAGACGGCCCGCCAATCCCACGGGCGGCTCGGAGAAGAACTGGGAGGTCTATCCCCCGCAACAAAGCTTCGTTGACACAACGCCGGAGAGCGAGACGCTCTATATCTACAGTGTCCGGGCGTACGACCTAGCCGGCAACGCCGGGGACAGCGCCACTCTGACTGCGGAGATACACTCGGGTCCGGCGCTTACTCTTGAGGGCTGGTTGGACGTCTACACCAACGTCAGTCAGTATACGCTTCGCGGTGTTACCGAACCCGGGGCAACTGTCAGAGTCAACGGCATCGCCGTGGAGGTCGGACCCGACGGCGCGTTTTCCTACAGCACAGAGCTTCAGCCCGGCGAACAGGTGTTTACTGTCGTCGCTACCTTGGCAGGCGCTCAGCACACACTGAGTCAGAGAGTTGTCCTTGACACCACCGCTCCCAGTATAGGATTCTCGACGGCTCCCTCAGATGGCGCAGTAGTGAGAGGGACTGTGACGCTACGGTTTTCCCGCAGTTCCGACTTTGCAGGAGGAGCCTTGCAGGTAACGCGTGATGACGGAGCAACCTGGGAAGACATTCTTTTCATCCCTCCGGAGTCCTCAGTGCTCCAAGACTTCTTATGGGACTCGACCGCGCCCATAGGCGAGTCGGGCCCGCTGGCGGACGGTCCGTACAAGTTCAGGGCAATGGCCTGGGACCGGGCCGGGAACATCGGTGTTTCTCAAACAAGGATATGGACAATCCAGAATACACCTCCAACGGCGCCCAGAAACGTCACGGCAGTGGGCGAAGTGGATACGATAGTCGTATCCTGGCTTGCGAATGTCGAGCCTGTCTCCTGGTACAGGGTTTATCGTTCGATTCTCCCCGGAGGGCCGTATGCTCGAGTGGCCGAGAAATCCGTGTCTGGTTCTGAACCTACCAAGTACGTTGACCAAGACGTGGAAAGCGGAACAACATACTACTACGTTGTGACGGCAGGAGTGGGGTCCGCATATCAGGGCGAGCTGGAGAGCGCCTTCTCCGGAGAAGTATCAGCCGCACCTCTTAATGACACGACGCCGCCCACTATTACCGCCGTCCCCTTCACTGAAGGCGAGACCTATGGCTGGGATAGGCTGTCTTTCGGAGGCGGTTCGGGCCTCAGAGCCACAGATAACTCGCATAGAGGCGTAAAGGAGTTCATCTTCTCGTTCTCCTGTGACGGCGGTGCAACCTGGGAGATACTTGTATGCCCGGCGAGGTCATACTCTGCCTCCGGCAGCTTGTACTACGGCACCCGCGACACGATCTGGACGCCGGAACAGACCCGGGGTCTGGAACCGGGTCCCTACGTGCTCCGTTTTTCGGCCGTGGATTACGCGGGGAATGAGTCCCAATCGGTAGTGATAAACATCACTATCGCCGCCGCTCCGGCTGCGCCGCAGAACCTCAAGCTCACCCGGGGCGAAGGGAGCATCATACTCACTTGGGATCCTGTGGGAGGAGACGGTTTCCTGTACTATACCGTTCACCGTTCCACCTACTTGACCGGTGGGTATACCCAGGTGGGATCGAGTTGGGAAAGAGGAAATACCACGTACACAGACACCACCGTGGAAATGGGTAAGACATACTACTACTACGTTGTCCACCACAACAATCTGGGCACCGCTCAGTCTGCCATTGTCTCCGGAACGGCTTCCGACGACCTAACGCCGCCTGTTGTAACGGAAGTCAGCAGGCTTTCGGGCGCAGGCGGGCCCCAGATCATCTTCCAAGCCTACGCGACCGACAACAAGGCCGTATCCACGATGCGGGCGTTCTACTCCCTTGATGGCGGCGCGACGTGGGAGAAGATGGACTACCAAATAAGTCTTAGCACGACATCGAGCGGCAAGTGGGCTACCTTTACCTGGGATACAAAAGATCTGCCGGAGAGCCCGGCGCTTCAGGTTGGAGTTAGGGTCATCGCCCTCGATGCCGCCGGAAATGAGTCCGAGCCTGTTGACGTGTTCTGGACTCTCGATCTGTGGGTAAACCCGGCCACAAATCTCAGGACCACTCCGGGAGATGGCACCATCCTTCTCGAGTGGGATCCTTCACCCGATGGAGATATTGACCGCTACAGGATTCTTAGAGGGTTGCAGCCGGGCGGGCCGTACTACGATCCCGGCGGATTCGAGAGCTACACGACAGGCACTCAGTTCTACGACGAGAGCGTGGTGCCGAACACGGTCTACTACTACGTTGTCGACACCAGAGATCGTCTTGGCAACGTGAAGAGATCGGAGGAAGCATCGGGTTCAGCCATTTCCGACACAGAACCTCCTTACATCGTTGGAGTACGGCCGGAACACGGCGTGACCATAGGCGGAGACACTATTGTTTTCCTGTTCGTCTACTTCAGAGATAACTCAGGACCTCAAGGTTGTGAGGCCCGGATTGAGTACCGGGACGCGGAAGGCAGCTGGGTCCAGATTGGTCCTGTCCTCACAAACCCGCATGAAGTACAAGGGACAGACTACTACGACCTGAATACCGGCTGGAACCTGAAGGATATGGAGACCGGCGACTACGTGGTCCGCTACACGGTCTACGATGCCGCGGGCAACGCCTCTCAGAGAGAGGTAACGTACTACGTCGACAGGACGCCCCCGGAGGCCCCTAAGAACCTGGAGGCCCTATACGGTTTGGGGCAGATTGGTCTGGCCTGGGAGTCGCCTCCCGACGGAGACGTGGCCCGGTACAAGGTGTACCGCGCCAACGAGATCGACGGCGAGTACACACTTGTCGGTGAGTCGGAAGGCAAAGAGAACGTCTTCTACTCCGATGCCGCGGTTCAGCCCGGACTGACTTACTTCTACTACGTTACCGCTGTAGACCAGTACAACCATGAGGGTCCGCCGTCAAACATAGCGTCCGCCAAGGCGGAACCCGACACATTGCCTCCGCAGGTCTTGGGCATTGAACCGGAGGACGGCGCCTTCATTACACCAAGAATTCCGATCACGGTGAGGGCCACCGATAACATATCAGTGGTCAGCATCACCCTGGAGTACTCGCTGGACGAAGGAGAGACCTGGAACGAGATAACGACGATCGCCACTCGCGAAGAAGCGGTTTTCCTTTGGGACGCTTCCTCGCTTAATTCAGATGGCCCCGTCAAAGTAAGAGCCATCGCCCGGGATTCATCCAATAACCTGAGCGACGGAACGCCGGTGCGAGACTATATCCTCGATACCACGGGACCTAATGTGACAGGGCTCAGCTACATCGTGCTGTCGCCTACTGAGATCCTACTTGTCTGGGACCCTGTGACCGATCTTGACTTGGGCTATTTCGTTATAGAAGGCATAGGATTAGGCTACTCCTATCGTGACGAGGCTTCGTGGAGGGCGCAGCACGACCTCGTATGGGGGCTGTATCCCGACCGCGAATACCGTTTCACAGTTACTGCTTACGACCAGTTGCATAACCCCGGAGTACCGGCAGAGGTAGTCGTTATCACTCAATCAGATGTGACTCCGCCGGTCTTCATGATGCCGCGCCAACACTCTCAGTTCAACTATCAGGGAACACTCAAGTTGTTCCAAGCCGCGTGGGACGATGTGCGCGTCGAAACCTTCACATTTGAGTATTCAACCGATGGGAGCGTTTGGGAAGAACTAGGCACGGTGGACGCGTATGACCACGAAGCGATTACCGGTACCGGAGAGCGCGCTCACGGGCTTTACGAATGGGATGTATCCGGATTGCCCGAAGGCAGTTACTACGTAAGGGCCTTTGCCACCGATACATCCGGGAACCGGAGCGAGTACTCTCAAGTAGTTGAGTACATCGTCGATTGGACTGCCCCAAGCGTTCCTACCGGTTTCACAGCGACCTCCACTTCTGGGTACGTGGAACTGAAATGGGATGGACCGACCGAAGATGATGTGGAGCAATACCGCGTCTACCGCGCTCTCTCAGAGAGCGGGCCCTACGAAGTACTCGAGAGTCGGGTTGTTTACCTGTCCTACCGTGATAGACTCGCGGTACCCGGAGAGATATACTTCTACAAGCTGACGGTTTTGGACTACGCGGGCAATGAAAGTGAGGCCGCAGGCCCGGTTGTTGGCTCCCTGACACCGGACACGACGCCCCCGACTGTCGTCTTCCTGTGGCCCTGGTCGCCGGTCACAAACTCTTTCGTGTCCGGCAAGAACCTTGGGGCTCAAACCCGCTTTGACGTCCGTGCCATGGATGACCGGCTACTCGACAGCATCGTCTTGGAGTACAGAGAAGCCGGTGCCGGCGAGGGTGCGTGGACGCTGATCGGCGAATACACCGTCGATTGGGATACCTATGATGCTACGGCGCATTTCTTCTGGGATGCCACGGGCCTTGCAAGCGGAGAGTACGAGTTCCGGGCCATCGCCACCGACCGTTATGGGAATGTCAGCGAAACGTACGTTGTGAGCTACAACCTTCACGCAGAAGTGCCCGGCACCCCTCACCTGACGGCTACGCCCGGCGGATGGCGTGTGGATCTGTCCTGGTACTCGAGCGAGGGTTCGGAGCCCGTAGGCTATCGCGTGTATAGAGCAACATCTGTGACCGGGCCCTACTCCAGGATAGCTACAACCGCCGGCAACAGCTTCAGTGACTTCCCGTTGGCCCTCGGAAAGACATACTACTACTACGTTGAGGCTGTAGACGCTTACAGGAACCTCACGCGGAGCGAGACGGTCTGGGCCGTTCCCACGGACGAAGATCCGTATCCGCCCACTGCCGACGCCGGTGATGATCTAATAGTCCCGTTTGGATCAGAGGCGGTCTTTGACGGTACTTACTCAACTGACAATCACCGGATCGAGAGATACTTCTGGGATTTCGGAGATGGAGATACTTCTTCCATGGCCCAGCCACGCCACATCTACGAGGAAGTAGGGACATACACGGTTACCTTGACCGTTACGGATCCGGCAGGGAACTCTGCCCAAGATACATGTGAGGTAAGAGTGGTACCACCGGACCAAGTTGGGACACTTGACGTTCGGGTAGTAGACAACGTAAGCGGGCTTCCTCTTCCCGGAGCCAGTGTCGTGATCCAGTATCCCGACGGAGTCACCCGGCACAGCACCTCGGACAGCATGGGGATAGCCCGCGTTGTCGCTCCTCCGGGAGAGTACCGTATCTATGCTTATGTTCAGAAGTACAAACCGGCCGCCGTTGACGTCACCGTAGTCCGAAATCAGAAGACAAGCGTCTATGTGAGGCTGAACCGCGGAGAGGTTGTGCAAGGCGAGATCAAAGTCTCGAGAATGACTCTCGACGAGATAATCGCCGCAGGTGTTGACATAAACGCTCCGGAAAACCAGAACATATGGAAGTTCCAGATAAACCTGGGGTTTGTGTCCCGTACGGTTATGGTCAACGGGTACGGCGATGGTGGGGTAGGTGACGCAGGAAGCGCAGGCCCCGTATATGAAGAAGACAACTTCAGCATGCGGGTGGACGATTACGAGGTTAGCGTACAGTTCATTCCGTCTCCCGAACCCGAAACTACTCCTCCTTCCGTCGCCTACCTCGTAATACCCGGAGAGGCCAAGTGGCTGAAGGAGTTCTTCGAGGTCTGGCTTGTCATCGAGAACACTGCAGACCCGGAGTTTGTGATCGATGAAGCCATGGCTCACCTAAAGCTTCCCCAGGGCCTCTCTTTGGCGCCTACCCGGATACCCCAATACCTGCAAATAGACATGGGCGAGATCGCGGGCGGCGAGAAAAAGGAAGCACAGTGGATCATAAGGGGCGATACAAAAGGCGAGTACAGGGTCTCGGCAGAGTTTGAGGGGATACTGCAGCCGTTCTGCGAGCCTGTTAAGAAGGTCTTCATAACCAAAGAGCCATTCCGGGTTTGGGGAGAAGACGCCCTGTTCATGCATATCTATGCCCAGGACCAGGCAGACGTGGGTTACCCCTACAACCTGACGCTCGAGATGGAGAACGTGTCCGACGCGCCGGTCTACAACCTTTCGCTTGCCCTCCTGGAAGAGGCGAAGCAGAGCTTCATCTATGCTCCGAACCAAGAGCTCTCTACCACTATAAGAGAACTGCCTCCCGGTGCGACACTGCGAAAGGAATACCAGCTCATACCTTCCATCCAGGGAGAACTATCACTGTATCACTCCTACGTTCTCCAGGTGGGAGGCAACGCTAATGTGGAGTCCCTCATATACCCCGTAGCGGTACCTGAAAACGCAAAAGGCACGGCGCCGGTCCTTACGCAGGAGAACGCCGAAGGACAAGTGCATCTCAGTTGGGATCCTGTGGAGGGTGCTCAAGGCTACCGGATCTACTATATAAGAGACGACCTCCTTACCTCCAGGGAGCCAGAACTCGTCTACACGTGCGGACCAGAAGTAACCCAAGTGACCTTGCCCGAACCGGGCGGGCCCAAGGATTATGTGCTGACCACTGTGACCGTTGACGGCGAGAAACTGTTCCACGGCGTCACAGGCCTATCCTGGGTTGAGAACGCGGCTCCGCCGGTACTGACCGTCGATCCGATGGAGATCCTGGTCGGCCGGGAGACCGAGCTCATTATTACGGTGAGGAAGGGTGGTCGTCCCGTAGAATCAGGCTACGTAGATGTCGGTGATCTAGAGCAGGGCTGTGTATTAGACCCGTACGGCCAGACGCGCGTGGTTGTGAACCCCAGCGTCCCTGGCCCAATCGTTGTCTCGGTGTACGAATCCGGCGTACTGGTAATAAGCAAGACAATAAGCGCCGTTATGCCCGCGCCGCCGGCAAAACCCATGGGGCTCAAAGCGAAAGACGAGGTAGGGAAAGTCCTACTTACATGGTTTGCCAACAGCGAGCCGGATTTGGCGGGATACGAGGTCTACCAGGCCGTGGACAATGTCTGGGAGAGAATAAGCCCTGAGCTCGTCACGGAGACCAACTACCTGGTCACCGACTTGACGTATGAGACATCCTATATCTTCATGGTCAAGGCAGTAAACGAGTTAGGTATGAGTTCAGACGGCTCCGATCCTGTGGAGATCCTGCTTGGTCCCGCTCCGGATACGGTAGGTCCCTGGGTCATCTCGACAGTGCCTGCCAACAACCAAGCGGGAGTAGCCGTAAACACGGCCATCGTCGTGAACTTCAGCGAAGACATAGATCTGGACCAGGGTTGGGCTGATATAGTAGTCAAGGTCGACGACGAAGCGTGGGAGTACGACTACGACATCATGGGAAACAGCTTGGTGCTCACGCTCCGGGAGCCCTTACCCCATAAGGCGCTGTGTGAGGTTGTCATCCCCAAGGAAGCTATTAGGCAAATCGGAACGCTGAACCCGATGGCCCATGATTGCGTCCTTGTGTTCTACACTGGCATGGAGCCTGACGAAGTGCCGCCTTACCTGACTGCGGTCACCCCTGCAGCCAACGAGCATGACGTCCCCGTGAACACCCAAGTCAGCATTAGTTTCAGCGAAGACATAGTATTGGGGCCCAACTACCAAGCAATATCGCTGACCACGGGCGGGGAAACGAAGGCCTTCACCACAATAGTGAACGGCAATGTCTTAACGCTCACTCCGGTCGAAGACCTTCCTTACAGCGCCCTTTGTGAAGTGCACATTCCCGCTGGTTCTGTAGTCGACGCGGCGGGCAACTCCCTGTCTCAGGGATATTCGTTCAGGTTCTTCACAGGCCTTGCCCCCGACAAGACTCCGCCTTCCGTGGTAGCCATTGTGCCGGCAGACAGCAGCCACGATGTGCCTTTGAACGCCGAGATCAATGTCTACTTCAGTGAGGATCTGGGGCAAGGAGCAAGTTTGCAGGGCGTAGAGGTGTACGCGGGAGACGACCTTGTGGGGTACACCTATATCATCAGTGAAAACTTCCTGACGCTTAAACCGGATACGCTGCTGCCTCAAACCGAGAGATGCCGGGTGGTCTTGCCTGCCGGGGCCGTAAGCGACCTTGCAGGCAACCCATTGGATTCCGAATACGAGTTTGAGTTCTACACAGGGATTCACGTCGACTACGATGCGCCGTTTGTTCAAGATGCAGAGGCTCTAAGCGACGGCATCCGCCTCAGCTTTGACGAAACAGTGCAGCAGGGACCTGACATGAGCGATGTATCGCTTCTTGTGGGCGGGGAAGTCGCCGAGTTCTGCATGGAGTTCTCCGCGAACGAACTGGTCCTTATCAGCCTGAGTCATCCGCTCCAAGACGATTGGGAGGTAACTATCGCCGCGAGCGCTGTAAAGGACGTTTCCGGTAACTTCCTGGAAGAGCCTTTCATGTTCGCTCCCATGAACGATGCAGCCTCAGCCGATTACTTGTGGGAGAGGACATTCGGCGGGGATGGACTCGACGAGGTTTGGGCCGTTGTGGAGGCAGATGATGGAGGCTATGTCTTTACCGGCTCCTTGCGGGAAGAGAGCGAAGATAAGCTCTGGCTGGTTAAGGTGGATTCAGACGGGAACCTGGTTTGGGAGAGGAAGTACGGCGGCGGGTTCCACGAAGTGGGAAGAGACGTAAGCGTGTGGTCGGACCGCGGGTCCACGGGCTTCCTCATCACAGGCATCCACAAGGCGACCATTAACAGCAATGAACAGATATGGCTCATAAGGACCGGTCCTCTGGGCTACTCAACAGCCGGATTTGAACGGATACTCAGGTTGGAAGATACCCAGTACGAGTCTGCCAAGAAGCAAGCCTTTGCGGTTACTCAGACCTGGGAAGGCAACTACGTTATAGCCGGAAGCTTCGTAACCGAAGGTGGAAGCGTGCCCTTTGCGATATGGACCGATCCCATCGGCCAGGTTGGCGAAATCCAGACGTACGGCGGCTCAGGGTGGGGCACTTTCTACGCTGTCGAAGAGACTGTCGAGAAGGTTAAGGACGTGAACGGGGAAGAGGTTGAGGTTCACGGCCTCATTTTCGCCGGTTATGTCACTGATTCCCAGGGAACGAGAAGTGGTCTGGTTGTTAAGACGGGTGCTTATGGCAAGGTCGAATGGCAACACCGTTTCTCCTCGAAAGAATCGAGCGTGGCTCGAGATGTCAAACAAACCCAAGACGGTTACATCGTCGTGGGATACTCAGGGACACAGATGTACCTCCTGAAACTGGACAAAACCGGCAAGGTAGTAAAGCAACGGATGGTGGGCGACGGTTTCGGGTACTCGGTGGCCTTGACAAAAGACGGCGGGTTCATAGCCGCCGGAAAGGACTCCAAAGGCATATACGTTGTCAAGACCAACGCGGATCTCAAAACTGATTGGGAGAAGCACTTCGGCGCTCCCCGCGACGAAGCTTATTCGGTGATTACGACAAAGGACGAAGCCTTCGTCGTAGCAGGCATGAACGGCGAAGGGGATGCTTACCTCATCAAGTTCGAGGGCGAGAAAAAGAGAAACTTGAACGTCTCTTCGCCCAACGTGTTCGTAGACGGAACGGTCCTGGTGTACGCCAGCATCTTCGATGAACTGGGCAAACTCATCACCTCAGGCGAACCGGAAGTGGAGATCGAGGTGACTGGGTACGACGAGAGGGTAAGGCTGAATGATGCCGGAGAAGACGGGGACTTCCACCCCAATGACGGTGTCTATAGCGCTTGGGTCCGTCTGTCCGGTGTTGGTAAGGTCGAGATAAAGCTCTATGTCGACGGCCACTACGCCAAGAAGAGCGTCACCGTGAATATGGTCGACGCCACGCCTTTGCCGCTTGTGGTGGTCACCGACCTGGAAGCCCTGTACCGCGAGTTCCGCAATACCGGTATGTCTCCGACCGTGGACTCCGACAAGAACAAGATACCCGACTACTACGACCTCTTGGATAGGCTCAACAAGTACGCCGCCAACCACGGTGGAATTGTCGTCGATATAAGGCAGGAAATAATTGGCTACGACTCACTGGACTATGCAGAAAGCGTCACTATGCAGCGATATGAAGGGCCGATCCAGATCACTGAGACGACGACCCTCAAGTATGTGGCCAAGGACCGCTACAACAACTGGTCAAAGCAGAGCGTGGAGACATACAAGATAGTCGATTCAGCCGAGGTCGCTCCCGTGGCGGTAGCCTTCCCCAAGGGCGGCAAGTTCCGAGAGCCGCAGAACGTGGTCCTTATACCGTCTCACGAGTCTGCGGAGATCTACTACACTACTGACGGTAAGGATCCCACTGAGGAAAGCACCCGGTACGATGGTCCGATATATGTCGGCAAGACCACTACCCTGAAGTACATCGTGAAACTCGGGGAGAAAACGTCAAAAGTAGTCAAAGAGGAGTACAACATAGACCCCATCTGGGGGCCACTCGTGCCTTCCGTTTCGGCGGTGCCCGGTGGCGGGACTTACGCCGGGTCGGTATGGGTGACTCTGATGGCCAGCGATGGCGCCGAGGTCTACTATACCACAGACGGAAGCGGCCTCATCGCCGACCGCAAGATGATGGGAGAACTTGTGGACGAGTATCTTGGATGGCTCGGGCGCAGGACCGCCTTCCGGAACCTGGCTATCATCGGTGATGACTCGGTGGTTCCTTACTACCGTCTGGAGAGCCCGGCGCCGAGCATGAAAGAAGAGAAGTATGCCGTCCCCAAGGATTACGGCAACCCGACGCTCATAGATACCGGCCAAGGTTACGTGATGACCGACGTGCCTTACGGCATGTACTGGGAACTCGGCACCCCCGAGAACCTCCCGAGGCCCGAGCTGGACGCGGGCGTCGGCAGGGTGTTCGCTCAAAGACCGGCCAACCTCATCCAGATCATCAACGGGTACGAAATGCCCGTTCAGAGGTCCAACGCTGTGGTCTTCTCTCTCGGTGACGAGAGCCCCAAGCCGGAGCCCGGGGCTTCCGGCCCTAAGCCTTCCGCTTCAGGGTCTTCGGCTCCCGCGGCTCGTGGGCCGGAGGATCCCGAGCCCCCGGAGTCTCCTATCACCATAACGGCCGGTGAGCCGGAGGTTGAAGAGGGCAAGGTCACCCTCGCCATAACCACAAAGAACACCGGCGATGCCTACGAGAACGCCCGGTACGGTATGAAAGTCAATGCGCCCGGCGTCAAAGGCGGCTCGCTCAACGTCTCTTACGGTAAAGACGAAACCTTTAGACTGACCCGTGTGGAAGAGAGCGACGACTTCGTAGGGTACTTCGGTCCCGAAGAAGGGTTAACCATCGAGGAAGGCTGGGACGAGACAACCGAGTTCACCATTGACTTCGGCACTTCTACCGAGGATAGGAAGATCACTGTCGATGCCTGGTTGGGCACGGCGCCGGAGCCCAAGCCTGAAGAAGCGGTGGCTACGATGGAGCGGGTCACCATCAATATCCCGGGCGTCAAACCGCCTCCTCCGCCGCCTCCGCCTCCGACAGCCGGCAGGGAGGGCGGCGTCAACTGGCCTCTCGCGGTCAGGACCGCCCTAATTCCGGTGCTGGAACAGGCCTTTGAGCGCAAGGGAGAGATCAAGAGCCCCGTCTCTTACGACCTAGACAGGTACTACTACTTTGACGGGGCGTCCATGGAATGGAAACCGGAGGACGTTATCTCTGCGCTGTCCAACGCCCATATAACTCTCCTTTGGAGCACGGCGAGCCATAAGGAGGCAAACACCAAGGGCGGCGCCAAACTTGCGCCTAAGGATATAGACAAAGGAGGAGGGGCACAGGGCCACGTCCTCATCAGCACCGGCAGCCACATGGGGTATTCGGTGGCCAACTTCTCCACCGAAGCGGATCTCACTCCGTATAAGACGAACTTCGTAAAGAGTATCTTGGAGAAGCATATCACCTTCATTGCCCCAACCACATACTCGGCAGGCGGCGAACCAGCACTGGCTTATCACGACCTGCTCTTGAGCTCGTTTTTGGCCAATCTCGTGCGTTACGGAAACCCCGGGGTCACAACAATAGGTGACGTACAGGTCCTGGCATACAGGGATTACTGGGAGCGTGCGGCGTCGCCCTATGGGGATGACATCTCAACCTACGCGGCCTACGGGATAGCGCTCTACGGCCTGCCGACGCAGCCCCTGGGAATGCAGCTCCTATCTGACCGCGCCGAGAAACCGCCGTATGAACCTGATGTGAGCCCGGCAGGCTTCTCGCCCATGGCGATGATGAGCATGGGGATTGCCGGTCTAGACGGTGCTAATCCGCATGAGGACGCCGGATTAGGCTCCACAGGTCCATCAGACGAAGAAGGCGTGTTCTTCACCGAACAGTCCCTGGACACCGCCGGTTTCTCGGTCGTGGTAGACATACCGAACTTCAAAGTGAGTCCGCAGCCTGACGGCAGGACTCTGGTTGAGATACCTAACGGCGGGGCTTTCCTGGTGAACGCCCATGCCCCGATGGTCCCGCTTGTTACCAAGTCGTTCATCCTGCCCGAAGGGACTCAGGTAACCGGTCTCACGCTCATAGCGACAGACACTGAGGTCATTGAGGACGTGGACTTGGCCGAGTTTACGCCCGTGAATAGGGAATTAGGTCCGGTGGAAGGAACGTACGAAACACCCAATCCATACCCACAAGAGATGTGCTGGTGGCAAACGATCGAAGACCGGGGCGGGACCAGACTGGCCATTAGCGTAGTGCCCGTTCAGTACGATCCGGTAGCGAGAGAAATGACGCTCTACCACCACGTGGAGATAGACGTGAGCTTTACCGGTCCGCACTCGGGCACCAGCATCGAACGTGTGACGGTAAACAACGGTCAACCTCTCCAAACGGGCCTGGCAGAGGTGCCCGTCGAAGTGAGGGTGCAGAGTTCCGTGAGGCAAGAGGTCACTCTTGCCTGGACCGTGAGAGATAACGGCGGTCTTGTCGTAGGCTCGGGCATGGAAGCGATCGAACTGGTCGCCGGTTCGAACGTCATCCCGTTCAGCATGGACACCATGAACTGGACGCCGGGCTACAAGACCTTTACGGTCTATGTGTCCGGGCAGGGAGTTCTGGATTCCACCCACATCGAGTTCCTGGTGCACGGCTTGAACCTTGAGGCCGCGCTATCCCAGGGTTCCTACTTGCCCACGGATGAAACCGCTGAGATGACGGCTTTGGTCTATGACGAAAGCGGATACCCGGTGACCGGGCTCGGCTCTGAGAGTTTCGGTCTGAGCATAGATGGGCAGCCGCTGTCCGGCGAGCTCACAGTTATAGAGGACGGTGCGGGCCGCTATGTCCTGACCTTCCCGCTGAGTGGGCTTTCTGAGGCCGTACATTACGCGGACCTCAGCTGTCAGGATAACCGGGGATATGTGAAGACCGTCACCGTGCAGTTTGTGGTGGCGAGTGATACCGCTCCGCCGATTGTTGTTGAAACGTTCCCGGAGAACGGAGCAGCCGGATTCGATACCCGAATGGCCATAGCGGTCGCCTTCAGCGAGGATGTGGTGGAAGGGCCCCATCTCGGAGACGCCACAATTGTAGGCGGAGGAGCGGGCGTGCCTTTCGATTACGCCATAGTCGGGAACACCTTGGTCCTGATCCCACAGGGCGAACTGGCGAAGGCAACGGTGTACAGAGTGACCGTACCTGCCGGTGCCGTGCAGGACCAGTCCGGGAATGGGCTGCTTGACGACTATACCTTCGAGTTCCTAACGTGGTTTGAGCCGGATACTACGCCGCCTGTCCTCGTGTCCTCCGAGCCGGTAGAAGGAGCCACCGGCAAACCGGCCACTGCCCGGGTGTGGTTTGCCTTCAGTGAAACCGTCAAGCTGGTGGACCCCGACGGTGTGACGTGGGTCACCGGAGACGGAGTTGAGATCGAGTTCAACGTCATCGTAAACGGAAGGAACTTGATTCTCGTCCCGATCCATAACGTGCCTTACGGCGTGACGACCACCGTCACCATATTGAGGGAGGCGCTCACCGACCAGTCCGGCAACTGCCTTGAATCTGATCTGACTCTGACCTACACAGTTGAGACCGGCCCTGATGCGGGTGCGCCCGAGGTAGTACAGGTAATCCCGCATAACGGATGTATGGGTGTGCTTACAAGCACTCTGGTCACTGTACGTTTCGGGGAACCCGTGATCGCAGGCGATAACATCGACCTCATATCGTGGCGTGACGAACATGGCCAGGACGTGGCCTTCAGCGCGGACGTCAAGAGGGATACTTTGACCTTGACTCCGGCCGAGCCGCTGGCGCTCGGGACCACGTATACCGTCACGATCCCCGCCGGGGCCGTGACGGATCTGGCCGGAAACGAACTTGCCCACGGAATAGAGTTCAGTTTCACCACCGGGTTCGCTGCAGACACCGTTCCTCCCAGAGTGGAGGAGACCGTCCCGGCCAACGAAGGCAAGGGTGTTCTGCCGGACGCTAGGGTGTACATCTACTTTGACGAAGCAATTCGGGCGTCCCAGGGCTTTGGTGGAATATCCTTGAGCGCCGGTGAAAGCGCGGTCAGTTTTGCTGCCGAGGTTTCTGGCAGGACCGTGATACTGACTCCGTTGGAGCCACTGGACTACAACACCGAGTATGCCGTGGCCATTCCCGCAGGTGCGGTACAAGACCTCGAGGGGAATCCGCTGGCGGAAGGCTGCGTGTTTACCTTCACGACCGGTCATACGCCTGACACGACCGGGCCGAGCGCGACCCGGTTTGAGCCCGGTGAGGATGACGCGCCGGTGGATGCCGTGATTAAGGTCCATTTCAGCGAGTTCATCAAACCTGGGTTGGCCTTCGGCGGCATCACGGTGTCAGGTGGTGCGGCGGGCGCCATCTCATGCGCAGCTGAGATCGACGGCCAGATCCTTACCTTGACGCCGCCCATGCTGGAGTTCTCCACGATCTATACCGTGTTCATCCCAGCCGGAGCCGTGACCGACATCGCCGGTAACAGCTGCGCCGTAACTTACCGGTTCACGACGGTTGAGTCTCCGGCGGTGCCCGTCATCATCATGACGGCCGGCGAGGCGACGGTTGTGGACGGCAAGGTCACTTTAGGCATAACCACCACGAACACCGGCGTGGCGTACGGTAACGCCCGGTACGGCGTGAGAGTCAACGTCAGCGGTGTTGAGGGCGACTCGATCTCCGTCTCCTACGGCGAAGGGCTAACCTTCAGCCTGAGCCGGGTGGGAGATACCGATGGCTTCGTTGGGTACTTCGGGCCTCCGGAAGGCTTCACGATAACGGAAGGATGGAACGTCACCACGGTGTTTACGGCTGACTTCGGCACCTCCACTGCTGAGAGAACCGTCACGGTGGATGCTTGGGTCGGTCAGGCGCCGGAACCGGCGATGGAAGAGGCACTGGCCGTGATGGACCGGGTGACGATCACCATCCCGGCCGAGATAATCCCGCCGCTCACGGTGAGCGTGATTCCCGCAGGAGGCACCTACAACAGCGCCCAGACCGTAACGCTGACGGCCTCTGACCCGAGTGCGGAGATCTTCTACACAACGGATGGAAGCGATCCGGACGAAAACGGCACGAAGTACGTGGCGCCGATTGTAATCAGTGAGACCACCACCTTGAAGTTCAGAGCCAGGGATGGCAGCGGTAGATGGTCGGAGGTCTACACCGTTCTCTACACGATCACCACGACCACGCCCGGAGGCGGGACGGGAGGAGGACCCGGGGGCGGCACGGGTGGAGGACCTGGAGGCGGAATAGTGGTGCCAGACCCGGAGACCCCGGGTGGGCCTGTGGAGCCGGTTCCCGTGTTCCCCGATATCGTGGGGCATTGGGCGCAGAAGGAAATCGAGCATCTGGCGTCCTTGGGCATCGTAAACGGGTACCCCGGAGGCCTGTTTGAGCCCGACAAAGAGATCACGCGGGCAGAGTTCGCGAGGATGTTCGCGCTAGGGGTCGGCTTCCCAACCGGCACCAGCACGCGGCAGTACTCAGACATAGCCGGCCATTGGGCGGAGGAGTTCATCCTCACGGCCGACTGGCTTGGGTATCCTGACGGGACGTTCCGTCCGGACAGCCTCATCAGTCGTCAGGAGCTGGCAATGGTGATTGCGCGTCGAATGGAGCCCGCGACTGGCACGCTGGACTTTGCAGACGCCGACACGATCGCCGAGTGGGCGCGGCCGTCGGTTACAACCCTGGTGATGAACGATATCATCCATGGCTATCCCGATGGTACCTACAGGCCGCTAAGCAACGTCACACGTGCCGAGGCATCCGTGTTGATCTACCGACTTATAGAGTGGCTCTCGAGGTGAGAGGCGCAGGTCGCTAAGCCGACCTAAGGGTTCTGACCGGCAGAAAGGGACTGGGGCACTCCTGATTGTGGTCTGCGAGAGGCGGACACGAAAGGAGTGCCCTGTCTTCTCAAAGGGTTTGCGTGCTTCCTGGTTTCCATGGCGTGCATCCCTTGAGGGCTCGATTTGGCCATCCCGGCGCGAGCAGCTGACTGCCCAAAGATGGTTCCTACGGAAGGGAATCTTTGTCAACTTGCCGAACTGAAATGCGAGCAGCCCTTAGTCTCGCTTGGTGCTTTGTCCGAACGCTTGCCAACCTCGTCGACCCTTCCTACATCGCATCACATGGAGAAGGAAAGGAGTTGATCGGTCGGTGAACCAGGGAGCCGAAAACCTACAGGAGCCTGTTAAGCCTGATACTTCCGAGTCTCGCATCGGATTTGGGTTCTTCTCGCTCTTGATTGGCCAGACGGTTTCGATGATCGGCAGCCAGTTCGGCGGGATGGCCCTATCCATCTTGATCTTGGAGAAAACCGGTTCTGCTACAGCGATGTCTCTCAACGTGATCCTGAGCATGCTCCCAATGCTGCTGCTCGGACCGGCGGCAGGCGTGTTCTTAGACCGGGTGAACCGGAAAAGAGTCCTTGTTATATCAGACCTGGCTCAGGGAGTATTGACGCTCGGTGTCGGGTGGCTCATACACACCGGAAGATTCACTATCTACCATGCGTATGCTTGGAGTATCGTCATATCGTTAATCAGGGTGCTATACGACCCCGGCACGATGGCCATTATTCCCGCGCTTGTCCCTTCCCGCGAGCTGCAGAGAGCAAATGCTCTCCAAGCGCTAAGCAGGAACGCGGCCATGGTTGTAGCGCCTGCCCTGGCGGGCATTGCGATCGCGGCCTTCGGTCCGTGGTTTGCGCTGGCAACAAACGCGGCGTCGTTCTGGTTTGCGGCCGTATGCATCTCAATCGCTCGTACTAGGTACGAAGAACGGCTCGTGAAGTCCGGACGGCCGAAGTTCTCTGAGATCAAAGAAGGCTTCGAGTTTTTCAGGCGCTCTCAGTTGGCGTTCACACTGCTCATGATCACTATTGTGGTGAACGCTTGCTCGCAGCCCGCCGGAATTGCCCTGCAAGTCCACGTCTTGCAGACTTTCAAGGGAGACTCTGCTGTCCTTGGTTTGGCCCGCAGTATGTGGGCGGGAGCCTCAATCCTGGCCTCCTTTATCATCGCCTCGTGGGGCAAGCGGCTCCGCGTGGGGCAGATGCTTCTCCTGGGCATCGCCGGGAGCGGGTTGTCGTTCATCCTTGTAGCGCTTCTTCCGTGGCTCGGCGCAATCCCTCTGGCTTACGCTGTAGGGGGACTCATGAGTCCGGCGCTGCAGGTTCCCATGCAGACCCTGTATCAGGACATAACGCCTGTCGACGTGAGAGGTCGGGTGTTTGCCCTCCGAGTGTCTCTTTCGCAGGTATTGTCGCCCTTGTCGTTCGCGGTTTCAGGTGTCCTCCTGGATGCCCTCGGGAGTAGGGTGGTCTTCGCCGGCCTTGGAGTGGTGCTCCTAGCGGCAAGCATTGCCGTCAAGGCCCTCGGCAGGCTGGAGGACGTGTGACCGAGACGTCTTGCCTCGATCCCGGGTGGTTGGCTTTCTTTGCCGGCTCTTGGTTGCTAGGAGTCTTTGGAATCAGTTAGATCCCTTGGCTGCTTGACCGGCTCCGGTACATACTCCAATATGTCGCCGGGTTGGCATTTGAGCTCTCTGCAGATTGCCTCCAGCGTCGAGAATCTCACGGCCCGGGCTTTTCCGGTCTTAAGGATGGACAGGTTGGCAAGCGTAATGCCGACTCTCTCGGCAAGCTCCGTGAGCGTGATCTTTTGTTCAACCATTACCCGGTTGAGGCGTACGATGATTGGCATATGTTCACCCCTAGACTGTTAGGTCCGCTTCTTCTTGGAGCCGGATGCCGTACCGGAAGATCTCAGCCAAGATCAAGATAAGAAAGCCGTAGAAAGCGGTGTTCATTTCGTTAAATGCCGGCTGTACCGTCAAGCTTAATTCTTTCAAGCGGACAACGTCTACTACAACTTGGCTCAGGATCATCGCGCGACCAAAGCGAAGGCATGCTGAACCGATAACCGTCAGTCCTAGAATCCGAATGCGGACCGCGTTTTCGATCACTAAAGGTGTTTTCCTGGCCACGTTCTCGAGGATTTTCTTCAGTTGATAGACCGCGATGATAATAGCAGGTGCTTCGACTACAGCAAGGCTGTAGACGGCGCGCGCAAGAGTCACTCTAGCGCTAGCCTCAACTGCTCCTTCGGGCATATGTCCAAGCAGCCTTGCTCCGTAGAAATCCAGATATACGCTAACTCGCGTCGGCAGTGGCAGCCGTCCGGGGGCGAAAATTAGTACGAGTAGCACTAAGAGCATGACTGGTGCTCCAATGACCGCTATTGTTACGGCCGGTTGTAAAATCCGCCAATAGGGCCGGATGAAAAATCCCCCACCCCCTCGAAGAAGCACTCCGTAACGAGCCAAGTTTCGGAGGTGCGATTCTTGCTAGGAGGCGGGGAAACTTTGGATATCAAACTCATGCGCAGCCAAG
>Ga0134103_1000323_pt1 | contig 59275 bp, 57 predicted proteins | sample 14_taG_2_FD_94445 | JGI IMG/M metagenome (GOLD analysis project Ga0134103, IMG submission 94445) | Switchgrass degrading microbial communities from high solid loading bioreactors in New Hampshire, USA - 14_58_20_212_A1 metaG | ecosystem: Engineered > Bioreactor > Semi-continuous > Anaerobic >...
CATCTTTCAAATTAAGGGATAATAAGATACAATTATTGTGAGACATATTTCCACTCCTTGGCTTAGTTTGTTTTATTCAAATCATATTCTATCAGGGTATTGGAAATATGTCTCATTTTTTTTATACAAAAATGGTGTGAGTTGATTCACCCACACCAAAAATTATAGAACCTATTTTTCTTATTAAATCAAAAATGTATGGTTAATTAAGGTTTTCTGTTAAGTTTTTGTTAATTTTAATAAATTTGGTAAGAAAATCGCTATAATATAAACAGATAAGCACACAATTATTAATAGGTGACACGTATGAGTATATTGTATATTATTATCGGTAGTTTCTTAATTCTCCTAGGTATTTTTGTCTGGAGATTCAAATTTATTGAAATTATCGCTAATGCGAGTGAAGTAACCAATCGCGACGCTTATGCAAAATATTTTGGGTTAAATTGCTTGATTATGGGTTTGTTGTTAATTGTATACGCTATTTTTAATATCTACATTTTTCAAATGAATGAAACGCTTAGTGTCTTTGGTTTTACCATTATTATATGTTTATGTTTTGGTAATAATTATTTAGTTGGTAAAAAGTTTCGCAAAGAATAGTATATGTATTATTTAAGTTTAATGTTGTTTATCTATATGATAGAATATTTATATAATAGATGATAATCTATTATTTTTTTATTTTATGGGAGGAACTATGAGAATTATAAAGGTTAAGTTTCTGTTACCACTATTATTTATCTTTTTGTTCACAGGTTGTTTTATTATTGATGATATCCTCAATATTACATTTGATGGAACAACGACAAATACTACGCAAAACATAACGACAACTAATAATTCAAATGTAACAACTACTCAAAAAGTATCAGAGAATGAACTTGTCGTTCATTTTATCGATGTTGGGCAAGCAGATTCAATCTTTATTCAGTTACCAAACACTAAAACTATGATTATCGATGCAGGAAATAATGATGATGGAGTTCCAGTAGTTAATTATATTACTAGTTTAGGAGTTACGCGTATTGACTATGTAATCGGAACACATCCCCATGAAGACCATATAGGAGGATTAGATGTCGTAATTAACTCCTTTGAAATTGGAAAAATCTATATGCCCTTAATAGCTGAAGACATGGAACCAACCACAAAAACCTATCGAGATGTTTTGCAGGCAATCGATAATAAAGGGCTAACTATCACAAGAGCACGATTTGGTGTAATTATCTTTAACGAAACAGTTGATGGCTTAACATTAAAAGCTGAGATTTTAGCTCCTAATAGTGATAAGTATAGTGATTTGAATGATTATTCTGCCGTAGTTAAGTTAGAATATGGTGCCAAAGCATTTCTTTTTACTGGTGATGCTGAAACTGTTTCGGAAAATGAGATTTTAAGTAAAGGTGTGAATCTCAAAGCTAATGTATTAAAGGTAGGTCATCACGGCTCAGACAGTTCCACCAGCATTGCGTTTTTAAATACGGTTCAGCCCGAAATCGCGGTTATCTGTGTTGGTGAAGGTAATACATATGGTCATCCTAAACCAGAAGTAATCAGTAGATTATTAGATAAAGGGATTCAAATTTATCGAACTGATCATGTAGGTCATATCATTATCGGAAGCAACGGACAAACTTTAACGATACAAACTCAAAAAGAATCCCAAATATCGGATGAGGATATACCTGTTGTAATAAATGAAATTCTACCAAATCCATCCCCTAATAATAAAGAATGGGTTGAACTATATAACCCAAGCGATAAAACCATTGACTTAAGTGGTTTTATTATTGATGATATCTTAGGTAGTGGTGCTAGTCCCTATGTTATTCCTACTAATACTTTTATTGGGGCATATGGGTACTTAGTATTTGAGTTTAATAGTGTGTTTAATAATGATAAAGATGATGTATACTTGATAAGTCCTAGAGGTACGATAATTGACAAGTTTACTTATAATTCAACAGTTAGAGATGAATCATTCTGTCGTATACCATCGGGTGGTAACTGGTTCGATGGAACATGTACACCGACCAAAAACGCACCTAATTAAGGAGGATACTATGAAAAAACAGTTTATTATTGATAGATTTGAAGGAAATTTTGTTATAGTTGAATATGGTGATATAACATTTAGTCTACCACGGGAAATTTTTCCTTCTGATGCCAAAGAAGGGCAAGTCATTGATATTTCAATTAGAGTAAATCATAACGAAACAGAGGAGTTACGTAAACAAGTAATTAGTCTATCACGCAAGTTGTTTAGAGATGAATAAAATAAAGAGGCACTTCCAATGCGAAGTGCCTCTTTATTTTATGTATTAGGAACATAGAAATGACTTGCGATAAAATCAACGCTTTCTTTGCGATTGTTTTTAAACCAAGCAATAAGGATACTTGTAAGTCCACCAGTCGCAAAGTGCGCAATATAATCTTTTGAAAGTTTGCTAGATAACCCCATTTCGATAGTAGAGAACATTTGAAGAAGCGTGTTCGACCAAGTATTGTAAAGAATTTGCGTTTTGTCTAAATGGATGATGAGATTAATGATATCGGGATGTTCATCCCAGAACTGGAAGAAAAATTTTACTTTTCTTTGGATATCTTTATCATAAACCGTCAAATCGAAGGTTGCTTTCATTTTTTCTAACAATTCCTGTGTTAAACTATTAAGTTTTTCAATGATAATATCATCTTTTGTATAATAATAACGATAAAAGGTAGCTCTGCCAATTCCTGCTTTTTTAATAATCATACTGATGGTAATGTCATGATAATCTAGTTTTTTTAGTAACAATTTTAGCGCTTCAAAAACAAATTCTTTAGTGCGATTAATCCGTATATCCTTTTTTTGGAACAAATTAATCACCTCTGTTTCATAAGTAAATGCGCACATTGACCTCTATCTACCCTAATTATATTATAAATTTTAGATACTAACAAGCAATTTAGTGAGGTGATTATGGTTGTGCTTAAAGTTTTGACATATTTAAACAAAAAGGGTAAATATGTTATCGTAGTTTTTGCGGCACTATTAGTCATATCTTTGTTGGTGTTTCCTTTTGTCAAAATAACGGATGATCGCGTAGATTATTTACCTGATTCTTCAGAAGCTAAACAAGGTTTAGTAATTCTAAATGAAGAGTTCTCCGATGTGTTAAAGGCTAATGGTAAAGTTCTTATTAAGAATAAGACAGTAAATGAGATTTTAAATCTAAAGATGGAGATTAAAAAGATTCCCGGTGTTTTATCAGTTATATGGATCGATGATTTTGTTGATTTAACGACAATCCCAATCGAATATATTCCTGAAAATGTTAGAGATAATTTTTATAAAGATAATAAAGCATTGTTTGATATTACCTTTACTGATGAGATTAATAGTGAAGTCACGAAAAACGCGATTCGAGAAATAAATACCCTATTAAAAGATAATGGTGGAGTAGGTTTAACACCACGCAGTGTGGTAGGAGTGGCGACACTCGCTATCATAGTAGCGGTTGCGATTGTTGTATTAGTAGTGGTCATCTTCACCGACTCGTTTATGGCTAGTTTATTAATCTTAGTTACATTAGGTGTATCGATTGGTATTAATCTTGGTACCAACATTATCTTTGGTAAGATTTCTGATATCACTTTTATCGCAAGCAGTGTGATTCAACTGGCAGTATCCATAGATTATTGTCTAGTTTTTATGAAAAAATTAAAAGATGCAAGAAGTATAACTAATGATTTAGATCAAGCGATACCCCAAGCGATGTATCAATCTCTAAAAACTGTTTTAGCCTCTAGTTTAACTACCATAGCGGGTTTCTTAGCGATTGGTATTATGAAATACCGCATTGGGGCAGAACTGGGATTAGTACTAGCGAAAGGCGTTACTATCAGTTTAATTTCTGTGATATTACTATTACCAGTATTGGTAAGACTTTGCATTAAGGCAATTGATAAAACAAACCATCGCATCTATATACCACACTTTAAGTTTTACCAACGGTGGATTAAAAAACCAGTAGGTATTGGAGTATTAGTGGGTTTAGTCTTAATTGGTGGTTTTAGCTTCTATTTCCAAAATCAAAACAAATATACTTATTCCGATAATCAAGTTGAGTATACAGAACTAGAGAAAGAAATTGTGAATACTTTTGGTGAGTATAATCAATTTATTCTGATAATTCCTAATAATGAGCCAGCGAAAGAAGTCCAACTCCTAAATCAACTACAAGCACTAGAAACATTACAATCTGTCACATCTTTATATACTATCGTACCATATGGAACCCCACTTGAAATGATACCACCGCAAGTTAAAGCACAGTTTTTAAGTGATAATCATTCATTAATTTATATTACTCTTGATGTGCCAATTGAAAGTGATGTGACCTTTAAGACGATTGATACGTTACGGGATATTGTTAAAGACTATTATGATACTAGTTATTTAACTGGTGAATCAGTGGTAATCTATGATAGTAAATTAGTAATTGAAGAAGATTACTTATATGTATTGATAGCTTCACTTGTCGCAATTGGTTTAATCGTCTTTTTCACTTTTAGAAAGCTTACGATACCTATCTTACTATTAATAGTTATTGAATCAGCTATCTGGGTAAACATGGCCATCCCTTACTTCCAAAAAATTGAATTTGCATATTTAGGTTATATTTTAATCAGTTCAATTCAATTAGGAGCGACCATCGATTACGCGATTATAATGACTGATAATTATCTTAAAGAACGGAGAAGTAACTCACCGATTGTAGCATCACAAAAGGCTTTTGTGGCATCGATTGAAGCGATTTTCGTTTCCATTTTAGCACTCATTATCGCTGGTTTCTCGTTAACGATGATGATGGAAATGGATCTAATTAGACAATTAGGTATTTTGATTGGACGTGGAACAATAATCAGTGGTTTATTCTCACTCTTCATTTTACCGCAATTATTAGTTTTGTTTGATAAGTTAATTATCAATAAAAAATTAATAAACGAGAAAGCTGGAAAATAATTCCAGCTTTTTTATTTATATGAAATAATTTCCTTTTCAAAAATGCTTTATCTTCATAGTCTATTTCCATACTAATATTGAAACGGTAATGGGAGGAAAAGACATGAAAAGAAGTATTTGTTTCATCTTGTTATGTTTGTGTTATATTTTTGTAAGTTCAGTAGAAGTAAATGCTGATGTAAATGAATATGAATTGCGTTTAGAGTATTATCACAAATATGCAGCACTAACAGGTATTGACTGGTATTATATAGCAGCGATTGATCAGTATGAACGTAATACGAAAAATTATCGTCATTATTGTCCTAAGCAAAATGAAATTATATCAATCTGTTTTGATGAACGACTCTGGAGTGGCATTAATAACCCCGTCTATGATGATAAGAATACCGATCGCATTAACATCTTTGGTGGCATAGGTTTTGATGGTGATGAGGATGGTTATGCTGATCGCTTAAATCCAGATGATCGATTATATACAATGGTAAAAATTATTACTGCTTATGGAATAACAGAAGATAGTATTGAACAGGCATTATTAGAATATTATCGTACCGAAAAGGGTGTGCAAATTATTAAGCAAATTGCCCTTCTATTTAAGCACTTTAATCGTATTGATTTGGATAAACGTGTCCATCCCATTCCTAAAGGTTATAATGCGAGTGTCGTAAACAATTACGGTGATAAGCGTAGTTTCGGTGGACCAAGGCTTCATGAAGGTGTAGATATTTTTGCGCATACTGGTACACCAGTTGTTGCCACTGCATATGGTTATGTTGAGGTTAAAGGATGGAATCGTTTGGGTGGTTATCGCTTAGGAATACGCGATATATATAACACCTATGAATTTTATGCACATTTAAATAGTTACGCTAAAGGAATCGAAGAAGGGTCAATTGTAAGACCAGGTCAAGTGATTGGATATGTTGGATCTACTGGTTATGGCAATGAAGGAACTAGAGGAAAGTTTCCACCCCATCTCCATTTTGGTCTTTATAAGTTTGATGGGAAGAAGGAATGGAGTTTCGATCCCTATCCTTATTTGAAAAAATGGGAAAAAGTGAGGATATAATGAAAATGTTCAGGATGCAATGCATATTAGTTGCTCATGAGGGGTAATAAGGTATAATTAAATTGTAAGAATTTTCAGAAGTAAATTGTAGGTATACGTTTAATTTATAGAGGGAAAATAAAATCTTAAGGAGGTTTTCTATGCTTACGAAACAGTATGATCCTTTAAAGAAGAAGCAACTCCAAATCTTAGACGAGAATGGTAAAATCGTCGCAAAAGATCTTGAGCCAAATCTCAGCAAGGATCAATTACTTAAAATGTATAAAACAATGGTCTTAGGTCGTGTAGCTGATACTAAGGCTGTACAATTTCAACGCCAAGGACGGATGTTAACATTCGTCATAAATAAAGGTCAAGAAGCAGCACAAGTTGGTTCTGCTGCTGCCCTTGAAGAACAAGACTGGGTAGTACCAGCATTCCGCGAATTTAGCACTTTATTATATAGAGGTGCTCCATTATATAATCTCTATCTTTACTGGTATGGTAATGAATGGGGTAGTCATTTCCCTGAAGGTGTAAAAATCCTTCCAGTTAACATTACCATCGGTGCTCAATTTAATCATGCGACAGGGATAGCACTTGCCAGCAAGTTCCTCAAGAAAAATGAAGTTGTATTAACATTCATTGGTGATGGCGGAACTAGCGAAGGTGAATTTCATGAAGGGCTAAACTTCGCGTCTGTCTTTGATGCACCAGTTGTGTTCATCATTCAAAACAATCACTATGCGATTTCCGTTCCACGGAATAAGCAAACAAAATCCATAACTTTAGCGCAAAAAGCGCTTGCCTATGGTATCCCAGGAATTCAAGTTGATGGTAATGATGTTCTCGCAATGTATGTAGCGACTAAAGAAGCAGTCGAACGCGCTCGTCGAGGGGAAGGACCAACCTTAATCGAAGCAGTAACCTATCGTTTAGGTGCCCATACTACAAGTGATGATCCAACGCTTTATCGTGAAGATAAAGAAGTAGAAGAATGGATAAAGAAAGAACCATTAATCAGATTTAAAAAATATTTAATAGATAAAGGTTATTGGTCTGAAGAAGAAGATCAAAAACTTCAAGATGAATATAACGATTATGTCAATGAAGTCTTCAAGCAAGTTGAAGCAACTGGTTTCTATCCACTTGAAGAGATCTTTAAGTATCAATATGCGGAAATGCCTCAACATCTGGTTGAACAATATGAAGCATATAAGAAATTCTTGGAAGAGGTGAAGTAAATGGCGTTAATGACAATTCTCCAAGCCGTTAATCATACACTTGATCAACAAATGGAAAAAGACCCCACCGTTGTTGTATACGGTGAAGACGTAGGTGTTGAAGGTGGTGTTTTCCGCGCAACAGCTAATCTGCAAAAGAAATACGGTGTTGAACGCTGTTTCGACACCCCTGTATCTGAAGCAGCTATCGTAGGTACAGCAGTTGGGATGGCTATTAATGGATTAAAACCAGTAGTAGAAATTCAATTCTCTGGTTTTATGTTCCCAGCTTTCAACCAAATTGCTGCTCATGTGGCACGGATGCGTGTTCGTAGTCGTGGAAAATATCATTTACCGCTTGTTATTCGCATGCCCTATGGTGGAGGTATTAGAGCTCTTGAACATCACTCCGAAAGTCAAGAAGCATTATTTGCGCATATACCAGGCTTAAAGGTCGTTATACCTTCTACACCTTATGATACAAAAGGATTATTAACAGCTGCTATTCAAGATCCAGATCCAGTTATCTTTATGGAACCAAAACGGATTTATCGGGCTTTCAAACAAGAAGTACCTGAAGAAGAATACATCGTTCCCATTGGCAAAGCTAAGGTTGTTAAAGAAGGTACAGATATTACCGTTGTAGCTTGGGGTGCACTTGTTCGTGAAGTCCAAAAAGCTATGCAAGAACTTGAACAAGAAGGAATTAGCGTTGAGTTAATTGACTTACGCACAATTAAACCTATTGATAAAGATACCATTATTGAATCAGTTCAAAAGACAGGTCGTTTCTTAGTAGTGCATGAAGCAGTAACATCATTTGGTCCTGGTGCTGAACTTGTATCTCTTGTAACGCAAAATGCCTTCTTATCACTCGAAGCTCCACCAACCCGATTAGGTGCTTTTGATGTCACTGTACCTCTTGATAAAGGTGAACAACATTACCTAATCACTCCTCAACGGATTGCCTATGAAATTAGAAAATTAATCAACTATTAATGTGGAGGTAAAAAATATGTATGAATTTCGCTTTGCGGATATCGGTGAAGGTATTCATGAAGGTCAAATATTAAAATGGTTTTTTAAAGAAGGAGATACAGTTAAAGAGGGAGAAACGCTTTGCTTAGTAGAAACTGATAAGGTTAATGCGGAAATTCCTTCGCCTATAACAGGAAAAATTGTCAAATTAAATTATGCCGTTGGTGACACGGTACATGTCGGCGATGTACTTGTTGTTATCGATGACGGTAAAGGTGAGGTAAAAGCACAACCTCTTTCTGAAAATAAGGAAAAAGAAGAACAAGGTGTCATTGGTGAAATTGAAGTATCCAATGAAGTAATCGAAAGTAGCGAAGAAGCAAAGGATGCTTCTACAACCACACAAAAAGTACTAGCCACACCAGTTGCACGTAAACTTGCGAAAGATTTAGGTGTTGATATCACGCAAGTTAAAGGTACTGGTCCAATGGGTCGTGTTATGAAAGAAGACATTATTCGTGCAAGTCAAGCTAAACAAGAAGTTGCTGCACCTGAAACATCTGTAGCTAAAGTAGAAGTTATAGTACCGAAGATGGAATTCAAAGATAATGTTGAACGGGTTAAGATTTCTAAACTCCGTAAAACAATTGCGAAGAACATGTCGCTATCTGTTTCTGTTATTCCCCATACAACTTCGATGACAGAATTTGATGTCACGAAACTTGTTGCTTTCCGAAAAGCACAAAAAGAAATGGCTCAACAAAGAAATATTAGTTTAACATACTTACCATTTATTGTAAAAGCGGTTGTCCTCACCCTTAAAGAATTCCGTATCTTTAACGCTAGTTTTGATCAAGAAAACGAAGAAATTATCTATAAGAACTACTTTAACATCGGTATCGCTGTTGACACTGAAGATGGCTTAATTGTACCAGTAATTAAGAATGCGGATAAATTGGGTATCTTTGATATCGCGCGAGAAATCCAAGAACTATCGTCTAAAGCAAGAGATCGCTCCATCGGTTTAGATAAACTGCAAGATGGTACATTTACAATTACAAACTATGGAGCAGCGGGATTATCTTTTGGTACTCCAATAATTCGTTATCCTGAAAGTGCCATTTTAGGCATCGGTATTATTCAAACGAAACCTGTCGTGGAAAACGATGAAATCGTGATTCGCGATATGTTACCAATCTCCTTAAGTTATGATCATCGTATCATCGATGGTGGCGATGCTGGAAGATTCCTCGCTCGCTTACGTGAATACTTAAGTGATCCGATGTTATTACTGCTCAGCTAGGAGGATATTATGAAAGAATATGATATTATCGTATTGGGTGGAGGACCTGGTGGTTATGTCGCAGCGATTAAAGCAGCACAAATGAACGCTAAAACCGCATTAATTGAAAAAAACGCGGTTGGTGGCGTCTGCCTTAACTGGGGATGTATACCTACGAAAACACTATTAAAAAGTGCCAAAGTATATCATTATATAATGGAATCAGAAAAATATGGTATTGATATCCCTAATAAGGACCAAGTTATTATTAATTGGCCCAATATGATTAAACGTAAGAATGAAGTTGTTAAGAAATTAACGGGTGGCGTTAAATTTTTATTAGATAAAAATGGTGTAGATACCTATATAGGTACTGGAAAAGTCATCGATAAAAATACTGTTGAAGTCAATGGTGAAGTCTTAAAAACCAAGAACTTAATCATTGCGACTGGTGCCCGTCCCTTTATCCCACCGATTAAAGGAATCGAAGAAGGTATTAAGAGTGGTTTAGTACTAACTAGTAAAGAAATCCTCGATTTACCGCAACTTCCAAAGAAACTTGTGATCATTGGTGGTGGTGTAATCGGGGTAGAATTTGCATCACTCTTCAGTGAGTTACATGTCGATGTAACCATTGTTGAAAAAGCACCTAACATACTCATAAATGTTGATGATGACATTAGAGAAGCGATTCTCAAAAAACTAAAGAAGACAATCAAAATCTACACTAATGCCGATGTAACAGAAATTGGTAAGAATAGTTTAACTGCCATGATTGATGGAAAGGCGCAAACCTTTGAAGCTGATAAGATTTTAGTAAGTATTGGTATGCGTCCTAATACAGAAGAACTAATGCATCTAGGACTAGAATTAGAACGCAGTGCCATTAAAACAAATGAACGCTTAGAAACCAACATCAAGGGAGTATATGCGATTGGTGATGTTAACGGTAAATTTATGTTAGCCCACGTCGCAAGTCATGAAGGTATAGTCGCTGTACATAACATCCTAGGACAAGATGCAAAACTAGACTACAATAAGATACCATCAGGTATCTATACTAGTCCAGAAATCGCCTTTGTTGGTTTAACAGAAAAGCAAGCACGTGAACAGGGCTACGACATTTCTATTGGTACTTTCCCCTTAACCGCAAACGGTAAAGCTTTAGGTGAAGGTGAAAATGAAGGATTCGTCAAAATCATCTCTGATAAGAAATATGGTGAAATTCTAGGTGTTCATATGTATGCACCTAATGCGACCGATATGATTTCTGAACTCGTCGTAGCGATGAAACTTGAAGGTACTATTTATGATATCGCAGATAGTATCCATCCACATCCAACGCTTGCGGAAGCTATTATGGAAGCTTCTTTATCAGCAATTGATAAACCAATACATGCTTTAAAATAAATTTAACCAGGAGAAATCCTGGTTTTTTATTTGCAAATATTATTTGACGTTATTATATATTCAGAAATATAATAGTATTATATTAATTACTATAATATAGAGGTTAAGTATGATAAAATTCAAACTACTAGTCATCTATATAATACACATTATCATTACTTATTATGTAACTAAGCGATTTGATAATTATTTTTCACTCCACTTACACTTTTATCATTTTTTATAAATCTATTATTAATTATACTAATTAGTATTATAGTAATAAGGAATGAGCAGGATTTTATTAAATAAAGAAATGAAGTTAATAGGAGTAACTTACCAAGTGAAGATAAAAGTGTCAATATTACTAAGTTGAATCTATATTATCATAGATTTAACAGATCTGCTACGTACATATGTTGCATACTAATCGTCATACCTTTATGTTTAACAATTTATCAAGAGAAGCGTGTAGTTAAAATCCATAATATCAAAGATTTTGCAAAAATCCGTTATAATCTAGATGGTAAATATCTGTTAGTTAATGATATTGACTTTGAAAACTATAAACCAACAATATTAACTGAAAATGTTTGCGATAAAAATAACATCTTTAATGGTCATTTTCAAGGAAATGGGCATGTTATCACCAATCTCCATTATCCGTTGTTTCACTGTATTGGTAGTAATGGAGTAGTGGAAAATTTGAAACTTACTTCTGTTAATATAGATTTAAGCGATGTTAATAACATTGGTACTCTAACATATTATAATTATGGTTCAATAAAAGGAATCTATGTTAATGGTATGGTTATGGGTAATGAAACAGTCGGTGGAATTGTTGGTAGTAATCAAGGATACTTTAAACAAGTTCATTTTGACGGAACTGTAACAGGAATAAGATCTATTGGTGGAATTACTGGTATTGGTACCACTCAACTAGAAATAACAGAAACTCAAGTTACTGGTAGAGTAGAAGGAAGATTACTAGTTGGAGGTATTGCGGGAGAACTAATCGTCCCTAGTGATAATGTCGTAGTATATAACAATTTAATAGAAGCAGATGTTGTTGGTGATAGTTTTGTTGGTGGAGTTGCTGGTTATACCATTACTAAAACAAATTGGAATGTAATTACAGGGAATGTAATAGGTGAGACCTGTGTTGGTCTTGTAAGTGGACGAAAGAATACTCCATCATCATCTGATTTGTTTATTGGTAGTATTAGTGGTTATGATCAAGAATCATTTGAATCTATTTTTGTTAAAGATGATGTGAATATTGGGACAGAAATACCCTATGAATATTTAGTTACCTATGAAGAATTAACTAATTATACATGGTTAATTGAAAACATAGGTTTAGACCCAAAGATTTGGGAGATTGAGATTACAAGTTCAGGAGTAAATTTAAAAATTAAGAGTATTTTGAGCATGAATAGAAAATAATATATTATACTCAGTTAAGAGTTTGGTAGTTTGTAAAAATTTAATCTTATTACTATTCTTTAATTTTAATTAAGACTTGAAAAAATGTAGTTACTGAAACTATTAATGCAAAATAACTAAAACACCTAGTCAAAACTTATTGGTTTAGACTAGGTGTTTCATTTTTTATTAAGATACGTATCTTTGTTACTTGGTGTTATTATTACTATCCTTATGTGTAAGAAGAAGAAGTATGCCATTTAGAAAGAAATCGAAGTAGATTCTTAATAAAAGAGATAAGTATTTATCAAATGTTGATATTATGATAAACGTGTTATTCAGTTTCGATATATATTGCTTGTTAGAGATTAGAAAAATGGATAAGAAGATGTAATTTAACATGCTAAAGACATTGGGAAGCTTGATGAGTACTTCACAAGTAAGAGAAAGTTAACTCAATGGCGATTATATAGTACTTATTGAGCAGTTGTACATAAATGTAATAAAATAATGTCTAAATCAATAATGTTCTTAGTGATAATCATTATATTATTAGAATATCTAGGTTTAGATTAACTACACATATATGAACAAAGACATTATTATAAGTATTAGTGGGAGTTATTCATACATAATAATAAAGATGGCTACTTTATATAGTAGCCATTAAAATTAATAGAATAAACAATTGATAAAATCATCTAAAGTTATATTAAAGAAATATTTATCGATTTCGTTTTCTAATAATTTTCTAATTGTGTTTTCTTCAAAACGTTGATTTATCATGAGATTTTCTAAGTTACTAATATCCTCTTGACCAAAGAAATCGCCATAAATTTTACAATTCTTAATATATCCTTCTGATACATTCAAACGAACATCGATTTTACCACCTGGATAACGGTTGGATTTTTGCAGATTGAAATCGGGACTTTCACCATAGTTCCATTCCCATTTAAGGTATTTTTCTTCCATTAATTGTCTTATTATCTTTTGATCTTCTTCGGTTAACTCATAGATGTAGGGAGTGATATCATCAGTATTAAGAATGAACTTTAATAACTCATCTTGAAATTCTTTGAGAGTCATCGGTTTATTAATATATGGTAATATGTTAGTCACGCGACTTCTTACTGATTTAATTCCTTTTGATTCAATTTTATCGATTTTGACGTTTAAGACATTGTTAACCATGTCTAAATCGGAATTAAAGAGAATTGTGCCATGATGGAGAACCCGATTGCGATAATAACTTTGGGCATTACCCGAAATTTTCTTTCCTTCTACAGTAATGTCATTACGTCCTGAGAACTCAGCTGGTACACCGATTGATCTTAACATATCGATTACTGGTTGCGTAAACTTACGGAAGTTATTTACATTATCTTCAACATTCCGTGTGATAAAAGAAAAGTTTAGGTTACCAAAATCATGGTAAACAGCACCACCGCCAGTGATGCGTCGTACTACATTGATATTGTGTTTTTGAATATAGGTGTTGTTTACTTCCTCAATAGTGTTTTGGTTACGACCGATTATTACTGATGGTTCATTAACCCATAGGAATGCAAAATCATCATCGATGTCAAGATATTTAAAAACATATTCTTCAAGCGCTAAGTTATATTGAGGTTTGTTTGAATTATTGATAATTGTTCGCATTAATTACCACTCCTTGTCGTCTTATGACTATATTTTACCAATCAAAAAGGTATTATGCAAAAGATTTGTTAAGATAGTGAAAATTTATGAAAACATTATCATTTTTTACCTGTTTTTCAATTATATAAATATATTTTACAAATTAGAAAATGCCTTTCTAAGCCTTAAAATATTCAATCTTTTTTCGTTGACAATGCTTTTTTATTAAACTATAATTGGGTTTGTTATATTTTTTTTACATAAAAGGAGAGATTACATACATGAAAAAAGTAACAAAAGTAATGTTGTTAATTATTATCGCAGTTGTGGGATTGGTTTTATCGGGATGTAACCAAAAAGATGTAAATGAACTTGAAGTAATCAAGAAACGTGGTAAGCTCATCGTTGGTACTTCACCAGACTATCCTCCATACGAATTTATCGATGTTGAAACTGGCGAAGTTATCGGTTTTGACATTGAAATTGCGAAAGAAATCGCAAAAGATTTAGGAGTAGAGTTAGAAATTAAAGAAATGTCATTCAACGGTTTACTTGCAGCTTTAACTACTGGTAATGTTGATATCGTGCTAGCTGGTATGACACCAACACCTGAACGGATGGAAAGTGTTGATTTCTCAGATATTTACTATACCGCTGTCCAAGCAGTAATTGTCCATGCTGATAATAAGGATACCATTAGTTCACTAGATGATTTAGTTGGTAAACAAGTCGGTGTTCAAAAAGGGACCATTCAAGCAGAAATCGCAGCGGAAATCGAAGGTGCAAAGGTTAAAGAATTAGGTAAAATAACAGACCTTGTTATGGAACTTAAGTTTAAAAACATTGATGCTTTAATCGTTGAATTACCAGTTGCTGAAAGTTATGTAAAAAATAATAGCGACTTATATCTTACTTCGATTACTTTCGAAGAAGTAGATGGAGGAAGTGCTGTAGCTGTTAAAAAGAATAGTCCTGAACTCTTAACTGAAATTAACAAGACATTAAAACGATTAATGGATGAAAATTTAATTGATAAATTCGTTACTGAAGCAACAAACAAAGTAAATGCTGATGAAGAATAATAAGGAGTAATGTACAGTGCCTAACTTACAACGGACTAGACGAATCGAGAATGCAAAATCGAGTCTAATCGTTATTGCTCTTGTCGCTATCGTCCTAATCATCTTAAGTCAAATGAATTTTGCCTTTGTAGGTAAATATAAACACTTTTATATCCAAGGAACAATTAACACAATTGTGTTGGCTTTCTTTGCGGTTATTTTTGGAGTTATTTTTGGTGTTGTTATCTCACTAATGCGAATCAGCAATTCGCAAGTTCTTAAAATTGTTTCAGCTAGTTATGTGGAGTTTATACGAGGAACACCACTTCTTGTTCAGTTATACATCATCTATTATGGTTTACCGATGTTGGGTATTAGATTTTTTGATATCCGTCTACCTCTTATTGGAACGATTCCAGGTGATTTTATTGCGGGTATTGTCACTTTATCGATAAATAGTGCTGCTTATGTTTCAGAGATTATTCGGGCAGGAATCCAAGCTGTAGATAAAGGGCAAATGGAAGCGAGCCGTTCCTTAGGGTTAACATATGCTACCTCAATGCGATATGTCATTTTCCCGCAAGCGTTAAAAAATATTCTACCAGCTTTAGGTAATGAGTTCATTGTTGTAATAAAAGAATCATCGATTGTATCTGTTATCGGAATTGCGGATTTAATGTATAAAGCTGATACCGTAAGGACTAACACTTTCCAACCTTTTGAACCATTAATTTTTGCGGCTCTTATATATTTTATACTTACCTTTGGTTTATCAAAACTATTAGGAATAATTGAAAAAAGGATGAAGATAAGTGATTCAAGTTCGTGATTTATACAAACAATTTGGCAAAAATGAGGTTTTAAAAGGTATTAATTTAGATATCAAGCAAGGGGAAGTAGTAGTTATAATTGGTCCTAGTGGTTCAGGTAAGAGTACCTTACTCCGCTGTCTAAACTTAATTGAAATGCCTACAAGTGGTGATATCTTCTTTCAAGGGCAATCGATTTTAGATAAGAAGACCAATATTAATAAAGTACGCGAGCAAATTGGCATGGTCTTCCAACAATTCAATCTCTTTCCACATATGACTGTTCTCGATAATATTACTTTTGCCCCTCGAAAACTGTTAAAACTTAGCAAAGAAGAAGCATATCAATTAGCAGTAAGACTGTTAAAGAAGATAAATTTGGAACAAAAGATCGATGCTTACCCTAGTAGTTTATCGGGTGGACAAAAACAACGGATTGCGATTGTTAGAGCCCTCGCGATGAATCCTAAGGTAATGCTGTTTGATGAACCTACTAGCGCATTAGATCCCGAAATGGTTGGTGAAGTATTAGCAGTTATGAAACAATTAGCCTTAGAAGGTATGACCATGGTAGTTGTAACCCATGAAATGGGATTCGCCCGTGAAGTAGGTAGTCGTGTCCTCTTTATGGATGAGGGACAAATTATTGAAGAAGGTACACCACAAGAAATCTTTACTAATCCTAAACATCCCAGAACGCGTGAATTTTTAAGTAAAGTCCTCTAATTCTTAACATTGGAGGATTTTTTTCTTTATTAATTGATAGGCTTTAATCTTTAATAATTAAGGGAATTGTAGTAAAATAATGGTAATTAAAGGTTAGAGGTGAAACCATGAATCAAGAAACAATAGAACTGTTTAAAACACTAACATCACTTCATGGCGCTCCAGGTTATGAAACAGAAGTGCGGCGGTTCATGAAGGAACAATTAAGTCTTTATGCTGATGAAATTATCTATGATAAACTTGGTAGTATCTTTGGGGTTAAACATGGTGACCCAAATGGACCACGAGTTATGGTTAGTGGTCATATGGATGAAGTAGCCTTCATGGTTACCAGAATTACCAAAAATGGGATGTTAAAGTTTCAACCATTAGGTGGTTGGAGTCCCTATGTCTTACAAGCACAAAAACTTGTAGTACATACCAAAAATGGGCCAATATATGGTATTGTTGCTAGTACTCCACCTCATTTAGGTGGGGGTGAAAAGCCAGATATCAAAGATATGTTAATCGATATTGGTGCAGATAGCGAAGAACATGCGAAAGAATTAGGTGTACAACCCGGTTGTTTTGTGACTCCTTACATGGATTTTTCATTTACTGCTGATAAGAAAAAGATTATTGCTAAGGCGTGGGATAATCGTTATGGTTGCGGTTTAGCAATCGAACTCTTAAAAGAATTAAAGGATAAGAAGTTACCAAATACCCTTTATAGTGGTGCTACAGTACAAGAAGAAGTAGGATTAAGAGGGGCAGAAACAGCTGCCAATCTCATTAAACCACATATTTTCTTTGCTTTAGATGCTTCACCAGCTAATGATATTACTGGTGATAAAAATGAATTTGGGCATATAGGTAAAGGCGTACTTTTACGTATTTTAGATCGTAGTTATATTACTCACCGTGGTATGCGGGAATTCATGCTTGATATGGCGGAAAAACATAAGATTCCTTATCAATTCTTTGTGTCCCAAGGTGGGACAGACGCAGGGAAAGTCCATTTACATGGAGAAGGAGTACCATCTATCTTAGTTGGTATTTGCGCACGTTATATCCATTCCCATGCTGCCATGATTCATATTGATGACTATGCTGCCGCAAAAGAAATGCTAATAAAATTAGTTGAAGCGATGGATATAACTACTTATAAAACAATTATTGAAAATGCCTAATGTAAAAATAATTGTCGGTAGTACTAATCATGTAAAAGTTCAAGCCATCGCTAACGTCTTCGCAAATTATGAAGTGACGGGAATGGAGATAGATAGTAAAGTATCTGCCCAACCAATGACGGACCAAGAAACGATTAAAGGCGCAATCAATCGAGCCATTGGAGCTAAACGTTACGGCGATATTGGGATTGGCTTAGAAGGTGGCGTTCAACAAACCATGTACGGTTTGTTATTAGTTAACTATGGAGCTTTAGTTGATGAGGAATATAATTTATATATAGCTGGGGGGGCACGAATACTCCTACCTAATGATGTCGCCAAGGAAATATATTTAGGTAAAGAACTTGGTGATATCATGGACCAATATTGTCATAAAATAGGTGTTAAACATGATGAGGGAGCTGTGGGAGTATTCACGAACAATTTCGTGAAACGACAAGAAATGTTTGAACATATTGGTAAATTATTATATGGACAGATGTTATGTAAACAAAATGCAGTTAAATTATTTGAGCATGGTGAGGTGATAAAATGATTCAGTTAGAATCTATTGAGCAATTTAATGAGTTAAAAAAAGGTCATACAGTATTCATGTTTAGCGCCAATTGGTGTCCCGACTGTCACTTTATAAAACCACATATGCCAGAGATTGAAGAAATGTTTCCTGAATTAACTTTCGTGGAAGTAGATCGTGATAAATTCCTTGATTTATGTATGGAAAACAGTATTTATGGTATCCCCAGTTTTTTAGTTTTTAAAGAAGGTCAATTAGTTGGTTCATTTGTAAGTAGATTTAGAAAAACCAAACAAGAAGTAGTTCAATTTTTAAACTCAATTAAATAATTTGAGGGTCAGATATATCTGACCCTTTTGTTATTAGTAATTTGTGTTTTTTGGTGATAATTTTGTAAAAATATGATAAAATTAATGTAATACCTCGAGTATTATGATGGGTGATAATATGAGTGATATGAAGGAAAAAATCACAACGGTAACACGGCGTAATCGGGATAAGTTTAGAAGACCATTAATCACTGATGATGACTTCAAAGAAGATACTGAAGTCTATTTAAGTGTGGTTAAAAATAAAACGAAAAAGAGCAACTCTGAACCACAACAAAGTAGTAAAATGTATTATTTCCTTTCGCCCATGCGTGGTAAAGTGCCTGACCGCTCTTCTTTCCCGGTTTATAGTAGTAAAGATATCGATAAGCAATATGGCTTTTTACGTCAAGATGGTAATAAAGCTATTAAAAAATCAGCAAAAGATGAATATCCTGAGTTTAAAGATCGCCTTTTTAATAATCAAATACGACGTGAAATCTTGAATAAAAACTTAAAAGAAATGAATGAAGAAAAAGATGAAGTGGTATTACCAGAACCACCAAAAAAGATGCCAGAGCCTTTTACCCCGCAAATTGAAAAGGAACAGCCCATCAACATTATTTATGAAGAGGAAATCGATTTTGAAGCAGATCAAAAAACAATGACTTCTTATGAAGAAGATTATCGCAATTCTTTCTTTAGAGATTACGAACGTATCAGATCGCAATTCGAGGATAATACATATACAAATGTTACGAGTTATGAAGACATCGAAAAACAAAAGAAAGTAGCTGAAATTAAAGAATTATTTAAAGATGAACTAGAAGAAGATAGCGACTTTTTGTTTGAAGATGAAATAGTAATTAAACCAGAACCCATAAAGTATGAAAACAAGTATGATAATTATAATACGCCACCAATAGAAGAACGATTTGGTGATAAGTTTACTAATTTACAACAGGAGTTACAGAAAGAAATCAACAACAAGAATAGTACTTTCGTAAAAGATATCACCCAATATAAACTACCATCCTACGATTTACTGAATAAACCAGATGAGTATTTTGAAGAAGATCATGAATATATTAAGTCGCAAATGGAAATTATCGACGCAACTTTAGCTAGTTTTAACATTCCAGCAAAGACAGTCTATTATACGGTAGGACCTACTGTTACTCGCTTTGAGATTGAACCTGAACAAGGTACTAAAGTAAGCAGAATAACAAGTTTACAAGATGATTTTAAACTTCGACTTGCGGCAAGTGATATCCGTATTGAGGCACCAATTTCAGGTAAGAGTACAGTTGGAATTGAAGTTCCTAACAAAAAAAGACGTCTAGTCACATTGCGTGAAATCCTCGAATCATCAGCTTATCGAGCATATAAATCACCATTAAAAGTGGCGTTAGGGCTTGATATTGCGGGCGAACCCGTATTCTCTGATATCAGTTCGATGACACATGCATTAATTGCAGGTTCGACTGGTAGTGGTAAAAGCGTATGCATCAATTGTATCATTTTAAGTATTCTATATAATGCTTTACCTGATGAAGTAAAACTAGTGTTAATCGATCCCAAGAAAGTAGAGTTTAGTGTCTACCGTGATATTCCTCATTTATTAGCTCCTGTAGTTAACGATCCAAAAGTTGCATGTGCTACCTTAAAATGGTTAACAGAAGAAATGGATCGTCGCTATGCATTAATTGAAAGTGTGGGCGCACGGGACATTAGAAGTTATAACGCTAAACGATTACATCTTGAAGATTTACCGAAGCTTCCATACATCGTCGTTGTCATTGATGAGTTGGCAGAGTTAATGTTACTATACTCTCATGAAGTAGAAGAATCAATTCAAAGGATTTCCCAAATGGCACGGGCTGCAGGTATTCATCTAATTGTCGCAACACAAAGACCTTCTGCTGAAGTTATCACTGGTATCATTAAAAATAATATTCCATCTCGCATTTCTTTCCAAGTTGCCAGTGCAATTGATTCTCGTATCATCCTCGATAATGTCGGAGCAGAGAAGTTACTTGGCAGAGGTGATATGTTGCTTTCGGAAAATGGTAAGCAACAGTTAAAGCGCGTTCAAGGAGCCTTTGTGAATGAAGAAGAAATTGAAAGAGTAAGCCAATATGTCAAAGAGCAAATGCCCCCCGAATATGCCTTTATTCCAGAGGATTACATTAACAAGAAAGAAAACGAGATAACATTTGAAGAAGATGATGAACTCTTTGATGATGCGGTTCGTTATGTTATTGAACAGGGGGAAGCAAGTGCTTCTAAACTACAAAGAAGATTCAAAATCGGTTATAATCGCGCTGCCCGTATGATTGATATGATGGAAATGTATAATATCATAGGACCACAACAATCAGGTAGTAAACCTCGCGAAGTGTTAATGACGATTGATGAGTATGAAAGATTATTTAAAAGATAATGACATATGATAAATTAACTATACGAGTGTCTAGGTTACTGTAAAAGTAACCTAGACATTTTTCTTTTTTAATGTCAACTATCACACTTACCTAGTTTTCTAATATAAATAATATAAAAAAAGGAGTGACGAAAAATGTTTTATTTTATTGGTATAAAGGGCGCTGGTATGAGTAGTTTAGCCTGTTTATTAAAAGATTATGGTTATGAGGTTATTGGTTCTGATGTCGAAGAATACTTCTTTACAGAAGATAATTTAGCTAAACACGATATACCGATATTACCTTTTAATAAAGATAATATTAAAGCAAACTATACTGTGATTGTCGGAAATGCATTTTTCAATAATGAGGAGCATGTAAGAGCACAAGAGTTAGGGTGTGAAATATATACATATAATGAGTACTTAGGATTACTTAGTAGAAAATTTAATTCGATAGCGATAAGTGGTACGCATGGGAAAACGACAACAACCAACCTCATCAAACAGATTTTAGAATCAAAAGAAAAGATAAATTATTTAATTGGTGATGGTCAGGGAGGAGGATCAAAAGAGAGTAATTATTTTGTCTTTGAAGCATGTGAATATCGTCGCCATTTTCTAAAATATTATCCTAATACTTTAGTGATTACTAATATTGATTATGACCATCCTGATTATTTTGTGAATATTGAAGATGTCCAGGATGCCTTTGGTAAATTAGTTGCTCACAGTAAAAAGGTTGTATATAATGGTGATGATGAGTTAGTTAAAGTTATTATTCCCAAAGATAAGTTAAGTATTTCTTTTGGATTACAGGCAGATAATGATTTTTATGCTGATAATATTAGTAATGATCAACGCTATACTTATTTTGATTTATATATAAAGAATAAGTATATAAGTCAAATTAAAGTCCCACTTTTTGGGACACATGTAGTGTATAATAGTTTAGCTGCGCTTGCAGCCACATATGATATCATAAATGATATCGATATCATAAAAGAAGTTTTAAAGAACTTTGTTAATTCTAAACGTCGTTTTGAGGAGTTAATTATTAATAATCAAGTTATAATTAGTGATTATGCGCATCATCCAACGGAAATTAAAGCTACATTAGAATCTATACATTTAAAATATCCTTTTAAAAAAGTTATTGTATACTTCCAACCCCATACTTACTCACGAACCATAAAACTATTTGATAAGTTTTGTGAAAGTTTAAGTTTAGCTGATAAGGTATACTTACGGGAAATCTTTTCTTCCGCGAGAGAACATGATGCAACAATTTCTATCAATGATTTAGCTAAAGCGATTAATAAAAGTGAAGTAATAAATGATGATAGTTATCTGGAAGAGTTTCCAAAATATCATAATGCGGTAATTGTGTTTATGGGTGCTGGGGATATCGATAAACTATATTCTAAGTATATTGAAAAAATACAAAAAAAAGATAATTTTTCTTAAAAATTAAAGCATAATCATGTATAATGATTATATAAAGTGGTAAAGTTAAAGTAGGTGAAAACGTGCTGCAAGATATAGTCTATATAACTTTAGGAATTGTCATCATTGTTTGTGTTATTGCGGTAACATTTTTCGCAATTAAGTTTCTAGAGAATTATCGTAATACACTTAAACAAGCTGATGTAACAATAAAAATTGCTGAGTCAAGTTTACAAGAGTTAGATCATATGATTGAACTATTTACTAATAAACTAACAGATGCAGAAACCTTCTTCAAAGAGTTAAATAAGACAGGCATATATTTAGAACGGGTAAATAATAAATTCGAACATATCGTAGAAATAATTGATAAATATCCTCGAGGTTTTGCTTCATCTTTATTTCTCTTGAATAAGATAGATTCAATTAAGGATATTACCAAGTTATTTAACATCGTAAATTTTGATGAGGAGTTGAATTCAATGTTGAAAGATTTTATTAAAGGCGCAATTGTTGGTGGGTTAGTTGTTGCATTCTTAACTCCTAAAACAGGAGAAGAAATGCGCAAATTAGCATTAGAAAAACTTGATGAGTTAACGGAAAAAGCGAAGAACATCAATGTTGAGGATGTTCGTGACAGCATTTTCAAGAAAATCGAGGAACTACGCACTTACTTAACAACTTCAAGTAAGGATGAGATTATTAATCGCATTTTTGAAGAAATCAAAGCTTTATATGATAAAGTTCGCACCTTCTTCTCTAAACAAGAACCAAAAACAGAGATTATTGAAAAACAGTAGATAGCTACTATTTACTGTTTTTTTAAATGTGATAAAAGAAAAGGTTGATAGTATGGATAGAATCAAAGAATTACGACAAAGAATAGATAAAGTTAATCAACAGATATTAAAGCTTTTAAATGAAAGAGCCCAAATAGCTTTAGAAATTGGTTTAGAGAAACGTAAAAGTGGTCATGCTATGTATGACCCTATTAGAGAAAAAGAGATTCTCGATTCAATATTGAAGGAAAATCAAGGGCCATTTTCTAATGAAGTAATCGCCTATCTATTCAAAGAAATCTTTAAAGCAACCTTAGCTTTACAAAAAGATGAGTTTATTAATAACTTAAAAATATCCCGTAAGTATCAAAATGAAGATACCTTAATTAAAATCAAAGGTGAAATAATTGGTGGAAGTAACACTACTTATATCTTTGGTCCTTGTTCGATTGAAAGTGTAGAACAACTAGAAGAAGTGGCTAAGTTATTAGTTAATAAGGGGTTAAAGTTTATCCGCGGTGGTGCTTATAAACCGCGCACTTCACCTTATGATTTTCAAGGATTGGGGTTTACTGGTGTAAAAATCATGAAAGAAATAACAGATAAATATAACCTTATATCTGTTATTGAGGTTTTAAATGAGAAACAACTTGAAGAAGCATATGACTATATCGATATAATTCAAATAGGTAGTCGTAATATGGATAATTTTAGTTTGTTAAGAAGTGTTGGACAAACTAATAAACCAGTTATCTTAAAAAGAGGTTATAGTTCAACCATTGAAGAGTTTAAACTAGCAGCAGAATATATTGTTTCGGAAGGAAATCAGCAGGTCATATTATGTGAACGTGGTATCCGGACTTTTGAAACAGCCACACGAAATACTTTAGATATTTCTGCCATTCCCATTTTGAAAAAGGAAACCCACCTTCCTGTAATTGTCGATGTTAGTCATGCAGCAGGTAGAAAAGACATTATGACGCTTCTAGCTAAAGCTAGTTTGGCAGCAAACTGTAATGGGATTATGGCTGAAATACATCCAAATCCGTTTGTGGCGTTATCCGATTCCCATCAACAAATGAATTTTGCGGAATTTGAAAGCTTTTATCAAGCGCTTATAGAATAGTGTGAAAAAGTTTTCAATTGTAAATCGCTTTCGCTTGAAAATATTTTCATTTGTGGTTATAATAAATATAAGTTAAATTCCTGTCATGGGAGGTGAATAAATGGTCGACATTAAAAATACAAAAGTAACGATTTACGACGTCGCAAGTGAAGCAGATGTTAGTCTTGCAACGGTATCGCGCGTCCTAAATTATCCCGAGAAGGTAAAGCCTGCAACTCGTGAGCGTGTTCTTGAAGCGATTCGCAAGTTAGGATATCGTCCAAATGCGATTGCACGGGGACTAGCTAGTAGAAAGTCAACGACAGTAGCTTTAATAGTTCCTGATGTATCACGGGCATCAGTAGCGGAAATGATTAATGGTGTTGTTGATATTGCCCGCAAATATGATTATACAGTTATTTTAAAAGTAACTAATAGCGAACCTGATGTTGAAGAAGACATATGGCAGGAAGTATTTGCCGCTCAAGTTGATGGGATTATCTACTTAAATGATGAACTCCAAGAGCATAACATTAAGCAGATTAAATCTAGTGATGTTCCTGTTGTTTTATGTAATGTTAGTGTAGACGATCCAACCATTGCTTGTGTTTCGATAGATTTTGAGAAAGCATTCTATGAAGCAACGCAATCGCTAATAAATAAAGGTTTGAAAGACATCCTCCTAGTTTCAACGAGAAGCGCTTATTATGTCAACTCATTCAAAGAACGTGGCTATATCAACGCTATGAAAGAAGCAAATCTTGAACCTATTATCGTGCGGACATCGGGCAGATTAGTTGTTAATTATCCTTTCTTTATCGATTATCTAAAGAATCATAAACCAGAAGCTGCTCTTGTTGTTCGTGATTCGATTGCGGTTTCGATGATTAATGCGGCAAGCGAAGTTGGAATTAAGATTCCTGATGAACTAGAAATCATTTCATTCCAAAATACAAAATACGCGAAGATGTCAAGACCGACATTGAGTTCCATTGATAATCCAATCTATGATATAGGTGCTGTTAGCATGAGACTTTTAACTAAGTTAATGAATAATGAACCAATCGAGAACCTAAATGTCGTTTTACCACATAATATCATTTGGCGAAATTCAACTAAAAATTAATCTATATCAAGCAGACTAAGGAGTACCAGACACCCCTTAGAGATAACATTTAGAGGAGGAACAACATATGAAAACAAAATTACCAATAGCCATGAGCAATCGCCATATCCATTTAAGTCCAGAACATTTGGAAGCACTTTTTGGTGCTGGGTATGAATTAACCAAGTTCAAGGATTTATCTCAACCAGGTCAATTTGCGGCCAATGAAAAAGTTGATATAGTAGGTCCTAAAGGAACTCTTAAAGGTGTGCGTGTATTAGGTCCTTGTCGGGGAAAAACACAAATTGAAATCTCCCGCACTGATAGTTTCGTTCTAGGTATCTATCCACCTGTACGTGACTCAGGTGATATTAAAGGTACACCTGGTGCGAAAATCATTGGACCTAAAGGCGAAATTGAAATCGAAGAAGGCGTAATCATTGCAGCACGCCATATTCACATGCATCCGGATGATGCTAAGGAATTTGGTGTGAAAGATAAAGACCGTGTAAGAGTAAAAGTTGAAGGTGAACGCGGTCTAATCTTCGATAATGTTTTAGTTCGTGTTCGTGATGATTTCGCTTTAGAAATGCATGTCGATATCGATGAAGGTAATGCGGCAGGCATAAATAATGGCGATTTAGTAGAAATCGTAGAGATTTTATAATAATTATATAAATGAGCGATGAATGGGCGAAGTAGTGATATCGAAAACTTTCAGAGACTTAGTGGTTGGTGCGAACTAAGATTTTCGATATTAACGAATTACACCCTGGAGCATTCACCACTGGTGAACGGTAGAACCGTTATCTAAATGAGTGCACAAATATTACTTAAGTAATATTTGTGAATTAAGGTGGTACCGCGTGTAAAACGTCCTTAAGTGATTAAGGACGTTTTTTTTATTATTACATATGATAACATAAAAACAATTAAGTGTAGTAAAGGAGAATGAACATGAAGAACCCATTATTACTCGACTTAGCGTGGCGTGGTTTAATTAACGACTGTACAGATATAGAATTATTGGATGAAATGTTAAATGAAGGTAGTATTACTTTATATTGCGGGTTTGACCCAACTGCTGAAAGTTTACATGTAGGTTCTTTATTACCAATTTTAACCTTAAAACGATTCCAACTTGCTGGACATAAGGTACTTGCTTTAGTTGGAGGGGCAACAGGTCTTATTGGTGACCCTAGTGGACGTTCAACAGAAAGACAACTTAATCCTATTGAAACTGTTCAAAAATGGGTGGAATCCATTAAGGCACAATTATCACAATTCCTAACCTTTACAGAATCAAATAATCCTGCTGAAATGGTAAATAACTATGATTGGACAAAGGATTTAACAGTTATTGATTTTCTACGTGATATTGGTAAGCATTTTGGCATCAATTACATGTTAGCAAAAGAATCAATTGAACGACGTCTAGAGACTGGTTTATCTTATACTGAGTTCTCATATACAATTTTACAAGCGCTAGATTTCTATCATCTATTTACGTCTAAAAACTGTGTATTACAAATCGGTGGAAGTGATCAATGGGGCAATATTACTTCAGGATTAGAATTAATTAGAAAGATACATGGTCCAGAAGCGAAAGCTGTTGGTTTAACTATGCCTTTAGTCACAAAAGCTGATGGTACTAAATTTGGCAAAACAGCTGGTGGAGCAATTTGGTTAGATGCGAAATTAACATCACCATATGAAATGTATCAATTCTTCTTAAATACTAGTGATGATGATGTTATTAAATTCTTGAAATATTTTACTTTCTTATCAAAAGAAGAAATTGAAGCACTAGAAGAAAAAGTTAAGACCGAACCCCATTTACGAGAAGCACAAAAAGCACTAGCAAAAGAAGTAGTGACACTAGTGCATGGTAAAGAAGCATATGAACAAGCTGTAAAAATCACAAGTTGTCTTTTCAGTGGTGATATTAAGTCTTTAACAAGTAAAGAAATCGAAACTGGTTTAAAGGATTTCCCCGCTGTGACATTCGCTGAAAGTACTAACATTGTAGACGCATTGGTGATGTGTGGCGCCGCAACTAGTAAACGGCAAGCAAGAGAATTCTTAAGCAGTAATGCAATTCAAATTAACGGCGAAAAAGTTAACGATGTTAATTTCATGATTAGTAAAGACATCGCCATCGACGGTAAGTTTGTGATTGTTTTACGCGGTAAAAAGAACTATTATATGATTAGATTTGAATAGATAGTAAAGAAATCAAAGTACATTTACTATATAGGATAAAGCTTTCCTTATAAACTTAATATTTGATATAATCTATTGTCATTTTTGAAAATATTAAACCAAAGTAAAAAAGCCTTCTTTTAATAGAAGGCTTTTTAATATTAACGGCTGTAGAACTCAACGATTAAGGATTCTTTAATGTCTGGAAGAATTTCGTCGCGCATTGGTAAGCGTGTATATGTACCAGTCATAGTATCTTCATCGTAAGCTAAGTATGGTGCACGAGAGATTGTTGCTTCTAATGCTTCTTTTACGATTTGGAAGTTACGTGCTTTTTCAGTTAAAGTAATAGTTTGACCAACTTCAACGATATATGATGGAATATCAACGCGTTTACCATCAACTAAAATATGTCCGTGGCTAACAAGTTGACGAGCTTGTCTGCGGGTTCTAGCGAAACCTAAACGATAGACTAAGTTATCTAAACGAGATTCTAATAAGAATAGGAAGTTTTCACCAGTAACACCAGGCATTTTGCTAGCACGGTTGAAGAGGTTACTGAATTGTCTTTCGCTTAAACCATACATGAAACGTAATTTTTGCTTTTCAGCTAATTGTAAGCCATATTCTGATTGGCTACGACGACGAGTACTACCATGTTGTCCTGGGGGGAAAGGACGTTTTTGAAGTTCTTTACCTGATTCTAGAATTGAGAAACCTAAGCGACGAGAAACTTTCCAGGTTGGTCCTAAATAACGTGACATAATTAATCCTCCTTTGTTTTATATTTAGCATAAAAGGGGATGCTTTTCCTTACACAAAGGCGAGACCGTATTGATTCTTTCGCTCGTGCAGCCAACGAGTTACTTGAAACCCCTAACGGTACGATCTCATACTTTATGTGGAAAAACTGCTGCCTTTTATCGCACTCTAATAGTATATAATAACAAATAATATTTGTCAAACATTAAATTGTAATATTTTCTACTAATATATTAACAAATGCCTCTAAATAAGTTTTGTCAAGGTGGGAAAAGCGATTGTGAATAGGGGAGTCAATGTCAAGTACACCAATAACCTGATTATTCTTGATAAGCGGAATGACGATTTCTGATTTTGATAAAGGATCACAAGCAATGTGACCAGTAAATTTGTGAACATCAGGAACAATGATAGTAGCCTTGTTTTGTGCTGCAGTGCCACATACCCCTTTTCCAAAGGGAATTCTAATGCATGCTGGTAACCCTTGAAATGGACCTAAGACCAGTTCATTATTTTTATTTAAATAAAAGCCAACCCAATTGATATCAGTTAAAAATTGGTTTAATAAAGCACTAGCGTTAGCGAGGTTTGCGATTAAATCAGCTTCATCATGAATTAAAGCTTTTAGTTCTTCAAGTAGTATCTGATAGTTCTCTTCAAGATTATCTGTATAATTACGCTTTATATACATATTATCACCTCATTATTCACAATTATAGCAAATTTTTAATAAAAGAAAATGAAATCTGGTAAAATTTGTGCTAGAATATATGTAATGAAATTTGAGGTGATTTGGATGCTGGATAAGATTAGAGATTTCATCAATAAAGGTGACAATTTAAATTCCATCCTAATTATTATCGGTTTAATTGTTTTTACCGCTATAATCTTGACAATTATTATCATCCTTAACGCTAAAAAGAAGAAATTGCGCAAAGAACTTGAAGTTTTAAGAAAACGGATTATCGATTTAAAACAACACGAAGTAATCATGAATTATACTGCTTATGATAATTTAAAAAATGACCCTAAGTTAGGGATGTTAGTGTTAAGATGGAAAAAGGAAATTGAAAAACTGATTAGAGAAGTCGATGCCCAATATAGTTTATTAGATGTGTTAGAGGACGCCATTGAACAAAACAATTATCAAAACTTCATTAAAATGAAAACTGTTTGTGATCGGGATGTAACAGAACTAGAACAAAAAGCCGATAAGTTTAAGGATGAAATTATCCAATATATTGATATGGCTAGTGATAATCGTAAATACATTAGTAAATATCATGATATGACTCTAGAATTAAAGGCATTATATGTCAAAAATGCTGAGGAATACAGTGATAATAAAGAAAAAGTTGATCTTTTCTTCCAAAGCATTGAAAATAAGTTTGCCGAATGTAAGGCTTATGTTCAAAATGGTGAATTTGTTGATGCTGACAATATTGCATCCAATATCTTTAAAGATATTAAGGTTTTAGAAAACTATCTTAAAGAAGCGCCTAGAATTAATCATTTCATAAATACCGAGATTAACCCTAAATTTACCAAACTAAAGCAACTGGCAAGTAACTTTACTGAACAAGAATTTAAACTCTTAAATATCAATTTTGAATATGCATATAATACTTATCAAGCAAAACTTCAAGATATTATCACAGATATTAATGACTTTAAAATTGATGATTATGATACGCGTCTAAAAGAAATTAACGATTATCTTGATAGTTTAATTAGAAGTTTTGAAGAAGAGATTGAACTGAAAAACTATATTGAAACAAACCTTAAGCAACATCAAGAAAGTATTGTAAAGGTGGAAAATACCGCCAATAATTTTATCGCTATCTTTAATATCGTACAAGGTTCATATAATATAACTGAACGAGAAGTTCAAGCGATTCAATCGATGTTAGATGAAATTGCCATCTTAAAAGAACGATTATACAATTTAGCAGAAGAGTTTAATGAACATGTGAAAACTAATGATGAATTAAAACAAGAACTCGATGACATTATGGAAAAAACTTTGGTCATATCGAAAAAGTTAGATGATAATTTAGTGTTAATAGATGAAATCTATCAAGATGAGCAAGAGGCACGAAAACAAATTGCTCTATTAACTGATAAGTTGAATGGAACTAAAAAATACATCAAATACGCTTATTTTGATGAACAACAAAAATACCTTAATATCATTAAACAGTTAAATCTTAAGTTAACAGACTTATATCTGATGTTAGGTGCGTTCCCTATCGATATCGTTAAATTAAATGAAGCTGTAAAATACTTAGCTGAAGAAATTGAACGTACTACTCAAGAAATCAATACCTTTATTTATAAAATGTTACTAACAGAGTTTATGTTAGTTTATGTAAATCGCTATTATCATATACCTGAATATCAAAATGACTTAAATGCGGCGGAAGAATTATTCTATCGACGCGATTATGTCAAAGCTTATGAAAAAGTATCCAGTGTATTAGATAGTATTAATCCAAATGAGAAAAAGTTAGTTCTCGAAAAATATCAAGCGCAATTTAACCGCTTATTCCAATAATCCCCAAGTTTACCCTTGGGGTCATCATTTTTTCGTGAGAGGAGGACAACATGATCTATTTCGACTATACAGCTACGACACCTGTAAACGAGGAAGTACTAGCATCGTACATTCAAACAACGAAGACTTATTGGGGTAATCCTAGTAGTTTACATAAATTTGGTGTAAGAGCCGACAATCTGCTTAATTTGGCACGCAAACAGATGTGTGAGTTGCTTGATGCGAATAATCATGATGTCATCTTTACATCAAGTGCCACCGAAGCGAGTAACTTAGCGATTAAGGGTGTTGCCTATAGATATCAGGAACGTGGGAAACATTTGATTACTACAGTTGTAGAACATCCATCTGTTTATAATACTTTCTTAAGTCTAGAAAAAGAAGGTTTTGAAGTTACTTTTTTAGAAGTTGATAATACGGGTAGAATTAATATTGAAGATCTAAAAAAAGCCATCCGTAAAGATACAATTTTAGTGTCGATGATGCATGTTAATAATGAAGTTGGAACAATTATGCCAGTAATTGAAGCTGGTGAAATCATTAAGAATTATTATAAGATTATTTATCACGTTGATATCGTCCAATCCTTAGGCAAGATTCCCGTATCTTTACGCGAAATTAATGCTGATTTAGCTTCCATATCAGCACATAAGATTTATGGTTTAAAAGGCAGTGGCGCCTTATTTATTCGTAAAGGTTTAGAACTTGAACCACAAACTCTAGGCGGAAGTCAAGAGTTTAATCTCCGTGCAGGTACTGTAGATGTGCCGAGTGCGGTGGCTTTGGCGAAAGCTATGCGGTTAATTCTTACCGATTTAGAGAAAAATTATGATTATGTAAGAGTGTTAAATAATAAAATGCGAAGCATCTTAAGTAAATATGAAAAAATTGTTATAAATTCACCTGTGGAACATTGTTCCCCTTATATAATTAATTTTTCATTAAAAGGTATAAAAGGGGAGACCTTTGTCCATGCTTTAGAGAAACATGATATTTATGTTTCTACGAAATCAGCTTGTTCATCAAAGAATAATAAAGCAAGTCGCGTTTTATTAGCGATGGGACGTAGTCAAGAACTAGCATCAAATGAGATTAGAATTAGTTTGTCCCATCTTACCACTTTAGAGGAAATCGACATATTTGATAATGTATTACAAGTAGTCATGCAAGAATTAGCATAATGGAGTAGATAGTTATGATATATGATCGTATATTAGTACGTTATGGTGAATTGACCATAAAAGGTAAAAATAAAAAGCAATTTATTAACCATTTAAACCATACTATCATCAACAAATTGAAAAAATTTCCTGAATTAGAATTTATTGGTCATCATGAAAGATTTTACATCATTTTAAATGGTCGCAATCATCATGATGTGATTGAAGTATTGGATAAGATTTTTGGTTTACATTCATATAGCTTAGCTGCTAAATGTGAAACTAATCTAGATGATATTAAGCAACTTTCGGTAAAGGTTATTAAAGAAGAAATTAAAACACCTACACGCTTTAAAGTTGAAACTAAGCGTGCGTTCAAACGGTTCCCCTTAACTTCATTAGAAGTATCTAAAGAAGTCGCAAGTCATGTTTTAAAAAATTGTGATAATTTAATTGTTGATGTTAATCATCCTGAAGTAACTTTAAATATCGAGATTAGAGAAGAAGCAACATACATTACTACGAAAGAGTATCCCGGTTTAGGTGGTCTACCTGTAGGTATGGATGGTAAAGGGTTATTAATGTTATCGGGTGGCATAGATAGCCCTGTTGCGGGTTACCTTGTCCAAAAACGGGGTGTAGCCATCGATGTTGTGCATTTCTCTTCACCACCATATACATCACCACAAGCTAAACAAAAAGTTCTCGATTTAGCTGAAAGATTAGCACGTTATTCTCATAACGACAGGATCACAGTTTATAATGTTCCTTTTACCAAACTGCAAAAAGCTATTTATCAATATTGTCCAAGTAACTATGGTATCACGATTATGCGGAGAATGATGTATCGCATTGCGGAAAGAATTGCCTTAAAATACAATTATTTAATCATTGCGAATGGCGAAAGTATTGGACAAGTCGCAAGTCAAACCTTGCAAAGCTTAAGAGCTATCAATGAAGTTACGAATATGCCCATTATTAGACCTTGTGCTACTTTAGATAAATTGGAAATAATTAACATTGCGAATAAAATTGATACTTATGATATTTCGATTTTACCTTATGAAGATTGTTGCACAATTTTCGTACCTGACTTTCCAGTAATTAAGCCTGATTTGGATAAATGCCGCGCATATGAGAAAAATTTCAATTATGAGGAACTTATTGAAGAAGCACTGAATAATCTCGAGATAATTAAAATCAAAGCTTATGAAAGAGTTAATATCCTCGAAGATGAAGATCTAAGCAACTTACTCTAAAGATACCAAGCATGAAGTCGCCACCTATTCACACACTAATACTAGGAGGTGAAAGGGATGGCGAGAAATAAGTTATTAGTTCCTGATGCCAAAAAGGCAATTGATGCGTTAAAAAATGAGATTGCCCAAGAATTTGGTATCATTTTAGGAGCTGATACTTCGAGCCGGTTAAATGGGTCTGTTGGTGGGGAAATGGTAAAGCGTCTGGTGAAGATGGCACAGGAGCAATTAAGCTCTGGTTACTCAGATAAGATGCATAACTAAATATTAATTTATAAAGGGAAAGAGTTATAGATTGATTCTATAACTCTTTTTCTTCTAATAATTGTAATTGGTTAAGAAGTATTAATCTTACATCCTCTAGAAAAAATATAACTAGAGGAGGTGATAGATAAATGCCACGTAACGCTAATAAGTTATTAGTTCCTGGCTGCAAACAAGCGCTTGACCAAATGAAGATGGAAATTGCGAATGAATTTGGTGTAACGCTTGGTCCTGATACTGCTAGCCGTCTTAACGGTTCTGTAGGGGGAGAAATCACCAAACGTCTTGTTGCTCAAGCTCAATCTCAATTAAGTCAAACTAACATGAGCAAGTAAAAACCTTGTAAAAAATGTAAAGCATGAATTGTAAAACTTGAGGAAAACTAGTAGTGACAGGAGGTGAAAGAATGGCTAGAAGTTCAAATAAGTTAGTAGTTCCAGGAGCAGCTCAAGCTCTCAACCAAATGAAGATGGAAATTGCTAATGAATTTGGTGTACAACTTGGTCCAGATACACCAAGCCGTCTTAACGGTTCTGTAGGGGGAGAAATTACAAAACGTTTAGTAGCGCAAGCTCAATCTCAATTAAGTCAAGCAAACATTCAATCTAGATAAGTTGAGTTTATCAAGACAATAACTCGGAGTTATAGTTTAACTATAACTCCGCTTTTTAAATATATTGAACGGAGGTGAAAGCATGGCAAGAAGTAGAAGTAAATTAATCGTTCCTGGTGCTGAAAATGTTTTAAATCAATTTAAGAATGAAATTGCGAGCGAGTTTGGTATTACATTAGGGGCAAATAGTACAGCTCGCGATAACGGTAGTGTTGGTGGAGAAATGACAAGACGTTTAATCGCTGAAGCGAAACAACAACGTGTAAATAATAATAATAATCCTCAAAATAACTTGTAGTTACATATATTTGTCAAGCATGTGCTTCATTTAGTGAAGCACACTAATAATGAGGAGGTGGAGAAGTGGCTAGAAGAAATCGACTCCTCGTACCTTCTGCACGAAACGCCCTCGAACAAATGAAACAAGAGATTGCCCAAGAGTTTGGTGTGAAACTCGATGCGGATACACCATCACGTTTAAACGGTGCTGTTGGTGGTGAAATGGTTAAACGCTTAGTCGCATTAGGGCAACAACAACTGGCTAATACCAATAATAACAAGCAAAGTCGAGGGTAAACAAAAGAGGTAACCGAAAGGTTACCTCTTTTTGTGAAAATAATAACTTCCATTATTTGGGTTGTGTGTTATAATAGGGGGTAGGAGGTGTGGAGAATGAAAAAAGAATATGTCGAAAAGTTTGTACCTTATAAGCAAGGAAAAAGCATTAAGGGTACAGAAACAGAAAAGAATCTTTTAAAGAGTTTTGCCGGTGAATCACAAGCTAGACAACGTTACTTAATGTTTGCAGATATTGCTCGCGAAGAAGGATATGAACAAATAGCTGCGATTTTTGAAGAAACCGCACTAAACGAAAAGACCCATGCAGAAACCTTCTTTTCCTTCTTAGAAGGAGAAATGGTGGAAATCCAAGCAAGTTATCCAGCAGGGAAAATTGGTAATACATATGAAAATCTATTGCAAGCTGCTGAAGGTGAACATGAAGAGTTTTCCAAATTATATCCTGAGTTTGCGGAAATTGCTGCTCAAGAAGGTTTCCCACGGATTGCGAACGCATTTAAATTAATTGCGAAAGTTGAAGAAAAACACGAAGAAAGATTTCGCAAATTAGCACAAAATATCCAAGAAAGCAAAGTCTTTGCGAAGGATGAACCAGTTGTATGGATTTGCCGTGAATGCGGTTATATCCATGTTGGTCCAAAGGCTCCAGCTGTATGTCCTTGCTGCTTAAGACCACAAAGTTATTTCGAAATTAAAGCAGAAAATTACTAAGAGATACATAAAAGAACCTGGTCATCTAGGTTCTTTTTTTGGTTAGTATAAATTTGAATAGCTTCACACAAAAATTTGGCAAGTCCAGGTTGCTCTTTATCATAAAAGGCAGTAAAACGTTCATCGTCAACATACATTTTCGCAAGATTGGCATGCATCTCTGGACTATAATGATCCCAGAAATACATTAGCCATTTCTTATGCATTTTTGCACATGATTGTGCTAACTCACTATTTTGATCACCAGTTTTATATGCTGCTTTTAATGTTTCTAAAATAGTTTGAGAAAGTTGTTCTTGTTCTAAAAATTCTTCTTCAGTTAAATTCATAAACTTTTGATTTGCTTTTTTCACTGTTTCATCACCATATTTATTGCGAATCTCTTCACCATATTTTTGATCATTTTCATTTAATTTTTCCTTTTTAAATCCCATAAATCTTTCGGTATCGGTCATTTCTGTTCTCCTTTCTAAATTATCTAAAGTTTTATTAACATTTTGAATTAACATTTCAATTTGTTTTTGCCGTTCGAGGAGTTTTTCGCGATGTGATAGTAACGCTTGCTTCTTATCAAAATTAGGATCAGCGATTATTTGCTTAATCGTTTGTAAGTCAAAACCTAATTCTTTGAAGAATAATATATGTTGAAGTAATTCTACCTCGTCTTTCCCATAAATACGATAACCTGAACTGGAAATCCGTTTTGGTTTAAGTAATCCGATTTCATCATAATAACGCAATGTTCTTGTACTTATACCAGCTAATTTACTTAACTTATTTATTGAATTTTCCATCGTATCAACTCCTCGTTATTATCTTACAGGTTGACGTAACGTTAATGTCAATACCGAAAGATTATTTATATAAATTATTCTTTAATAGTAAAACCATGTTGTTCAAAAGTATGTTTAATATGTTCAAGAGAAATATTCTTAATTTTAGCACCTTTTGGAATAGTCATGAATCTACCAACGGTATTAAGCATAACTAGATTTGTTATATCTTTAAAACCTAATTCTTTCATAATTTCACTAATTTCTGGATACTCAGTTACTAAATCCTTAACACATTTGGATAAATCTAATATTTTTTCCATCTTATCACCTTCCTTGTTAATTATTTTATAAGAATGATAAATAAATGTAAAAAGATACGATAAAATATACCAAACTAGAAAAAAACGTTAAGGTAGTTTATAATAATCATGAAAATACTATATAGATAGGATGATGTTATGAAAATTAAATTTCTCGGTACAGGAGCAGCTGAAGGAATTCCAGCCATTTTTTGTGAGTGTGATATATGTGAAGAAGCGAAAAGATTAGGTGGAAAAAACATCCGTACCCGTTCACAAGCATTAATTGATGGTAAAATCCTTATCGACTTTCCTCCAGACAGTTTTTATCACATGATAGAGCACCAAGTTAATCTGAGTAATATACAGTATTTATTAATTACTCATGAACATAGTGATCACCTCTACTTAGGTGATTTAGAAATGCGTAAGAAACCTTTTGCACATTTTAAAACTTACGAAAAGCCATTAACGGTGTTCGCCCATGGTGAAAGTTATCGCATAATAAAAGAATATGTCGAAAAACATAAACTTGCGGAAACACGTAGAGTACTTGTACAAGAAATACAGCCTAATATTTGGTTTAATATTGAAGATTATGAAATAATGCCTTTACGTGCCAATCATCCATCAGCTAAAACACCAGTAATGTACCTTATTAAGCATAAAGATAAAGTTATGCTTTACGCTCATGATACAAGTTACTTTCTTGATGAAAGTTTTTCCATTTTAACAGACAATAACATAGTCCTTGACTTAATTTCGCTAGATTGTACTAGTTCTCTATTGAAGAATTATCGAGGTACACATATGTCATTAGATGTAAATCTTGCACTATTAGAACATTTAAGAGAATTACGAATAATTACTGATAAAACCACAGTTGTCGTCAATCATTTTTCACATAATGGTTTAGCAAACTATGACACTCTAGTTGAAGTTACCAAACCATATGGTATCATCGTTTCCTATGATGGGTTAGAGGTAGCGTTCTAAAATATTTCATTTGCATATCACCTAGTAATTCTGTATAATATTAATGTTGTCTAACTAAATTGAGGTGATAATATGACAGAAAAAGACTACAGTAAATACTTCCAAACACCAAATTTAAACCTCGCCCGTAGACGTACTAGAGAAGGTGCACAAAAAATAGATTTTGTCATGCCAGCGAATTTAGGCAAAATTGGTCGTAATAAGAAATTTTATATAGATACCTATGGATGTCAAATGAATGTCCATGATTCAGAAGTAATTGCGGGAATTTTAAGTGAACTTGGATATACTCCAACAGAAAACGAAAATGATGCTGATGTCATCATTTTAAATACCTGTGCGATTCGAGAAAATGCGGAAAACCGTGTTTTCGGGGAATTAGGTAGACTAAAGGCTCTTAAACTCCAAAATCCTGATTTGATTCTTGGTGTATGTGGATGTATGAGTCAAGAAGAAAAAGTAGTTAATACCCTTCTTCAAAAGTACCAACACGTAGATATTATTTTTGGTACTCATAATATTCATCGTTTGCCAGAATATTTACGGGATGCGTATTATAACAAGGAACGGGTTGTAGAAGTTTGGAGCCATGAAGGGGATATCGTTGAACATATGCCTGTATTACGACAAGGTAAGATTAAGGCATGGGTCAATATTATGTATGGTTGTGATGAATTCTGTACATACTGCATTGTCCCATACACCCGCGGTAAAGAACGTTCACGTTATCCTGAAGATATCTTAGCAGAAATTGAACAATTGGCTAAAGAGGGTTATCAAGAAATCACCCTTCTAGGTCAAAATGTTAATGCGTATGGTAAAGACTTTAAGGACCGTGAATATGGTTTTGGGGATTTACTAAAAGTTATTCAAAAGATAAATATCCCTCGGGTAAGATTTACAACAAGTCATCCACGTGATTTTGATCAAAAAATGATTGATGCGCTAGCTAATCGTGGAAATCTTTGCGAACATGTGCATTTACCTGTGCAATCAGGAAATAATGAAATTCTACGAAAGATGAATCGCAAATACACACGGGAAGAATACTTAGAGTTAGTTAGAGAGTTAAGAAAAGCAATTCCTGATGTTGCGATTACTACTGATATTATTGTAGGTTTCCCTGGTGAAACTGAAGAGCAATTCCAAGATACATTAAGTTTAGTCGATGAAGCAGATTTTGAAGGTGCCTTTACCTTTATCTTCTCACCCCGTGAAGGTACACCAGCGGCAAAATTCCCTGATAATGTTACAGAAGAAGAAAAACACGACCGCTTACAACGCTTAAATCAAAAGATCAATGAAAAATTCTTAGCTGCTCATAAAAAGTATGAAGGTAAAATTGTTGAAGTTTTATGTGAAGGGCCAAGCAAGAATGATGAAACTATACTTGCGGGATATACGCGTACGAATAAACTTGTAAATTTTAAAGGTGATCATAATAACATCGGCAAACTCGTAAAGGTGCGCATAACAGAAGGTAAAACATGGCATCTTTTAGGGGAAGAGGTTAATGAATAATATTAAAGTCAAAATTGATGAACTAATCGATTTGATTAGTAAACAATCTGAAATAACTCGCTTTAATGAAATCGTAAAAGCGATGGAACAAAATGAGTTAATTAACGATAAAATTACGCAACTTCGTAAATACCAACAAAAAATGGTCATTTACGAAGCCAAAGGAAATCAAGTTCCTGAAGAAGCACAAAAGCACTATGACGAGTTGTATAATGAGTTGTTAGAAATACCGTTATACAATGAGTACATGCTTCTTCTCGAAGAGATCAATAATTTGTATCAGGATATCATTAATATCATTGAGCAAGAACTTAATAAAGATATTAATCGCGAAGTATTTGGGATGGATGAGTCATAATTCATCCCCTTTTTTTATATTAATATATTAGTAACATGTCATTTGTATTTGAATAAATTAACTATAGAGGAGGGTCGTTATGAACGAAATTCGTGAAATCGTCACAAAAGCCATCGTGGAAAAAGGTAAAAAAACAATTCGCTTTGTTGAGAAGGTAAGAACACCTAATCCTGTTGAAAGTGTCTTAGGATGCTGGGTTTTAAATCATAGTTTTCAAGCTGAAAAGACACAAGATGCGGTACAAGTAAGAGGAATCTTTGAGTTAAATATATGGTATGCTTTTAATAATAATTCGCAAACAGAAATCGCGAAACAAATGGTAAATTATCAACAGGAAATCAAAACGAAACGTAAAGTTCACGAATATGAAAGCCATAATGTCGATATCATCGCTCGCATTTTACAACCGCCAGTATGTAGTGATGTGAAAGTTGTTGATAATGCGATTGAAGTCGAAATTGTATTTGAAGTAAGTGTCGAAGTAATTGGTGAAACGAAGATTAGAGTTACGGTCTTAGATCAAATACCAAGTTATGATAATGATGATGAGGACGATGATTTAGAAGATATTGAAAAACAAATTAATCCTAAATTTATTCGCGAAAAAATCTTTTAGGTAGTTAAGACTCTGGACATTTTATGTCAGAGTCTTTTTATTATTTATCCACTATTATTGTAAAACTGTCGAATATTGTGTTAAAATTAAGAAAAACGAAAAAAAGGTGAAGCCAAATGAACTCTCTACCAGATAAATCAATTTTTACACCCATGATGCAGCAATATCTTGACATTAAAGAACAATATATGGATAGCCTGGTGTTTTTCCGCTTAGGCGATTTTTATGAGCTTTTTTTTGATGATGCGATTGTCGCTTCACGCATTTTAGAAATTGCCTTAACAGGACGGGATGCAGGTGTTGAAGACCGCGTACCAATGTGTGGGGTACCATATCATGCTGTTGATAGTTATATTCAAAAACTCATTGATGCTGGGTATAAAGTAGCGATTGTCGAACAAGTAGAAGACCCGAGAGAGGCAAAAGGGATTGTTAAACGCGATGTGGTACGGCTAATTACACCTGGAACAGTAATTGATCAGAATTTTCTTGATGCGAAAGCGAATAATTATATTACAAGTATATCCCATACTGCCACCAATTATTTTTTAAGTTATGCGGATGTTTCTACTGGTGAAGTATGTTGTGTAGAATTAGCTAAAGATGATACTTTACTAATCAATGAATTAATTGCCTTAGAAACAAAGGAAGTCGTTATCAGTAGCGATTTTCCGAAAGAAGTCTTAGCACCTTTAGTTAATAATTATCATGTTACTATATCGATTGAAGATGAAACCAAAGAGATGAGTGAGTATAATTATATCAGTCAAAATATCACAGATTCACGTCTTAAACTTACGATCAATCGTTTGATTAATTATCTCATCAGGACGCAAAAACGCTCATTAAGTCATTTACAAGAAGCCCATCTTTATAATAGTCAACAATACATGCAAGTTGATATCTACTCTAAACGTAATCTTGAGATTTTTGAAACTGTTCGTACAGCTAGCCGTAAGGGTAGTTTATTTTGGCTTGTCGATAAAGCAGAAACTGCTATGGGTTCTAGAATGATTAAGCATTGGTTGGACAAACCATTAATTAATAGTGTAGATATTAATTATCGTTATGATATTATCGAAAGTTTACAAAAAGAATTTTTAATCACAGCTGAGTTAAAACAAGCATTAAGAAATGTTTATGATTTAGAGCGATTAGTAGCGCGTATTGCCTTTGAAAATGCGAATGCCAAGGATTTATTACAATTAAAACGTTCATTAAAAGAAGTACCGCTTATAAAAAATCATATTACAACATTAAAAACGAAATACAATTTGCGGTTAGATGATGAGTTCTCTACCTTTTCTGAGTTAACTGATAAATTAGAAAGAAGTATTAATGAAGATGCACCTTTTACAATTAAAGAAGGTGGCATCATTAAAGATGGCTATAGTGAAGAGTTAGACCGTTATCGAGAACTTGCCCGTAACGGTAAGCAATATATTGCCAACTTACAAAATCGCGAACGGGAACGGACGGGAATTAAGAATTTACGTGTAGGGTATAATAAAGTTTTTGGTTATTACATTGAAATCACTAAAGGTAATCTTCCATTATTGAAAGATGAATATGGTTATATTCGTAAGCAAACTCTTACTAATAGCGAACGATTTATTACTAATGAGTTAAAAGAGTTAGAAGATACCATTTTAAATGCAGAAGAAAAAGCTATTAATCTGGAGTATGAATTATTCGTTGAGATTCGCAATGAAATTAAGAGATATATACCAGCATTACAACGTCTAGCCAAGGCGATTGCGGAAATTGATGCTTTAATTTCCTTTGCGAATGTTAGTATGGAAAATCGGTATACTCGACCAAAACTAAATGATCAACACATCATAGATATTAAAAAAGGTCGTCATCCTGTTGTTGAAAAACTACTCGAAGATAAGTTCGTCGAAAATGATATCTATATGGATGAAAATACCTCCATTCTCTTAATTACTGGTCCTAATATGTCTGGTAAATCAACCTATATGCGGCAAATGGCTTTAATCGCAATCTTAGCGCAAGCAGGTTGTTTCATTCCTTGTGAGGAAGGTAATATTCCTATTTTCGATAAGATCTTTACGAGAATTGGAGCAACTGATGACTTGATTAGCGGTCAATCCACATTCATGATCGAAATGATGGAAGCCAATAACGCTTTACAAAATGCCACAAATAATAGTCTAATCCTCTTTGATGAAATTGGTAGGGGTACTGCTACATTCGATGGTATGGCGCTTGCCCAAGGAATAATTGAATATATACATGATAAAATTAATGCGAAGACGCTCTTTTCTACCCATTATCATGAGTTGACAGCCTTAGAGAATAATTTAACACGATTAAAGAACGTTCATGTTAAAGCAGTCGAACAACACCAAGAATTAATATTCCTCCATAAGGTTGAAAATGGACCAAGTGACAAGAGTTATGGTATTCAAGTTGCGAAATTAGCTAATTTACCCCCAAGTTTAATCAAACGGGCAGAAAAAATCCTCGCCAAACTTGAACAAAACAAAAAAGAAATTGTCATTGATACTCAATATAACCTCTTTGATTTTGACTTTAATATCAAAGAAGAACGTTTATTAAATCCAGAAGAACAAGAAGTTTTAAATATCATCAGAGAAACTAACTTTTTTGAACTTACACCGATGGATGCTTTAAACCTTTTATACAAACTTCAACTTAAGTTAAAGAAAAAGTAGGTGATGTAAATGGGCGTGATTCAAATCATGAGCCCAAGCCTAGCCAATAAAATTGCGGCAGGAGAAGTTGTGGAACGACCGATGAGTGTCGTTAAAGAACTAGTGGAAAACGCGATTGACGCAGGTAGTACTAAAATAGATATTTATTTAGAACAAGCAGGTATTACTTCAATTAAAGTAATAGATAATGGTTCGGGTATGGTTAAAGAAGATGCTTTGTTAGCTTTTGAACGTCATGCCACAAGTAAACTTAGAGCTGAAGTAGACCTTTTCCGCATATCCTCACTTGGGTTTCGCGGTGAAGCCTTACCATCAATTGCGAGCGTTAGTGATGTAACTCTTATTACAAGTACTGGTGAAGATCTCGGTACTCTTGTCCATTATCGTGCGGGTAAGTTAGTGGAAACAGGTACTGCAGCTAGTAAAAAGGGTACAGAAGTAACAGTTAGATCGCTATTCTTTAATACCCCAGCACGCTTAAAGTATCTCAAAGCGGAAAATACTGAATTGAGTTACACTATTGATTACATAAATAAGATGGCAATAGCGCACCCAGATATTGCCTTTAAACTGGTTAATAATAACCGCATTTTACTTGAAACCTACGGAAACAATAATATTATCCAAGTCTTGGCTAATATATATGGTTTAGAGGTCGCCAAGATGATTGATGTGATTGATTATCGAGATGGATTATTCACATTAAAACTTTATTACACTACACCAGAAATCAATCGTACCACGCGAAACTATATCACCATAACTGTAAATAAACGCTTAATAAGGAATAATGAACTAACTAAAGCGGTATTAGAAGGCTATGAAACTTATTTACCTATCAATCGTTATCCGATAGCGGTGTTAGATATTACTGTTGATCCTTTATTAGTTGATGTCAATGTTCATCCAGCCAAACTAGAGGTGCGACTTTCAAATCAAGAACATATCAAGACTGTTATAACTGAACTCATTCAAAAGAAATTAAAAGATTTAATGTATGTACCAAAGGTAGTTATTAGAGAACCATTTATCGAGAAACAGGAAGTTAATGTGAAACAGGAAGAGTTTGATTTTACTAATCAAAATAATGAACGAGATGAAGTAAAAGAACTTTTTACTGATAAATTCACACTAAAGGAAACAGACATTAAGATGGATACTAATAATAGTACCTCATACATAAGAAGTGAACCAGAGTATGAAATAAGAGAAGAAAAAGCAGTAGTTAAAACACCAAAATTACCTAAGTTATATTATATTGGACAACTTTTAGGAACTTATCTTTTGGCGCAAAATGAAGATGGATTATATCTTATTGATCAACATGCAGCGGAAGAACGCGTTAATTTTGAACGCTATTTACGTCATCTAAGTAAACCTATTAATGAAACTTATGAGTTATTAGTCCCATTTACTTTTGACTTCTCCTTGTCAGAAGCACTCATCATTGAACAAAACCTTCCCCTCTTTAATGAATTAGGAATTGATATCGAGAAGTTTGGATTATCGAGTTTTATCGTTACGAGAATCCCTAATTACTTTAGCAAGGGTGATGAAAAAGAAATCTTGAATACCATTTTTCAATTCATTTTAACAAACAGGAAACCCACCAATGCGGAGCTTTTTAAAGATTTAGCTGCGACCCTTGCTTGTAAACGTTCGATAAAGGCTAATCACTTTATAAATAATTATGAAATCGAAAAATTATTAGAAAACTTAGAACGTTGTGATAATCCCTATACTTGTCCACATGGTAGACCTGTCATCATTCATATCACTAAATATGAACTTGAACAAATGTTTAAACGAACATTATAGGAAGTGGTAGTTATGGATAAAGTATTGGTGATTATTGGTCCTACTGCCGTAGGGAAAACCGCTTTAAGTATAAAACTTGCGAAAGTTTTTAATGGTGAAATAATTAATGGCGATTCGGTGCAAGTTTATCGTGGGTTAGATATCGGTAGTGCTAAAATAAAAAAAGAAGAGATGGATGGTATCCCTCACCATTTGTTAGATATTTTAGATCCATCGGAGTCTTTTTCCGTTGCTGATTTTCAGAGATTAGTTCGGCAAAAGATTCACGAAATTACAAGTATTGGTAAACTACCTATAATCGTTGGCGGAACTGGTTTATATATCCAGGCTGCGTTATATGATTTTCGCTTTGAAGACCCTGGCCGTAACGACGAATTTACTTCACAATATGACCATTTAACCAATGAAGAGTTACATGAGTTACTAAGAAGGATTGATCCTGAAGAAGCTAATAAAACTCATCCTAATAATCGTCGCAGAATATTGCGGGCGCTCGAAATCCATGCCCATCTCAATAAGACTAAAACAGAACTCTTAGCTGAACAACAAAGAGTACCATTATATGATGTTTTTATCATCGGACTTGATATGGAACGCAAACAGTTGTATGATAGGATAAATCAACGAGTTGACAAAATGATGCAAGATAACCTACTTGAAGAAGTATATTCATTGTATAAACAAGGGATTAAAGTAAATGCGATTGGTTATAAAGAGTTTTATGATTATTTTGAAGGTAAGAAATCTCTAACTGAAGTAATCGCAGAGATTAAAAAGAATACCCGTCGTTACGCTAAGCGGCAATTTACTTATTTTCGCAACAAGTTACCAGTTCATTGGTTTAATCGTGAGAATGTACCTGATGAGGAGATTATATGTAAGGTAGAAGAATGGCTTCACAAGAGGGGATGATAATTTGCGTAAATTAAAGTTAAAAAGAAAAGACTTTACTTTTTATGGTTTTCAAGTTTTGCGCAAACCAGTTGAATGGTTCTTAAAAGCTAAGTTAAATATCAACCTTGTACAAAATGATGCTAAGGATGATAAAGGACCATTCTTAATAACAGGAAACCATGTGACCGCCTTTGATCCGATTATATCATTAGTTTATGTTAAACCATTAGTTAAGTTTGTAGCGGCTGATGCAAACCTCGATAACTGGATTAAGAAGTTTTTCTTTAAACTCGCAAGAGTAATTCCCATTAGAAAACGGGCAACTGACGTAAGTACTATTAGACGCTTGCTTGATGAAGTAAAAGCAGGGAATGCCGTAGGTTTATACCCAGAAGGTGGGCGAACTTGGCATGGTGAAACAGATGAACTCATCGCATCTACCGCAAAACTCATTAAATTATTAGGTTTGCGTGTTTATTCACAAAAATTAAAAGGAGCATATGTATCTAGCCCCCGTTGGGGAAAACATCTATATAAAGGACGTATTGATGTTTTTATCGAAAAAATCCTAACTGAAGAAGATATTGAACGCATGAGTACGGAAGAGATTCTCGAAGTTTTAACAAAAGCGTTATACCATAATGATTATGAATACCAACGTGAAGTAATGGTACCACTTAAAGGGATAGATAGAGCAGAGTATATTGAGAGACTCCTGTTTGTGTGTCCTAAATGTAAACGAATTCATACTTTTATGTCACAAATCGATGAGTTCAAATGTAAAGCCTGTGGCGCAAAAGGAAAAGTAAATCAATATGGTTTCCTTGAAGGAGATTTTCCTTTTGATAACTTGGTTGATTGGCACCATTATCAAATGGATTTCCTCCGTCAATATCTTGAAAATAACACATTAGATCCTATTACTCTATATGATGTACGTGTTAAATGGGTTGATGAATTAGGTAATAAGAAAAAACGTTTAGGTAATGTGATCATTACTCAGGAGAAGATTCAGATTGAATTTGAGAGTGAAACATTAGACTTACATTATAATACTATTTCTGAACCTAGCATTACATTTAAAAATACCATTATCTTCTATGATGATAAAACACGCTATGAGATGGTTATAGAACCATACTTACATAACAATGCAAGTATAGTTTATATAAAAGAAGTCATTAATTTGTTGAGGAGGAAAAGATAATGCGTGCTGATTGGCATTATGTGTTGATGTTTGGTTATATCTTCTTTTTTATGTTTATCGCAAAGTTATTAAAAGAAAAACTAGGAATCTTTAAATCAATTGTATTTCCTACTTCATTATTAGCTGGATTCTTAGGAATGATTTTTGGACCTGGGGTATTAGGTAGTGTAAAAGTTAATATTGGTAGTTTATCCATCCCTTTGGGGTTGCAATATGATTATGATTTTTATGAATCCGTGCTCTTTTACTTTATGATAATTGGTTTTGTTTCTCTAACACTAACAGAACGACAACTCAAGCAAAATCGAGTAAGTGTTGATTCAGGTCTATTCATTGTAAGTACCTATGTAATTCAAGGTATAGTGGGTTTATTTGTACTTTATTTATTAATTTGGTCTGGTAAAGATTATTTTAGCGGTATTGGCTTATTACTACCATTAGCTTTTGGACAAGGTGCTGGTTTAGCTAGTACTATTGGTAAGAGTATGGATACTCAGACTGGATTAAACTATATTCAACAATTTGGTCTAACACTAGCTGCTGCTGGTATGATTGTTGGTGGGGTTATTGGTGTTATTTTATTAAATTATTATATTCGCAAATATAATTTAAGACCAATTAAATTAAGAGAATTAAAAGGTTTAGAATCGAAAGATGTGCGTTTTACTACACCAAAAGAGATTAACTTTTTTGATAATTTATTAGTACAAGTTGTGTGGATTAGCATCGTTCTTTTATTAACATTTATCGCATCATATGTTTTTTATAATCTGATGCAGCCATTAGGAGAAATCGGTAAAACGATAAGTAACTTAATTTTAGGATTTGCTTTCCTCTTTGGGATTTTTATCGCAATGGGATTACGAGGTTTCTTACGATTTCTTGATAAACGGGGACATCGAGCTAATGTGTTAATTGATGATTATATGATGAATAATATTTCTTCATTTTCACTAAATGTAATGATTACTGCCTCAATTATGGCGATTCAAATTCAAATGATTAAGAATTACTTACTACCATTGATATTACTAATAATTGTAGGTACTATTATCACCTTCGTCATGTGTCATTATCTTGGTAGATATGTCTTTAAGCATAATCCGATACATTATAGTATTGCGATGTTTGGGATGTTAACGGGGGTAGCTGCCACAGGGCTTGCTTTATTACGAGGAGTTGATCCTAATTTAGAAACGGATACTAGTGATAATGCGATAGTATTAGGTAGTGCGATAGCGACACCAATTGGTATTCCCATGATGGTTGTATTAGGTTTTCCTGCCATTGCTTATTCACAAGGTTTGAAGATTTATGAGTATATAACCGTTTTGGCCTTAATTGCTTATTTTGCCTTTCTTGTCATTGTATTGCTCGTAAGGGTTAAGAGACGTACAAAAGCATCAGCATAAGGTGGTTTATGACATCGATATATATCCATATTCCATTTTGTGAGCGGATTTGTTTCTATTGTGATTTTCCCAAAAAGGTGGGAAAAAAGTCCGAGATAACCACTTACTTACAAGCGTTGAGACAGGAAATCGCAATGTATGATGTACCAAATACAGTTGACACCTTGTATCTTGGTGGAGGAACACCAAGTATCTTAAATGATGAACAGTTTGAAATTATAAATGATATAGTTAACAAGTTTACTTTTTCAAAGAATTACGAGTTTACAATTGAGTGTAACCCAGAACATATAACACCAGATAAATTAAAGTGGTTTAAGAAGTTAGGTGTCAATCGTATAAGTTTAGGTGTACAGACCTTTAATGACAAACTATTAAGACTACTTAACCGTAACCATAATAAAACTATGGTTATCGATGCGGTTAATTTATTAAAAAAGGAAGGATTTACAAACATCAGTATCGATTTGATGTTTGCGATACCCTTCCAAACCATGGATATGGTTATTGATGATGTATATAACCTTTTATCCCTTGATGTACCACATGTTTCTTATTATTCACTAATTTTAGAAGAAAACACAGTTTTTAATCGCTGGATAAATGAAGGAAAAATTACTCTATTAGATAATGAGTTAGAAGCCCTAATGTATGAAGAAATAATTAGTACACTAAAGAAGCACTATCATCATTATGAGATAAGTAATTTTGCTTATTCTAATTATGAATCAAAGCATAATCAGATCTATTGGACAAATGAACATTATTACGGTTTTGGCATGGGGGCTAGTGGCTACTTAGATAATGTAAGATACTATAATGAAGACCGTGTTAATAAATATCTTCAAAAAGTTAATAATTCAGAATTACCTATCATGCATCAAGATGAGTTAACAAAAGATGAAATCATCAAAGAAGCATTACTTCTTGGATTAAGATTAATTGATGGCGTTAATGTTAAGGAGTTAAATGAACGATATCAGATTGATGTGGTGAAGTATTTTCAACAAGAGTTTTCTGAGTTATTACAACAGGGATTAATTGAAGTAGGGGAAAATATCAAACTAACCCATAAAGGTTTGTTTTATGGTAATGAAGTTTTTTCATATTTCATCTAAATAAAAACCCGCATTAGCGGGTTTTGTTGTTAATTGAGAGATTTGGGAAACCGAATTAATTTAGGAACTTTTAATTCATTTTTAGTATAACCTTTTAACGACCATAGACGCGTATTATTTTGAAGGTTAACAAGACACTTTTCAAGTTGTTTCATTTCATAAGGAGAAAGTTCGAGATAATCTAAATCTTCTAATATATCCTTAATTGAAAAATCCATTTGGATGCATAACTTAATTGCGAGGATTGTGCTAGCTAAATCATCTTCATCAATTTCAAAATGATCTATGAAAAAGTTAGCCAAATCCACTTCCTCTTTGCTAATGTGAGTATAAGAGTAGATATCTTTTTTTGTCAAGGGATAATAATCAATGTTGTTTATTTGCTTGCGAGTCATAAAAAAGGTAGGGTTTTCTTCAATGGTAGGTAAATAGACACAGTTTTCTTCTACATAATAACCATATATAAGACTGTCATTACTTAGTATTGGGAAATATTTATCAAAGGCAAATTCAATATCTTCATATTTCTTTAAATAGTTTTCTAAAACATCGATTTCATAATAGCCATAGTATTCAAGAAGAGCTCTTGTATAAGTGGTAATGGTGTCATTTAATTTTACATTAGTAATATAATCAGTTTTATCAAGTTTTTTCAAGAAATCGAGGGTTTCATGAGGTACGATAAGTGTACGCTCACCATTCTTTATCACAGGAAAGGCGATTAAATACATGTTTAACAGAACTATATATTCAACATTACCACTATCTTTAACTGTCAACTCGCCATTCTTTTTAAGCAATAACTCGATAAACTTCCAGATGTCGGTGGTAAAATAACTAAAGAAAATATGCAAAATATCTTGATAATGTGTTAATATATAATTAATTAACTCAATTTTCGTGTTTATCCATCGTTCATGATTAGTAAGCAAATATACTAGTTCTAGTTTATCTTTAGGTGTTTGTTGGAGTAGGGTTTTAAGACTTTTAGAGCGATAAGGTATTGAAAAGAACTTATCCGTAAGATTAGCTTTCATTACTTTACCTCATTTCTGGTTATTAATATTTAAATTGATTATAAAAAATTTTTGTTTATAATTCAATGTTTACAATTAATTTAGGGTGGAGTTTTTATACGAAGTATGGTATTATTTTGTTGATTATGACAAAGAAAGGAAGTTACCATGAAGTTATCAAAACAATTATCATTCATTGTGCTTGTCTTTAGTATTAATTATTTTCTAGATCGGATTACTAAAATTATAGCTATCAAATACCTTCAAGGTAAATATTATACATTCTTGGGTGAACTTATTGTTTTAACTTATGTGGAAAATGAAGGGGCATTTTTAGGTGCAGGAAGTAACTTACCTACCTTTGTCAAGGTGATAGTTTTTATTATATTACCACTCCTTATTTGTATAGGTGGAATAATTTATTGCTTACTTAAAGAAAATGATAAGTACGCGATTGCCTATATTGTATCGATTGCAGCTGGAGGGATAGCAAATATTCAAGACCGTATTTTTAATGATGGCAAAGTAACGGATTTCCTAAACTTTGGCATTGGTAATCTAAGAACAGGTATTCTTAATGTAGCTGACATGTCGATTACCTTTGGAGCTATTTTACTTGTTATCCATGAAATAAGAAAAGAATTAAAACATAGCAAAGATAATAAATAGAAAATTATGATAGAACCAAAATGACATAAGCAGTTATCTAGTTATTAAATAACTGCTTTTTTAGTGTTTAATAAATTAAGAAAACAGTGTGTAAATGTTACTTTAATGTTTTGAGATTATATAATATATGAGGGATAATAAGACTGATATTAATATTGTTAAAAAGAAATAAACAATATAAAAAGATTAATACATAAAGATAACTTACTAATTGTAGGATATCGAAATGAAGTGATATTATAAGTATGAAAATGTAAAAAATTACATAAAATAATGTGAAAATTTAGCACTCAATTGTTGACAGTGCTAGTATAAATGATTATAATACTATTAGCACTTGAGATATTTGAGTGCTAAAGAGGTGATTTGATGACATCCAACAAGCATACATTAACAGAACGACAAATAAAAATCCTAATTACTATCATCGAAGAGTTTGTAAAGACAGCTGAACCAATTGGCTCGCGGACTTTATCAAAGATGGAACATTTACCATACTCACCAGCGACAATTCGTAACGAAATGGCTGATCTTGAAGAAATGGGATATCTAGAAAAAACACATTCATCAAGTGGTAGAGTACCTAGTGAAAAGGGATATCGTTTTTATGTTGATTATATAAAAGAACATGGTCAATATGATGAAACCGAATTTTATCCAATTCGGAGAATCTTTACTGATAAATCTCTTGAACGCGATGAAGCAATTAAGGAAGCTGTACGTATCTTATCGGAAATTACAAACTATACTTCGATCGTCTTAGGACCGTCCGCAAGCACTAGCCGTGTAAAGAAGTTTGAATTTGTACCTTTATCAGATCGCAATGCAGTATTAGTTTTGATTACTGATAAGGGTCATGTGGAAAGTAAGAATTTAATTATGCCTGAAGGAATTAATATGAGTGAAGTGCAAAAAGTGGTAAACTTGATGAATGAGACGTTGGTCAACTGCTTAGTATCAGAAATACCAGAGAAGTTAAACTATGAGTTGAAACCTCATTTTGGCAAGTTTATGGATTACTATGATAAACTAATTGATTCCATCTTGAAGGCATTCTCAACCTTGGTACAAGACCGTTACTATTTAACGGGTAGAAACAATATTTTCTATCAACCTGAATTTCAAGATGTTGAAAAGTTACAAAAATTAATGCATGTTCTCGAGGATGCACATCTCTTGAAAATAATTCAAGCTAGTGAAAATGGATTACAGGTTCGAATTGGGCATGAAAACCATATCGCCGCGATGCAAGATTGTACGGTAATTACTGTGCCTTATCGGGTATCCGAAAATGAGTATGGCACGATTGCGGTTGTTGGACCAACCCGTATGGAGTATTCCAAAGTAATACCGTTAGTGGAATACATCGCCAAGAGTATTTCAAAATTATACAATAATAATAAATAGGAGGTGCCAGACTCTTGGATAAAAAAGATCAGACTAAAGAGCAACAAGATGTTAACCTGAAAGAACAAGAAGAAGTAAAACAAGATGAAAAAGTAGAAGTAATTGAAAAAGATGAAAAAGACTTAATCATTGAACAATTAGAATTAAAAATAAAAACCTATGAAAGTGAAATCGATAAGATTAAAAGAGCCGCAGCTGATGTGATTAATCGCGGCAAGCAATTAGAAGTAGAAAAGAAATACGCGGCGGTTGATTTAATAAAGAAACTATTGGTGCCCCTGTCTTATTTCGAAAGTGCCCTTAAATATCAAAGTGATGATCAAGCCATCATGAACTTTCTTAAGGGGTTTGAAATGATTTATAATCTCATTCTTGACACCTTAAAATCTGATGGTTTGGAAGAAATCGTTACTAATGTAAACGATATTTTTGATCCTTATTATCATGAAGTAACGGAATTAGTCGAAACAGATGGTGAAAAGGATCGTATCGTTGAAGTAGTCCAAAAGGGATATAAATATAAAGATAGGGTCATCAAACCAGTAAAAGTTAAAGTTAGTAAACCTATTCAAAAATTGGAAGATTCTGAAGATAAGAACAATAATGAAACTCAAGACAATTCAGAGTTGGTAAATTAAGGAGGAGTGAACAATGGGAAAGATCATCGGAATTGACTTAGGTACAACAAACTCTTGTGTAGCTATCATGGAAAATGGTGAAGTTACAATAATTCCAAACCCTGAAGGTGGTCGTACAACTCCTTCAGTAGTAGCCTTCAAAAATGGCGAAAGATTAGTTGGTGAAGTAGCAAAACGGCAAGCTATCACCAATCCTGATAATACAGTTATGTCAATTAAACGTCATATGGGTACAAAGCATCGTGTGACACTTGAAGGTAAAGAATATACACCTGAACAAATCAGCGCGTTTATTCTTCAATATTTAAAACAAGCTGCTGAAAGTTATTTAGGTCAACCAGTTAAAGAAGCAGTTATTACTGTACCAGCATATTTCAATGATGCGCAACGTCAAGCTACAAAAGATGCTGGTCGTATCGCTGGATTAGAAGTAAAACGGATTATAAATGAACCTACTGCCGCAGCATTAGCTTATGGTCTTGATAAGACTGGTAAAGAAGAAACCATCCTCGTCTATGACCTTGGTGGTGGTACATTCGACGTATCCATTCTTGAAATTGCTGATGGTACATTCGAAGTTATCTCAACCGCTGGAGATAATAGATTAGGTGGTGATGACTTCGACCAAAGAATTATGGATTGGTTAATCGCAAACTTTAAACGTGATTATGGTGTTGATTTATCAGCTGATAAGATGGCAATGCAACGGTTAAAGGATGCTTCAGAAAAAGCTAAGAAAGAATTATCAAGTGTCATGCAAACCCAAATTTCCTTACCATTTATCTCTATGGGATCTAGTGGACCACTTCACTTGGAAGCGACTTTAACACGGGCAAAATTCCAAGAATTAACACATGATTTACTAGAAAGAACAGTTGGTCCAATCCGTCAAGCGTTAAAAGATGCCAACTTAACTGCTAATGATATAGATAAGGTAATCCTTGTTGGTGGTTCAACACGGATGCCAGCCGTTGTGGACTTGATTAAACGGGAATTAGGTAAAGATCCACACAAGGGTGTTAACCCAGATGAAGTAGTTGCAATGGGTGCTGCCATTCAAGGTGCTGTTTTAGCTGGTGACGTTCGTGATGTCTTACTTCTTGACGTAACACCACTATCATTAGGTATTGAAACTTTAGGTGGTATTAACACTATACTTATTCCACGTAATACCACTATTCCAACAAGCAAATCACAAATTTTCTCAACTGCAACTGATAACCAACCAGCTGTTGATATTCACGTCCTTCAAGGTGAACGTCCGATGGCTGCTGATAACCGTACCTTAGGACGGTTCCAATTAACAGGTATTCCACCAGCACCAAGAGGAGTTCCACAAATTGAAGTTACTTTCAGCATTGACGCCAACGGTATCGTGCACGTTAAGGCAAAAGACTTAGGCACGAATAAGGAACAATCCATCACCATTCAATCTGGTAGTGGCTTATCCGAAGATGAAATTCAACGGATGATTAAAGAAGCAGAACAATTTGCGGAAGAAGATAAACGGAAAGCTGAAGAAGCACAACTCAAAAATGAAGCAAGCCAATTAATTTGGGCTGCCAACAAAGCAGTTAATGATTTAGGTGCTAATGTAACTCAAGACGAAAAACAAAAAGTAGAACGCTTGTCACAAGAATTACAACACGCTATCGACAACAATGATATTAGTACTATTAAAAGTAAGAAAGCTGAACTTGAAAAATTATCACAAGATCTAGCAGCCCGAGTATATCAACAAAATAGCCAACAATATTCACAATCACAAGATAAGAAAAACGGCAATGATGATGTTGTTGATGCCGATTACGAAGACGTTAAATAAAATACTCCCCCTCAAAAGTCAAAGTCCCGATGGCTTTGACTTTTATTCTGATACGGAGGTGAGCAAATGGGCGACCGCGATTATTACGAAGTATTAGGCGTAAGTAGAGACGCTTCAGAAGATGAAATAAAGCGAGCCTATCGTAGGCTTGCCAAGCAATATCACCCAGATGTAAATAAAGCACCAGATGCGGAAGAAAAGTTTAAAGAAATTCAGCGTGCTTATGAAGTCTTATCAGACCCCGATAAACGTGCTAATTATGACCGTTTTGGTCAGGCTGGTGTCGATGGTACTGGTTTCGGAACAGGTGGTTTCGCTGATTTTGGTTTTGGTGGCTTTAGTGATATTGGCGATATCTTTGAACAATTTTTTGGTTTTGGAACATCTACGCGGACTAAAACTGGTCCCCGCAAAGGCGATGATATCCGCATTCAAATGAAAATATCATTTGAAGAAGCAGTATTTGGCGCAGAAAAAGAGATAAATATTCAGCGTGATGAAGAATGTACTCGTTGTGCTGGAACGGGTGCTCGCTCACGTGATGACATCGTATCATGTCCAAGATGTAAGGGTAGAGGTGTAATTTCTTCTATTCAAACCACCATATTAGGAAAGGTACAAACACAAAGCGAATGTCCTGATTGCCGTGGTACGGGTAAATATATTAAGAATAAATGTACGGAATGCGGTGGTTTAGGAAAAGTCCATAAAAACTCTACTATTAAGTTTAAGATTCCAGAAGGTATTGATGATGGGCAACAAATACGCTTAGCTGGTAAAGGTAATGCGGGTATCAATGGTGGACCGAGTGGGGATTTATATATTTACTTTACTGTTACACCTCATGAGTACTTTAAACGTGAAGGTAACGATATCTATTTTGAATTACCAATTACATTCTCGCAAGCTGCATTAGGTGCTGAAGTAGAAATACCAACTATCCATGGGGATGTAAAACTTACTATTCCAGCTGGAACACAATCAGGTACTAAGTTTAAGTTAAAGAATAAAGGTGTAAAGAGCCTACGTACCAATCTCTATGGCGATCAATATGTTACTGTTAGAGTTGTTACCCCAAAGAATTTAACAGCGAAACAAAGAGCGCTTTTCGAAGAATTAGCGAAAATTGAAAATACTAATGATACTATCATCGAGCGATTAAGAAATGTTTTCAAGAAAAAACAATAGATTGTACAAATCAGATATTTTTCCTCAAAATGAAAAATATCTGATTTTTTTATTTTGCTTTACATATTAGAAAAATCAATTATAATTATGAGGGAGATATAATAGGTGAGTTAAAATGATTTATTATATGATTAAATGCCATCTGAATAAGCATGATGAAGAAGAATTAACCCAATTCTTCTTTGCTCATGATTGTATAGGATGCGAATTAATTGAAAAACCTGATTTAAATGATATAAATGGAGAACTCTATACCCTCCATGATGAGGATTACCCAGAAGAAGGAGTAATTGTGATTGCTTATTTTGCATCTAGTAAGATTATTCACCATCTTCATGCATATCTCCAAACCCATAATCTCAAATTACTAAGTGATGTTCAAATTAGTAAAGTTTCTAATATCGATGGAGAAAGTTATAAAGAATATTTCAAACCCATCAGTATTGATGATAGGTTATTAGTAGTTCCTAGTTGGATTGAAAATGTTAGTGAAGATAAGATAGTAACCAAGATATTACCAGGAACAGGTTTTGGGACTGGTAGTCATCCTAGCACGAAACTTGCCTTAAAACTCTTATCAAGGTATATTAAGAGTGAAGATGTAATGCTTGATTGGGGTACTGGTTCAGGAATATTGGCGATATCAGCTAAAAAATTAGGTGCTAGGTCTGTTACTGCCCTTGATATCGATGAGTTAGCCCTCAAGAATGCAAGAGTTAATATTGACTTAAATCAAGTTGTTGTCAAACTTCTTCAAGGAAGTATTGAAACGATAAATGGTGTTTTTAGTTTAATAATTAGTAATATTGTGAAAAAAGTTCTTCTAGCTGGTATGAAAACCGTTTATGACCGTTTACAACATCAAGGTTTATGGATATTATCGGGTATTGTAAAAACTGAAAGTGAAGAGGTATTAAAAGAATTAACAAAGAATCATTTTACCTTAGTGGAAATGATATCTGAAGATATTTGGTGTAGTTTAGTGGTAAGAAAAGAGGTAGGATAATGCCTAGATATTTTGCTTGTTTTAATGATACAGATAAGTATGTAAGCATCACTGGAGAAGATTATCACCATATAAAAAATGTCTTAAGGATGAAAATTGGTGATGAAATTATAGTATCTAATGAAAGAAAAGCTTTTTATGGGATAATTAAAGATTATGAAAATGATAGTGTAATCGTTGAACTACAGTATGAATTACGGCATAATAGTGAACTACCTATTCATGTAACAATTGCCCAAGGGATGCCAAAAGCGGATAAATTTGAAACAGTTATTCAAAAAGCAACTGAACTTGGTGTAAAAGAGTTAATCCCGGTTTTAAGCGAGCGTTCTTTAATCAAAGTTGATGATAAGAACGTAAATAAAAAACTTGAGCGTTTTGAAAAAATCGCTAAAAGTGCAGCCGAACAATCACAACGTATCGTTATTCCCGAAATAAAACCATTTATGACTATAAAAGAACTAATATCTTATAGTAGAAAGTTTACTAAAAAGTGTGTTGCCTATGAGGCTAGTTCAGATGAGGAATATAAGAACTTACCCAACATCATTAAAGAATTGAAATTAGATGAAAGTTTACTTATTTTTATTGGTCCAGAAGGAGGAATTTCTGATAAGGAACTTTCCTTATTAAAGGATAATGGATTTGTGGTTATTTCGCTAGGTAAACGAATTTTACGGACAGAAACTGCTCCACTATTTGTGATGAGTGCTATTGTTTATGAAATTGAACTTAGACAAATATTAACAGAATAGGATGATGAATTGTGCCAACAATTGCGTTTTACACGCTTGGATGTAAAGTGAATAATTATGAAACAGAAGCAATAAGTGAACTTTTTAAAAATGCAGGATATACCCGTGTAGATTTTGAGGATATAGCTGATGTTTATGTTATAAATACTTGTACCGTGACAAATACAGGTGACCGGAAAAGCCGGAAAATGATTCGTCAAGCAGTTCGCCGAAATCCTGATGCGATTATATGCGTCACTGGTTGTTATGCGCAAACTAAACCAAATGAAATCGCACAAATAGAGGGTGTTGATATTATTATTGGAACGAATGGTCGAGAAAGAATCGTTGATTTAGTAGAAGATTACCGTAAAAGAAGGGTACCTATTACTTTTGTTAAGAATCTTTTTCGTGATGTAGAATTTGAAAATCTACCCGTTATGTTTTACGAATCACGGACGCGAGCCAATCTAAAAATTCAAGAAGGCTGCCAAAACTTCTGTACCTTCTGCATTATTCCTTTCGCACGTGGTAAAATGCGTTCGAAGAAACCTGAAGATGTCATTAATGAAATTCAAAATCTGGTGAAACACGGACATCTGGAAATAATTTTAACTGGTATTCACACTGGTGGTTACGGTGTCGACTTTGAAAACTATGACTTAGCTGATTTAATCAGCGATATTGAAAAGAATGTCAAAGGAATTAAACGATTGAGAATTAGTTCCATTGAAATATCACAAATAGGGGATAAAATGATTAATGTCATGAAGAATTCCAACATTCTCGCTAATCACTTACACATCCCCTTACAGTCAGGATCGGACACTGTACTTGAACGAATGAATCGTAAATACACAACAGCGGATTATTATGCAAAGATAGTAGAAATTAGATCGCACTTTCCTGATATTGCGATTACTACGGATGTCATTGTAGGATTTCCTGGCGAAACCGAAGAAGAATTCCGCGAAACCTATGAGTTTATTAAGAAAGTCGGATTTAGTAGCCTTCATGTTTTTCCCTATTCAAGACGTTCGGGAACGAAAGCAGCACGCATGTCTAATCAGGTACCTGATATAATAAAGTCATTACGTGTTAACGAGTTACTTGCGTTATCTGATGAATTAGCACAAAAATATGTCGCTAAGTTTCAGGACCAAGTTTTGGATGTAATATTTGAAGAGAAAATAACCGAAGAAAATGATGAATTTATGGTTGGTCATACTTCTAATTATATCAAGGTTAAGGCTAAATATGATGAAACAAAAATAGGTCAAGAAGTACCAGTATTAATTACTAAAGCTACTTATCCTATGGCAGAGGGAGAAATAATCTAACAAATAATAAACAAAATAGTTTACTTATTAAATATTTTACGGTATAATTTTTTTGTATTATTTGTTTGTGTGCGGAAGGAGGGAAAAATAATGGCAAAAACAATTGTACGTCAAAATGAATCATTAGAAGATGCACTACGTCGTTTTAAGAACGATGTTGCACGTGCAGGTACCCTTTCTGAGGCCCGCA